>Ga0310786_10000341_pt1 | contig 76187 bp, 60 predicted proteins | sample AusTroGonzalo_MG_FD_203881 | JGI IMG/M metagenome (GOLD analysis project Ga0310786, IMG submission 203881) | Bovine rumen microbial communities from tropical cattle in Woodstock, Queensland, Australia - Gonzalo_03 (v2) (version 2) | ecosystem: Host-associated > Mammals > Digestive system >... | reverse complement strand
ATGATGGCGACGATCTGGAAAATAGTTGCCGGTTTAAGAGTGAAGGAACTCGAGACTTTCTCCACATCACCGAAAATGTCTTTCCATGCAGCCGTTATCGTATTCTTGGCTTCAGTAGGAAGGAAGGGGATAAGTCCCGGATTTGTGATGAAAAGATAGATAAGAAGGATGACAGCCCATTTGATCATTGTGGAGACCTTAATGGTCTTGCCTTTGACCGTGATCTGGGACAGATCACGCTTTGACTGCTGTTCAAGCTGGTCTTCGGACTGCAGATCAAACTGCTGATCGGGACCGGGAGCAGGCTGCTGAACCTGAGGCTGTTCCGGAACAGCGTTTACGTTAGTTTTTTCAGGATTATTATTGTTTTCCATACCTGCATCCTCCTGCAAATTTGTGGAATATATATCCTAATCTTACAAAATATAAAGGAATTTTGTGTTAACAAACTTAAAAATAAGCAATAATTATGACATGCGGTATTTGACGCAAATACGTCAGTTAGGCTATTCTAACCGCGGAATTTATTATGGCAGAAAACAAGACGAAATATGATGTTACGGGAATGAGCTGCGCGGCGTGTCAGGCACACGTCGAGAAAGCCGTGTCTTCGCTTGAAGGCGTCTCATCATGTGAAGTATCGCTTCTGACCAATTCAATGCAGGTCACGGGCAACGCATCTTCCGATGAAGTCATAAGAGCTGTTGAAAATGCAGGCTACGGAGCTTCTGTCGCTGATCCTCCCACAAAAAAAGATACCGCTGAAAAGTCTGTTCAGGACAAGGAGACTTCCGCTTTGAATAGGCGTATGCTCTCGTCTCTCATATTCCTTGCGGTCCTCATGTATTTCTCCATGGGAGTAATGATGTTCGGATGGCCTGCGCCTTCGGGCATAGCACATAACCATGTTGCACTGGGCATAATAGAGATGGTGATCGCGGTTATCGTTATGGTAATAAACGGCAAGTTCTTTACCAGAGGTTTTAAAGCAGTTATCCATCTTGCACCGAATATGGATACACTGGTTGCGATGGGCAGCGGAGTGTCTTTTGTTTACAGTATTGCGGTCCTGATAGCGATGGCTTCCGGAAAAGCACACGGCGGTCTTTATTTCGAATCCGCTGCAATGATCGTAACGCTCATCACAATAGGAAAACTTCTTGAATCGATATCAAAGGGACGCACCACGGATGCTCTCAAAGGCCTTATGAAACTGGCTCCCAAAACTGCCGCGCTCATAAGGGAAGGAAAGGAAGTTACTGTAGGGATCGATGAAGTTAAAGTCGGCGATGTCTTCGTTGTAAGACCAGGCGGATCTGTTCCGGTTGACGGAACGATCATCGAAGGAAGCACTGCGATAGATGAATCAGCACTTACCGGAGAATCAGTTCCCGTTGATAAGAGTGAAGGCGACAGGGTATCTGCAGCTACGATCAACCGTACCGGCTTCATTAAGTGCAGAGCAGACAAAGTCGGTGAGGATACGACTCTTGCACAGATAATAAGACTTGTCAGTGATGCTTCAGCTTCAAAGGCTCCTATTGCAAGGATAGCAGACAAAGTTTCAGGCGTTTTCGTAACAGCAGTCATGATCATCGCGGTAATTGTTTTCATCATCTGGATGATCACCGGTGCCTCGGTCGAAACCGCGCTTACTCATTCAATTGCAGTTCTTGTCGTCAGCTGCCCTTGCGCGCTTGGTCTTGCAACGCCTGTTGCGATAATGGTCGGAAGCGGCGTCTCTGCCAGGAACGGAATCCTCTTTAAGACGGCGGCATCTATTGAAGGCGCCGGAAAGACTACGATCGCGGTTTTTGATAAGACCGGAACTTTGACAAAAGGCGTTCCTGAAGTAACCGACGTGATCACTGCTGACGGTATATCGGAAGACGAACTCCTGAAGATAGTCTTCGCCCTCGAACAGGGAAGCGAGCATCCGTTGGGAAGAGCCTGTGCGGAATACTGCAAAGCTAAAGAGATCAGTATCATTCCCGTTGAAGATTTCAAAGTTGTACCCGGGCTTGGATTAACCGGCAAGATAAACGGCATTACATATACTGCCGGAAATGCTTCGGCTATGGGAGAAGTGCTTCCTAAAGGTTTTGAAAGTTCAGTCCTTAAGGTCGAGGAAGAAGGAAAGACACCGATGTTTTTTGCTTCCGAAAATGGTTTTCTCGGCATGATTGCGGCCGCTGACGCGATAAGACCTGATACACCTGAAGCAGTTCAGGAACTTAAAGATCTCGGTATCCGTGTAGTCATGCTTACAGGTGACAATGAACGTACCGCTAAAGCCATTGGAAATGCAGCAGGTGTTGATGAGGTAATAGCAGGAGTCCTTCCTGACGGTAAGGAAGAGGTCATCAGAAAGCTTCAGGAACAGGGAAATGTCATGATGGTAGGAGACGGCATAAACGACGCTCCTGCGCTTACCAGAGCGGATACGGGTGTTTCGGTCGGATCAGGTACGGACATTGCAATCGACGCAGCAGATATAGTCCTGATGAAGCCGACACTTAAGGATGTTGCTGCCGCTATAAGACTTTCGAGGAAGACCATAAGGAACATTCATGAAAATCTTTTCTGGGCTTTCCTTTATAATGTGTTACTGATACCGGTTGCAGCAGGCGCATATTCGGCTCTTGGGCTTAACATGTCTCCGGTTTTCGGAGCTGCTGCGATGAGCCTTTCGAGCTTTACGGTATGCATGAATGCGTTAAGGCTTAATCTTGTTAAGCTTTACGTTAACAAGCCGGAACAGACGGTCGTTGAAGAGAAAACAATAGCAACGGAGGATAAAGGCATGACTAAGACTATGAAGATCGAAGGCATGATGTGCGGACACTGCGAAGCAAGCGTCAAGAAAGCCCTTGAGGCTGTTGAAGGCGTCCAGGCGGCAGACGTTTCCCATAAGGAAGGGACGGCTATCGTAACGCTTTCAGGCGCAGTAGAAGACGATGTTCTTAGAAAAGCAGTTGAGGATAAGGATTACAAGGTAATCTCGATCAGCTGATCTTCTTATAGAGCCTGTAATATACGGCTGATACTACGGATGCTACAAAGCCTCCGCATGAAACGTCGCTCAAGAAGTGCGCTCCCAGTATCATTCTCGAAAGGAGCACTGCGATACCTACACAAAGTCCCAAAACCAGCATGAACATGGACTTCTCTTTCAGCTTGGGATAAACGAGTCCCAGTGCAGGGAAGAGAGTGATGTTCATGATGCTGTTGGATGTATGTCCGCTCGGGAATGATTTGAAATCGTCTTTGTTGATGTTGTGCCTGGCGATCAGTTCAGCCTTATTCTTAACCGGTTCATACCATCTGCGGAAACTGATACCTTCATATCCTTTTGAAACGAGGCGGTATCTCGGACGGGGCAGTCCCATTTTCACGAGTTCATAGAGAAAGAACGATACTGTCATTGCCGAAAGAACGAGGATCAGATGCTTTGCAAGCATGGCGTCTGATCTTTTTTTGCATGAAAGATAACCGATGGCAGAAACGGGAAGCAATCCGACGATGAACATGATGATCATCTGGGGAACATCTCTTTGAACAAAGGGGAAGATGCCGCCGAGATTATTGATATCAAGCACTGAGCCACCGCAGATAAGAAGCGTGACAGTGCCGAGAATGATGATCAGAGTGATGTAAAGCGTACGTCTTTTATGTTCTTTCGGAAGGTTTACCGCCTGGCTGAAGAGCGCTCCGAAAAAGAATGCGTAAAAGGCGCAGAAGATATAGATTCCGACAGTCGATACTATAAGCGCCCCAATGTTCATGTCGTGAAAAAGAGCCGGAGCGATCTTGTGGTCGGTGAACGTTCCGATAACGAAAGTTGCGGCAAAAATGCATGCCATCACAATGCTTATAATTCCGGCGGTCTTATTAAACTTCAGTGTCTTTCCGTCATTCATGATTGAACTCCAAATACTTCGTCGCAGTACCTTACAGTCTGCATGGCGTCTTTTGAATATGCGTCAGCGCCAATCTGATCCGCATATTCCTGAGTCATTACGGCGCCGCCGACAACGACTTTTGTATCAGGCTTCTTAACGCGGAGAAGCTTGATCGTCTCTTCCATTGAAACGACTGTCGTTGTCATCAGTGCGGAGAGACCTACGACTTTTACGTCATCCTTGATGGCTGCATCAACGATAGTCTCGGGAGGTACGTCCTTTCCGAGATCGATAACGTCGTAGCCGTAGTTTTCGAGCATGACCTTAACGATGTTCTTGCCGATATCGTGTATGTCGCCTTTGACGGTGGCAAGTATTACTTTGCCTTTGACCTGGCGGGGCTTGCCAGCCATAGCTTTCTTGACGACTTCAAATGCTGCCTTTGCGGCATCTGCACTCATGAGAAGCTGGGGAAGGAATACGGTTCCTTTTTCAAACCCCTTACCGACTTTGTCGAGTGCGGGAATGAGTTCAGCGTTGATTACTTCAAGCGGTTCTTTTCCTTCCGCGATCGCTTCTTCCATTGCTTCGGCAGCACGTCCCGTGACACCGCGCTCGATTGCCTCGGCGAGTGAAAGCTTCGCGCCTGATGACGAAGATGAGGAAACTGTTCCTGCTGCGCCTGCAGTAGCACCGCCGAAGGTTCCGTCAGACTTATATTCAGAATATGCATTGATGAAGTTAAGACACTGTGGGTCTTTGTTCATTAGTGCGCAGTATGAACGGTAAGATGCCATCATGTGGTCGTTGCACGGATTGATGATCGCGCATGAAAGACCGTTCTGCATGGCCATCGTGAGGAAATGCGCAGTGATAAGTTCTCTTGCGGGAAGTCCGAACGAGATGTTGGATACGCCTAAGATCGAATGACCGCCGAATTCATCTCTTATCCTGCGGACCGTATCGAGAGTTGCAATGGCTGAAGTTGAATCCGATGAGACCGTCATGGCGAGACCGTCGATGACGATGTCGTCTCTTGAAATGCCGTATTCATCAGCAGCTTCGTAGATCTTTTTTGCAACAGCGATCCTTCCGTCGGATGTCTCAGGGATTCCGTCTTCATCAAGGGGGAGACCTACGAGTACGCCGCCGTACTTTGCGACGAGCGGCATTACGGCTTCGATCACCTCACGCTTGCCGTTTACGGAGTTGATCATGGGCTTGCCGTTATAGATACGCATGCCGCGCTCAAGCGCTTCGATGTCAGTTGTATCGAGCTGAAGCGGAAGGGTGGTTACTGACTGGAGCTTGAATATGATGTTCTCCATCATGGCGGGCTCGTCGATCTCAGGGAGACCTACGTTGACGTCAAGGATGTGAGCACCTGATTCTTCCTGCTTTAATCCTTCGGTGAGGATGTAATCGACATCGTTATCGCGGAGAGCCTGCTTGAATCTCTTCTTGCCTGTAGGGTTGATCCTCTCGCCGATGATGACGGGTTTGGGACCGATCTCAACGCATTCGGAAAAGCTCGTAACATATGTTCCGTGTTTCTTTACGGGTGCTGTAAAAGGCAGGGGAGAAACTTCCTTGATAAGCGCTGCCATATGAGCGGGAGTAGTTCCGCAGCATCCGCCCATTACATGAACGCCGAGAGCTGCGATCTCTTTCATTATCGAACTGAACTCTTCCGGACCTACATCAAAAACCGTTTTATTGCCTTCAGTACGGGGAAGTCCCGCATTAGGGTTAACGACGATAGGAAGCGAACAGCAAGCAGCAAGACGCTTTACGATGGGGATCATCTTGTCGGGACCGAAGCCGCAGTTGACACCGATGGCATCGACTTTGAGGCCTTCGAGCATTGCGACGGTGCCTTCGATGCTGCCGCCGGTCAGAAGCTTTCCGCTCTCGTCATATACGGTGGTGACGATGACCGGAAGATCACACGTCTCGTGAGCTGCGATGACTGCAGCCTTTGCTTCATAAGAATCGCTCATCGTTTCGATCAGGACGAGGTCGCCGCCTGCTTCTGCGCCTGCTTTGATCGTTTCTGAAAAGACTTTAACGGCATCGTTGAAAGGCAGATCGCCCATGGGAGCCAGAAGCTTGCCGGTAGGTCCGATGTCGATCGCTACATAAGCGTCGTCATCTCTTCCTGCTTCGTGCCTTGCTTCCTGACAGAGCTTGACTGCTGCTGCAACGACTTCTGCTACGTTATCGTATTTGAAAGAATTCGCACCGAAAGTGTTGGTGTTGACGATGTTGCATCCTGCATCGAAATATGCGCGTGCGACAGACTTGATGTCATCGGGACGAGTCAGGTTCCATGTCTCGGGAAGTTCTCCGCCCTTAAGACCTTTTTCCTGAAGGATAGTTCCTGTTCCGCCGTCGCAGAAAAGCCATTCTTTGCCGAGTCGTTCTTTAAGTGTCATAGTTTATTCCTTCCTTGAGAAAGCGCATGTCTGTGACATTGTACACGCTTCGCAACCCTGTTTGACGCAGGGAAGCTTATTGGGAGAAAGACCGATTATCGCGGTAACCGATTTGGTCGGAACCATAAGAAGAGAGTCGGTCAGTTCGATTCCTGTATTCTTGGTTATGTCCAGAAGTCTGAACCAGTCCTTCTGGTGAGATAACGCAAGGTCGCCGTATCCGGGTGAAAACCTTGGGCGCGCGAAAAGTCCTTTTGCTTCATATTCAGCTTTAATCTTATCGTTGACAAGGTCGCAGTAAGCTTCGATAGCCGCTGCTCCTGCCGCCTGGCAGCATGAAGCGTATGCTGAAGAAGTAACTGCCGCACGCTTTACGAGCATGTCGCAGAAGGGCCCTGCTGTTGCAGCGAAAAGAACGCATTCGGTGCATCCTGCGAGGTTTCTTGCAAGAGCCCTGCTTTCGATGGTGACGTCTGCAAACATGACTAAGAAGCCTTCGACAGTTACGGGAAAAGCTTTAGATACGTATTTAGGAGTGCAGTCCTTTTCGAGAGCACTGACAGCCTTCCTGACCATGGCATCAGTCTCAGGCGAAGCTTCTACAGGGCCTCTAAAGCCCATGTAGCGTCTGACTTCGTTTTCGGGGATCGTAACTCCTAAAGGCATTAGCTACCTCTTAACCAACTATGCCGTTTAGCATTGCGAGGATGTCTCTTGCAACATCAGGCTTGTTCATCGAATAGACGTGGATGTGTGTAACTCCGTTGGCGATAAGGTCGATTATCTGCTCGGAAGCATAAACGATGCCTGCCTGGCGCATGGCAACGGGATCGTCACCGAAACGGTCAACGATAGCTCTGAACCTTTCGGGAACGTTTGTGCCTGAAAGCGCAACAGAGCGTGAGAGCTGTTTTGCGGTAGTAATAGGCATGATGCCGGGGAGGACGGGAACATTGATGCCCTTGTCCTTGATGCGGTACAGGAAATTGTAGAAGATGTTGTTGTCGAAGAACATCTGCGTTGTAAGGAAATCGCATCCTGCATCGACTTTGAGCTTGAGGAAGTTGATGTCGTCAGACTTGTGCTCACACTCGATGTGTCCTTCGGGATAGCAAGCGCCGCCGATGCATATATCGGGATCGATCGATCTGATGTCTGCGATAAGGTCGGAAGCGTGCTTGTAGTCGTCGCAGACGATGCCGTCCTTAGGCAGGTCGCCCCTTAATGCCATTATGTTATCGATATTGTTCTCGTGGATCTGCTTCAGCATCGCCCTGACATGCTCCTTTGTAGAAGCTACACAGGTGAGATGGGGAAGGACGGGAACGTTATGAAGGTTCGTGATATCTGATGCAACCTCAACGGTAAGCTTGCTTGTTGAACCGCCCGCACCGTAGGTAACGGACATGAAAGAAGGGTTCATGGCAGCAATAGCGCCGGCGGCAGCCTTAACAGATTCAAGGCCGGCTTCCTGTTTTGGAGGGAATACCTCAAAGGATATAGTAGGCTTGCTGCTGCTCAATATATCGGTAATCTTCATAGAATGTTGCCTTTCATAAACCATTTTATTGATAACTTATAGAGTATACCTCAAAAAACAAAATGATATATAATTGCCTTGATTTTTGAAACACAAGGAGAAAAAGAAATGAGGAAAAAGATTGTATCTGCATTGCTTTGCGGTGTTATGGCACTCGGATGCTTTACTGCCTGCAACGCTGAAAATGCGCAGAAAGTCAAAGAACTCGTTAAGAACACTGACGTAAGCGGTCTCGAGTCCGTTGAAAAAGACATTGTAAACTCCGTAACAGGAGCAGGCGTTGTTCCTACAAAGGACCGCAGCGGAAATGATATCAAGGTTCCTTCTGAAGTTAATACCATCGTTTCACTGGCACCTTCAACAACCAGAGTCCTGATCGACCTTGGCCTCGCACTCAAGATCGTTGCTGTTGATACCAACTCAATGGCTTACAAGGATTATCTTCCTTCAGGCGTTAAGACTTTCGACATGATGAACCCTGACAACGAGGCTATTGCAGCTCTTAAGCCTGATCTGGTATTTACATCCGGCATGAGCTCAGTCGGCGGTACATCGCCTTTCAAGTCTCTCGTTGATGCAGGCATCTGCGTTGCTGACATTCCTTCTTCAGCTTCCATCGCTGATATCGCTGAAGATCTCAAGTTCATCGGTAACTGCACAGGTAAGGGCGTTGAGGCTGTTGCTCTTGCAACTGCAATGGACGCTTCTTTCAAGCTTATGTCTAAGGCTTGCGAGAGCATTCCCGCAGAAAAGCGCAAGACAGTCCTTTTCATGATGAACATCCCTACATCCGATTCACCTACGATCTACTCATTCGGTTCAGGCACATACATGGACGAGATGCTCACAAAGATCGGTGCAAAGAATGCATGTGCTTCACAGCAGGGCTGGGTATCCATCTCCATCGAGGACGCAGTTGCAATGAACCCTGACGTAATCCTTACAAATGTTGATTATGTTGAGGATCCCGTTAAGGACATCAAGGCTCTCAAGGGATGGGAGAACGTTAAGGCCGTAAAGAACAACGAAGTCTACAAGGTTGATCCTAATCTTTCAATGCAGCCTAACAACCATGTCGTAGATGGTGCTCTTGAATGGCTCAAGGACATCTATCCGGATATATTCACAGATCTTTCCAAGAACCTCGAGAAGGCTCTCAAGGATACTGTAGAGAAGATCAAGGGAATCGCAGGAAACGGAACAAGCGAGACAACAAAGGCTGCTGCCTGATCTTATTTGAAAGATGAAAGAGCAGGGAGTACCTGACAACAGAAAAAACAACAAGAAGGCCGCAGGGATTGGCATCGCGCTATCCCTTGCGGCCTGCCTGTTTATATTGCTCCTCGCTATCAGAATGGGCAGCGTTTATATTTCGATTCCTGACTTGTTCAAGATAATCGGAAGCCATATCACTGGAAGACCTCTGCCTGCGGAAGTGGACCCGATGGCAGATTCGATCTTCTGGACGATCAGAATGCCCCGTGCGATCACCGCATTTCTGGTCGGAGGGGCGCTTTCCGTAAGCGGCGCCGTTATGCAGGCAGTTCTCCAGAATCCGCTGGCTTCGTCTTATACGCTCGGCGTATCTTCGGGTGCTTCGCTTGGTGCAGGTTTTGTCCTTCTCTGCGGATTCTCAGTTGCCGGCATTGAAAGTTTCATGCTCCCGCTGGCAGGCTTCGTTTTCGGCCTTTTAACCGTAGCATTATCGATACTTCTGGCATCCCGGATCGACAGGAGCGTTTCGAATCAGACGATCGTTCTGATCGGAATGATCCTGTCGCTTTTTGTTACCGGAATAATGAATTTCATGATGACTTTCTACGGTGACCGCAGCAAGCAGCTCTGGCTGTGGATGACCGGTTCTTTCTCAGCAAGGAACTGGACTCACTGTGCGATCCTTTTTGTTGTCGGCCTGATCGGTTTTGTAATACTTTTCATGCTTTCGGGAAGACTCGACATCCTTACGTTCGGTGAGCTCCAGGCAAGCTCGATGGGGGTTGAGGTAAAGAAGACAAAGATAACCGCGATGCTCGTTGCTTCGCTCCTTACAGGCGTATCCGTTGCGTTTGCAGGCGTCATCGGATTCATCGATCTTGCGGCTCCTCACATCGTAAGAAGGATCTTCGGACCTTCACACAGGATCGTTATCCCGATGTCGTTCATATACGGCGGTGCTTTCATGGCTCTCTGCGATCTTGCGGCGAGAACCGTTCTCTCACCACGCGAGATTCCGGTTGGTGCAGTTACCGCTTTAGTCGGCGCACCTTTCTTCGCATATGTTTTCTTTGCGAAGGGAAGGAGGAAAGTCTGATGGAACTCGTGCTTAAGAACGTGTCGGCAGGTTACGGCCGCGAAAAGGTCATTGAAAACATCGATCTTACGGTCAAGGAAGGTGAGACCTTGTTTATCGGAGGCAGGAACGGTTCCGGAAAGACTACTCTGCTTCGCGTCATGTCCGGTCTCATGGATTTTGAGGGAAGCGTTACTGTAGGCGGACAGGATATTTCTAAGATGAAAAGAAAGAACGTTGCCCAGCTTATAGCGCTCATGCCACAGGCGGGGGAGATGTATTTCCAGTACACTGTATTCCAGACTGTGCTTCTCGGAAGATATGCAAGATCAAGCGGTCTTTTCGGAAGCTTTTCTGATGAAGACAGGGAATATGCTAAAGCATGCATGCAGTCCTGCGGCGTGTATGAATATAAAGACAGGCTCTTAGGTGAACTTTCGGGCGGTCAGCTCCAGAGAGTGCTTCTTGCGAGAACTTATGCGCAGGGCACGCCTTTCCTGTTCCTCGATGAACCCGGAAGCAATCTGGATATCAAGTACCGTGCGGAACTTTGCGACTATCTTTGCAAGTGGGCTGAGAAAAAGACATCAACACCTTATGGCGATATCAGGAATACTGTTGTCGCGGTTTTCCATGATCTTGGGCAGGCGAGGAGCGTCTGCAGCAGAACGGTATTTTTGAAGAATAAAAAGATCGTAGCTGACGGGCCGAGTTCAAGCGTGATCAATCCTGAAAAGCTTCAGGAAGTATACGATTTTGATGTTGCGGGATATATAGGCAGTCAGGTCATTGACCACTGACATACTCGTAAACGATCGTTGGATATGAAATGATCAAGCCTGACAAATCGGTCCTGTAGATTTCGATCCCTGTAGCCTTGACCGTCAGATCCTGTTCGCCGAGATCAAAAGAGTCTTCTTCAGAAGAATCAAATATATCCCTCAGATCTGCCGGCGTTCTCAGAATGAATACCTTTCCTCTGTTGTTGCTGGCATGATACAGATAGCATCCGTCAAACTTGTTGTTTGAAACAAGCCGGACTTTGTTGAAGTGCCTGCTGTGAGGCGTGGTCTCGTAGAGCGCTATTCCGCCTGTGATCAGTACGGCGATGATGATCAGCGATAGAAAGACTGCAATTATGACCTTGATGGCTTTGCGTGCCGGAGATGACTTGACTGACATGTTATGCCTCCAAACTAATTGGTGTAATTTTACACCATTTGTGAAAATGCTGCAATAAGTTTACGGTAGGCAGTGCTAACTGATTTTTATTTCGGTTGCCAATGATACAAGAAAACCCTGCAAACAAGCCTTTTATTTCAACGATTATTACATTGAAGTAGATTTTTGATTTTTATAGAATTTGAATTGCTATAAAAAGCGGAGGGGAAAGAAAATGGGTAAGAAAAAAGAGAAACTCACTTTTAAGGAATTCCTGAAGAAGAAGGATATCAATTTCTCAGCGAAAACATATTTCGTTGACGCAATGAGCGGCATGGCACAGGGCCTTTTTGCTTCGCTTCTTGTTGGTACCATCCTTTCAACGGCAGCCAACTATGTCGAGATGATCGATCTGGCATTTTTCCAGAAACTTGCACATTTCATGCATGTAGTCGGTTATATTACCAGTGCTAACTCGCCTGTCACAGGTGCGGCTATCGCAGTAGGTATTGCCGCAGCACTTAAGGCACCTATGCTTGTTACCGCATGCGCGGCTTGCGTCGGAGCTTTTGCCAACGGCTATCCGGGATATATATTCGATAAGGCTGCTATCTATATTAAGAATCCCACGCCTTCATATTCTGCAGGCCCTCTGGGTGTTTTCGTTGCAGTCATCTTTGCAGTAGAGATCGGTAAGATGATCTCCAAAGAGACCAAGGTAGACATCCTTGTCACACCGATCGTATCACTCGGAACAGGTTACCTCGTAGCTTACCTGACATGCCCCGCTATCGCAGTCGCAATGAACTGGCTTGGTAACTTCATCAATACAGCAACACAGCTCCATCCGTTCATCATGGGCATCATCGTATCTGTAGTCGTAGGTATCATCCTGACTCTCCCGATCTCCAGTGCCGCGATCTGCGCTTCGATCGGAATCACGGGTATTGCCGGCGGTGCTGCTCTTGCAGGATGCTGTGCACAGATGATAGGTTTCGCAGTTGCTTCCTACAGAGAGAATAAGATGGGCGGTATCGTTTCACAGGGCCTCGGTACATCAATGCTCCAGATGCCCAATATCGTAAAGCACCCCCAGATCTGGATCCCCGCAACACTCGCTGCTGCTATCACTGGTCCAATTTCTACTATGGTATTCAAGCTTGAGTGCACAGGCGTTTCAGCAGGTATGGGTACATGCGGAATGGTTGGCCCCATCGGCTGCTTCTCCGCTATGACAAAGTCCGGAACCCTTACTCCGATGGCATGGGTAGGCATGGCAGTTGTCTGCATCATCGCACCTGCGCTTCTCTCACTTCTCTTCAGCGAGATCATGAGAAAGCTTAAGTGGATCAAGGACGGAGACATGAAGCTCCAGTAAAGTGAAAACTTAAGAGATAAATGAAACAGCCTCCGTTGCGGAGGCTGTTTTTATGCTCTGAATGTATCTACTATCGCTCTTATCGAATCAAAAAGATAAGGCTTGTATGTTTTGAGATCGCATGGTGTTCCGTTGATAATAATGTTGTGAACGCTGCTGGAAATAAGCTCGATTATCGTATAAAGCATAAGGGCTGAATCCTTCCAAACGTCACCATTGGAATTGATAATCCTGTCGTAATCTTCTTTAACGTTAACAGACTGAATGAGACTTTCATCCGTATAAGCTTTTACATAGAACCCGAAGTTCAGATTACGGTTTAAGAACCTTGCGAGTCTGGGGTCCTTGTCCAGGTCCGATATTATGCTGTCGGCGATGATGATTATCTTCTCTTCGACGGGGAGACCCGGGTTTGCTGACTCGTGTTTTTTGAGCCTGTCGCTGGCTTTTTTCAGAAGATTTTCCGATTTGCGTGCGATAAGGTGGTCGATGATATCCTGTTTATCCCTAAAGTAGAAATAGAAAGTGCCCTTTGCGACTCCGGCACTGTTCGTGATGTCGGAAATAGACGTATCTGAAATGCCCTTTGTGGTAAAGAGCTTATACGAGTGGGAGAGAAGTGAATTGAGCTTTATCTTTTTGTTTTCTTCTGCTTTGCCCAAAGTTGCAAACCCTCCGTTTGTTTAGTGTTATCACTATATACAAAAATTGACTTTCGGTCAAGAAATTGTCCGAAAATTATTGACTGTTGGTCAAAAAGTGATATATTGAAACTGAAATTAATGACCGTTGGTCAAAAATGGAGAGGTGAAAACCAATGCTAAGATTCGGTAAAGGAGTAGTTAAGCTTCGCTGGTTTATACTTGCACTTTCCGTGATCCTGTTGATCCCGTCCGTAATAGGTTACTTAAATACGCGTATCAACTACGATATTTTGTATTACCTTCCGAAAGACATTGAGACGATGAAAGGGCAGGATATCCTCCTTGAAGATTTCGGAAAGGGCGCATACGGAATATTCGTTTGCGATGATCTTTCCACGGCTGAACAGATCAAGCTCGAAGAGAAGCTTTCTAAAGTTGAGCATGTTTCCAGTGTCATCTGCTACAGCTCCCTGACAGGAGGCGAGATACCTTCCGCGATGCTGCCTGACAGGATAAAGGATGTGTTTTATTCCAAAAACGGCAAAGGCTGCCTTATGTTCATCTTCTTTAACAGCACTAGTTCTACTGAAGAGACGATGAAGGCGATCAAGGATATACGTGCAGTTGCGGGTAAACAGTGCCTGCTTTCAAGTATGGCTGCCGTTGTTACGGATACAAAGGATCTCGTTCAGGAACAGATACCGATCTATACGTCCATTGCGGTTGTTCTGGCTCTCATAGTCCTGATGCTCACGATGGATTCTTATCTAGTACCGGTCCTGTTCCTTGCGGACATCGGCATGACGATAATATATAACCTTGGATCGAATTTCGTTAAGGGCGAGATGAGCTTCATCACGATGGCACTTGTCGCAATACTTCAGCTCGGTGTCACGATGGACTATTCGATATTCCTTTATCACAGTTATGTTGAACAGAAGATGCTCTGCAATGACAAAAAGGAAGCCATGGCAAATGCCATTGCGGTTACTTTGACGTCGGTTACAGGTTCGTCGCTCACAACGATAGCCGGATTCCTTGCAATGTGTTTCATGACCTTTACCCTTGGCCTTGATATGGGAATCGTAATGGCAAAAGGCGTTATCTTCGGAGTTATCGGCTGCGTCACTATCCTGCCTTCCATGATCCTTGTCTGCGACAAGGCGATAGAGAAGACAAAGCACAGATTTACGCTCAGGCTTCCTTCTAAAGGTCTCGCCAAGTTCTTCGACAAAGCTTACATACCTGCAGCGATAATACTTCTGCTTCTCTGGGTACCGGCAATCTTCGGATACAGCAGGATCAATGTTTATTACAAACTTGACAACAGTCTTCCTGAAACGCTCTCATGCGTACAGGCAAACAAGGCTCTGGAAAAGGATTACGACATGAATTCCGTATCCATGATACTCGTTGATTCGAAGCAGCCGTCAAAAGAGACAAAGAAGATGCTTGAAGACCTGAAGGGTGTTGACGGAGTTGAATTTGCGATCGGTCTTGATTCGCTTCAGGGATCGCTTGTACCGGATGATCTTATGACGTCCTCGGAACTTACCAAGGACTTCAAGAGTGACAGATATAAACTGCTTCTTGTATCTTCGAAATATCAGGTCGCAACAGATGAAGCGAATGCCCAGTGTGATGAGATCAATAAGATCGTAAAGTCCTATGACAAGAATGCGATGTTCATCGGCGAAGCACCTGCGACAAAGGATCTCATAAAGATAACAGACAGAGACTTCAAAGTCGTATCAGCAGTCTCGATCGGAGCGATCTTCATCTTGATACTGATGGTACTCAAGTCAGCAACTATACCTTTCATTCTCGTGGCTGTCGTTGAGCTTGCGATCTATCTGAACATGTCGATCTCGTACTATACCGGAACGACCCTTCCGTTTATCGCATCGATCTGCGTCGGAACGATCCAGCTCGGAGCAACGATCGACTACGCGATACTCATGACCACAAGATACAAGACAGAGCGTATCGGTGGTGCTGACCGCAAACTTGCGGTAAAGACGGCGGTGGAAACGTCGGTCAACTCTGTATTCTCATCAGCTCTTGGTTTCTTTGCGGCGACTATAGGATGCGCGGTCTATTCCAACATCGACCTAATATCATCGATCTGCCTGCTCCTTGCAAGAGGCGCACTGCTCTCGATGGTACTGGTAATACTTCTTCTGCCTGCTCTGCTCTTGATATTTGATCCTGTGATCATAAGGACAACAGCGGGAATGAGGTGCTGTGTCGACAGGGAAAAGGAAAATAAAAAACATGCCGGAAATGGCATTGCCCATCAGGTTTAAGCGGATAAGAAAGGACGGATCAATATGAAAGAAAACATGAGAAAGATAACAGCTGTAGCATTAAGCGCAGTGATGATAGTTTCTGCTTTTACAGGCTGCGGAAAAAAGAAAGCCGAGCCTGTAATGAAGGAAGAAACTGATGCCACGCAGAATAATGATGAAAATGACGAAAAGAACGATATGAAAAAGGCTGAGGAGATGGCAGCTCCCGAGCACAGTTCAACATCCGGAAAGAATGAGACGGTTTACGTCATCAAGAACAGCGACGGAACAAAGAAAACCATAGTCAGCGCATGGCTCAAAAATCCTGACGGTTCAGCATCGATGAAGGATGTTTCGGATCTTGAGAATATCGAGGTCGTAAAGGGCGATGCCAAGATGGAAAAGAACGAAAACGGAAACATTACCTGGAATGCTGCAGGTGCTGACGTTTACTACAGCGGTACTACCCAAAAGAACTCACCGGTCGACGTTGACATTACTTACACTCTTAATGGTGCTAAAGTGAATGCTTCTGAACTTAAGGGCAAGAGCGGTCATCTGGTTATCGATATCAAATACAGCAATACGATGTCTAAGCCTGTAACCGGCAAGGACAAAAAAGAATACACGATCTATATGCCGTTCATCATGTCTACGGGAATGATCCTGGATAATGCAAAGTTCAGCAACATAACCGCCAAAAACGGTGAGGTTGTCAATGACGGCGATCATACGATGGTCATGGGAATCGGATTCCCGGGCCTTTATGACAGCCTTGGCCTGGATACGATCGACTTCAGCAAAATAGATAAAGACAAGAAGATCGAAAGGTCGGACATTCCTGATTCCGTCACCATTGAATGTGACGTTAAGGACTGTGATGAGTTTTCGGCGCTTACTGTAGCCAAGACTTTCGACATTAACAAAATAAGCAAAACGTATGATATCGGAAAACTGGATGCTGATATAGATGACATGACTGACGGCATGAAAAAACTGATCGACGGTTCGGAAGATCTTCATACGGGAATCAGCAAGGTCAATAAGGGTGTTAAGAGCCTGCAAAGCGGTGCCAGGACGCTGTCTTCCGGTGCGGATTCGATTGCTAAGGGTGCAAAGAAGCTTTCTTCCGGAACAAATTCTCTTGCTTCTGGCGCAAAAGATCTGAATGATGGTATGTCAAAACTGAATAAAGCCTTGCCTTCGGAATCCGATGCAAAGAAACTCGCAGCCGGATCGGCACAGATAAAAAACGCGATCGACTCCATGCATTCTGCAGCTAAAAATGCGCCTGTTACCGATAAGGATGTCGCTGCTCTTCAGGCAAAGCTTTATAAGCTTGTACAGGCAGGCGAACTTGATGCGGATACGATGAAACAGATCATTACCGTTTATAAGACCTGTGAAGGCCTTGAGAACGGAGTTAACAGTATTTATAGCGGATACGGCAGTGTTAACAAGGCGGTTCAGGCATATCCTCAGATCGTTTCGGGAATCGGCAGCGCTTCCAAGGGCGCAAAGCAGATCGCTGAAGGTGCGCAGACTTTAAACAAGGGCGCAAAAGATCTCTGCGGCGGCGCTGATAAGCTTGCTAAGGGTGCCAAGAGCCTCAAGAACGGAACGGGTACTCTTGCCGATGGTACGGAAAAGCTTCTTAGAGGATCCAAAGACCTGAAGGACGGTCTCAAGAAGTTTGATGACAAAGCCGTCGACAAAGTCGTGGATCTGATCCGTGAAACGGTCGATCCTCTGTCAGACAGATTCGAAGCACTCAAGGCGTATTCAAATACATATGGTTCATTTGCAGGCAGCGACAATGCGGTTGAATGTTCGACTGTATTCGTTTTCAAGAACAACTGACAGTTACCATCTGATCCTTCTTATCGGGCAGCCTCCTTAAGGGAGGCTGTTCGTTTTTTATTGAACTAAATCTCAAAATATTTTATTATATTAGCATGGAATAAAGGAAAGATTATCGGAGGTTTTTATGGGTAATTGGAATGATCCGGAAAATGATATGACCGGATTTATGAATGGTGAAGAAGATTCAGGCATTAAGAAGTATTTTGAGCCTAAAGTCGACAGGAGCGCGCCTGCACCTTGGCTGAGTAAGAACCCCTGGGCAAACCAGCAGAATAAAACTGAAGACGACAAACCGATTAGTGTTTTCTCTTCTAATGCAAAGAAGTGTCCCACGTGCGGCGCTAACCTCAACTATAACATGAGAGTTGAAGGCCTTGCCTGCACGAGCTGCGGCAGCGTTTTCGATCCGAATACGCTTGACATGAAATGGTCGATGGGAATCTCAAATCCCGAGCAGGAATACGGCATTGATGACGTGCTTTCCGATGATGATGAGAAGAGGATAGAGATCGTATGCAACTCCTGCGGTGCACAGATCGTTGCTGATAAGAACGTATCATCAACTGTCTGCGCATTCTGCGGTTCTCCGGCGCTCATTACGAGAAGACTTACCAGGGAATTCCATCCTGATAACATCATTCCGTTTGAGATCGATAAGGATAAGGCGATAGAACTATTTAAGAAGTATTGTGAAGGCATTCCGCATCTGCCACGTGACTTTACTTCCGCAAGGACATTGAAGAAGTTCACCGGCATTTATGTTCCGACATGGCTTATTTCGTGCACAGTAAAGGCGAAGGTCACAGGCAGGGGACATACCGATCCCGAATATGACAGGGCAAGGGAAGAAGGACATGCAAAGGGACGTGCGATGATAGCGGGCACAGGCATGACCGGAAACGCCCCTGTCATCCTTAACGATCCTGATGCATTTGAAGTTAAGGGAACAGTATCTTTTAAGCTTAATGACGTTCCTTTCGACGGCGAAAAGCAGATCGCAAACCGCGTTATGGAAGCTGCAGAACCTTACGATTATTCGAGGATGGTTCCGTTTTCGGGTGCCTATCTTCAGGGTTATGTCGCAGAGAAATACGACCAGCAGCCCAAGGATATGAATGACCGTATCGTAAGGCGTTTCGACAAGTACACGATGCAGATCTGCGAGATGTGCGATTTCGGATTCAAGTCCTTTAAGATCGTTGAACACGATCCCACGCCCGTTTTCAAGGATTTCATCATTAAGTACTGTCTGCTGCCCGCTTATTTCCTTCACTATGAATATAACGGCCGCAACTACCAGTACGTTATCAACGGTCAGACGGGAAAAGTCTCCGGCGAATTCCCTTATGCTAAGGGGTGGGAGACCATGGAAAGCGCAGGAAGGCATGCCAGAGGCAAGGCAATCTCCTTAAACTTCGAGTTAAGGAAACTTCTGTATGCGCTCCCCGGCGCTCTCGGCGCATTTGGCTATCTCATGCTTCGTATGAGCGCGAGAAATACCAGATATTTAAGGCTCTTAACGTTTGGGATCAAGGACCCGATCCTTTTTCTGATCGTCGGATTGCTGATAAGCACTGTCTTGTATTTCCTGATCAGCATTCTTCCGAAGATGCTCGAGAGACGCGAAAAGTACGACAGAAACATGTATAGTGCTGACAGCTCTCATGACCTGGCATCTCCGCCCGGACCTGAGGTGTATTTTGATACCGGATACTCAGTTAAATATTCTGAGGTCGAAAAGAATAAAGAAGGTCCGATGCTGCTCTTGAGGGATTTAGAAGATCTGAAGCACAGCAAGATTATACATAAAACGTAACAAGCTAAGGCATACAGAAACGGAGCGCTTTTATGATCGAAGCTTTGAACCTTTCCAAGTCCTTTAACTCCGGTGCGGCGGTCGCTGCCGATAACATAAGCTTTACATGCGCCGACGGCGAGATAGTCGGTTTCATCGGCCCGAACGGAGCAGGAAAGACGACTACGATCAAGATGCTCACCGGAATAATAAGGCCTGATTCCGGCAAGGTCGTAATTAACGGCTTTGACATGGCCGAAAAGCCTTTGGACTGCAAAAGGATAATCGGTTACATTTCCGATAATCCGGATATGTTCGTCAAGCTCACGGGCTATGAATTCATAAACTTCATGGCAGATGTCTACGGTGTTCCCGAAAACGTCCGTGCTGAAAGAATAGATTATTTCGCAGAACAGTTCGGCATGGAAAAGTCCGTCTTCTCACAGAGAATGACGGGCTATTCTCATGGTATGCGCCAAAAGACGATGATCATTGCGACACTGGTCCACGATCCGAAAGTCTGGATCCTCGATGAACCGATGGTAGGCCTGGATCCCCAGTCGGCTTTTAATCTCAAGAGGATGATGAGAGAGCATGCAGACAAGGGAAACACTGTCCTTTTCTCTACGCACGTCCTTGAGATAGCTGAGAAGGTGTGCGACAGGATAATGATCATAGATACCGGAAAGCTTATCTATACGGGGACTATGGATGCTCTCAAGAACGGTGAAGAAGGCGGAGATCTTGAGAAGATCTTCCTTAAGATGACTGCGGAGGCATAAACCTTGAGACCACTGATCATCAGAAGGCTCGTTTCCGTCATAATGTGCTCCAATTCGATGGAAGAGGCGGGAAACAAAAAGCGCAAAGCCTGGATACTGGGCTTTACTGCTTTTGTTCTTCTGTTTGTCGTAATCCCGGTTACGGTAATGACCGGATTCTTTACTTTTATCCTGACAAAAGGTCTTATGCAGACAGGTCATCCTGAATTCGGCATCAAGCTTATGTACGGCCTTATCTCGATCTTTACTGTAGTGTTCGGAATAAACGTTATCTTCAACGAACTCTATTTTGAAGACGATATCTCGTATCTGCTGCCTTTGCCTCTGAAGCCGGAAGAGCTTGTTCTTTCGAGGTTTTTTGCAGTGTTTATCGGCGAGAACATGATGCAGTTCGCGGTAGTGATCGCCGTGGTCACAGGATTTGGCATTGCCCATCCGATGAATGTCTTTCAGTGGATAATCTCGCTCGTTGCGGGATTCCTCTTGCCGGTCATACCGATGGCAGTCATTGCCATTGTAGGAATGCTCCTGATGACTTTTACCAGATTCATCAAGAAAAAGGAGACTGTAAGAAGGATCTCATACGCTATCATTATCCTGATACTCGCAGCAGGAGCCATGATGCTTCTTTCGATCGATATCAGTGAGATTGTCATCTTCATCATCGAAGGAACGGCTTCAAACATCTTGTTCGTTAAGATCCTGGATATCATTTTCCCGCAGACCGGACTCATAGCTGATTTCATGGCAACAGGTTCTGTCTGGCCGGTCCTGGTCTTTGCCGCGATCTGCCTTTTGTCTTTGGTGCTCCTTTCCGGCTGCGCACGTCTCTTCTACATGGAATCGGTTACAAGGCTCAACGAAACAACGCATGTCCAGAAGAACGCGTCATCTTCGCAGTCTGTGGTCTTCAGATCCGCAGGGATGTCATTATTCGTAAAGGAAATGCGTGTGCTTGTCAGGACGCCTGCATTCCTGACTAACTGTGTTGCAGCCAATTTCGTTTGGCCGGCATTTGTACTGATATTTGCAAAGATACTTAGAGCTGATCTTGGAAGACCTGCAGTGTCTGCTTATTTCGCCGAACAGCCACATAAGACTGCGGCTATGGCGGTAATCCTTGCGATAACCATGGTTACGGCGGCAATGAACTGCCTTGGCTCGGATTCTTTTTCGAGAGAAGGGAAGGGGTTTGATTACATCAAGTTCATCCCTGTAAGCTATAAGCTCCAGTGGAACGTAAAGACAGCGGCTGCAATGGTATGGACTCTTGCAGGAACCGTTCCCTTTTTTGCTTTCTTCGTTATCTATGCGGGTTTTGATGTGCTTTCCGCAATACTTGTCATGGTAATGGTCATTGCTTCCGGATTCTTTGTAACTGAACTCGGAATGCTTCTCGATTCTCTCAATCCCAAGCTTTTCTGGCTCGATGCGCTGTCTGCGCTCAGGGAGAACTACAATACGGTATTCTGCATGGGTATCACGATCGTTGCATGCGGACTTCTTGCAGGTGCGTTGTTCCTGCCGGTTCCTGTGATGGTTACGTGCGGAATAGAAACTTTTATCCTTTGTATTGCTGACGTTGTGCTCTATCTGATCAGCATGAGAACCGGTGTCAGGAATCTGATGCAGATAGGCGAGTAAAAGCCCTTTATCTGCTGCTTTTCAAAGTTGTTTTTGTATATGTATAGACGGCTGTCTATCTTTTAAAAATGTAATTTTATTTTGTTTTACATCATGAGGATTTGACGATAAAATACATATTGTGGAAATTCTTTGAACGTGGTTGGTATTAGGAGTTAAATATGGATGTTTTCTCATTTGTAACGCTTTTCGGAGGCCTTGCATTCTTCCTTTACGGTATGAGGCTATTGTCCGAGTCACTGAAGAAGACGGCGGGCGGCAGACTTGAAAAACTGCTTAACAAGGCAACCGACAATCAGTTCAAGGGTCTTACGATCGGTGCGATTATCACCATCGCCATCCAGTCCTCATCCGCAATGACGGTAATGCTGGTAGGTTTCGTTAACTCCGGCATCATGGAACTTCCCCAGACAGTCGGCGTAATCTTCGGTTCTGACATCGGAACGACGCTTACGGCCTGGATCTTGTCCCTTGCCGGCATCGACAGCGGCGACAATGTGCTCCTCAAACTCCTCAAACCCTCAGTATTCTCTCTGATATTTGCTCTTATCGGTATCATCCTGATCATGGCCTGCAAGAAGCAGCGCAATAAAGATATCGGTACTATGCTCATCGGTTTCTCGATCCTTATGCAGGGTATGACGATGATGTCTGCTTCCATGGAACCTCTCAAGGAGATGGACAGCTTCGTTTCTCTGATGACAGCATTCAAGAATCCGCTCCTCGGCGTTCTTTCAGGAGCAGTCGTAACAGGTATCATCCAGAGCTCGGCAGCTGCTATTGGTATCCTGCAGTCGATTTCCATGACCGGCCAGCTTACTTACGGCATGGCTATCCCGCTTGTAATGGGTGCCAACATCGGTACCTGCATGACTGCTATCCTTTCTTCCATCGGCGTAAACAGGGACGCTAAGAGAGTTACCGTCATCCACGTGGCCATCAAGCTCATCGGTACGGTCGTTTGGCTCATAGTCTTCTACAGCGTCAATGCCATTTTCGATCTTAGCTTCATGGACAGCCCGGTCAGCATCGTCGGAGTTGCTGCCATCCACTCTGTATTTAACATTGCAAACACAGTACTTCTTTTCCCGTTCTCCAAGCTTCTCGTCAAGCTCGCTCACTTTATCGTCAAGGAGACAGAGGAAGAGCAGGAGTTCAAGCTCGACGACCGTCTCATGCTTACGCCTTCCATCGCTGTCGGTGAGTGCCGCAAGATGATGGTCAAGATGGTCAGCAAGGCTAAGGACGGACTCGATAAGTCAATGAACATGCTCCTTAACGGATACAATGCGGGCGACTTCGACTTCATCAAGAAGAATGAGGAGAAGGTAGACGGCTATGAGGACCTTCTTGGTTCTTATCTTATGAAACTTACTACCACACAGCACCTTTCCGTAGAAGACAAGAACAAGTCCTCGATGATCCTCCAGTCGATCGGAGAAGTCGAGCGTATAGCCGACCACGCGAATTATCTTTCCGATTCAGCCGAAGAGGTCGAGAACAAGCATCTTGAATTTTCAGAAGCTGCACGTGACGAACTTAAGAGGGTCATTCCCGCGGTTCACGACATCTATACGATGGCTCTTGAATGCTATCTGTCCGAGAATGCAGCCAATGCCGAGGATATCGGACCTTTGAGGATCGTCATCAGCGAAATGTGCGACAAGTTCAAGGCAAATCATGTCGAAAGACTTGCAAACGGCGTCTGCACGACAGAGCAGGGATTTGTTTTCAACGACATCCTTTACAGCTGCGTCAGGATCGCTGAGCACAGCCTAAACATTGCAGCCATCGCATATAGATTCAAGTCTGCTGGCAATACGAATCCGGATACTTACATGCACGACTTCAAACAGCGTAAAGAAAAAGACGAGCAGAAGTATAAGGAATACGTCAATAAGTACAACGCATAAATCATAGTTATTTTATAAATTAAGTGTATAATAGTGAGCGTTTTAAGGAGATATTGAGATGGAAAACGCTTTCACTAAAACTATTGAAGAATTAATCAAAGAGCTCGGAACTGACCGTATCAAAGGTCTTTCCAAAGAAGAAGCTTCAAGCCGATTAGCAAAATTCGGTCCTAATTCACTGGGTGAGGAGAAGAAGGTGCCTCTCTGGAAGAGGTTCCTTCAGCAGTTTTGTGATGCAATGATCATCATCCTCATTGCTGCTGCAGGTCTTTCTGCTTATATGGCGGTTAAGAGCGGCGGCGGATTTACGGAGTGGATCGATGTTATCGTAATCCTTGCTATCGTAATCCTCAATGCCGTTCTCGGCGTCTATCAGGAAGGCAAGGCCGATCAGGCTCTTGCGATGCTCAAGAAGATGAGCGCTCCACAGACCAAGGTCATCAGAGACGGCGAGACGATCCTCACTGATTCCGAAAAGGTCGTAGTCGGAGACATCATCGCGATCGATGCCGGTGATTCCATATCGGCAGACGTAAGACTTCTTACATCAAGGTCGCTCAAGGCTGAAGAATCATCCCTTACCGGTGAGTCCGTTCCTGTTGACAAGGATGCTGACGTCGTTTGCCCTGAAGGCTGCGGAATCGGTGACCGTAAGAACATGCTCTTCATGGGTACAGTTGTTACTTACGGCAGAGCCAAGGGTGTTGTAGTTGCTACGGGCAGAGACACCGAACTCGGTAAGATAGCAAACAAGCTCACAAATATCGAAGATGAGGCTACCCCGCTCCAGAAGAGCCTTTCAAGCCTCGGTAAGATCCTTGCGGCTGTCTGCATCGTTGTCTGCATAATAGTCCTTCTGGTCCAGATGTTCGTCCAGAAGCAGGCTTGGTCAGACGCTCTCATGACAGCTGTTTCACTTGCTGTTGCAGCTATTCCTGAAGGCCTTGCCGCAGTCGTTACAATCGTCCTTTCGATCGGTATGACCACAATGGCTGAGAACAATGCAATTGTTAAGAGACTCCTCGCAGTTGAGACGCTTGGCTGTGTTGACGTCATCTGCTCAGACAAGACAGGTACGCTTACGCAGAACCAGATGACCGTTAAGGTCATGTATGACGGCCACGACGTTATCAATGTCGAAGGCGGCGGATATGAGCCGAAGGGCGATATCGTTGACCAGCAGGGCAATAAGCTTGAACTCAGCAATGTAGTTACAACGCTTATCAGATCTGCTGTTCTCTGTAACGACGCTCCTATCGTTAAGGATGATAACGGTGAGTATTTCTGCATCGGAGACCCTACCGAAGGTTCACTTACGACTCTCGGTATGAAGGCCGGCATGGAGAGAGGCGAGACTATGCTCAGCTATCCCCGTGAGACAGAGCTTCCTTTCGACTCAGACCGTAAGCTCATGACGACTTATCACTCAGGAATCTCACCTGACGGCTGGGTAGCTTTCACAAAGGGTGCTCCGGACGTTGTATTCTCAAGATGTTCAAAGTATCTGGACGTAGACGGCGAGCATGACATGACTCCCGAGTATCTCCAGAAGATCAAGGAAGCTAACCATAATTTTGCTATCAAGGCGATCCGTGTTCTCGCATTCGCTTATAAGGAACATCCGGCAGGATGCTCCGCTGATTTCGCGGATGAGAAGGATCTCGTATGCATCGGCTTGATCGGTATGATCGACCCTGCACGTAAGGAAGCAAAGGATGCCATCGCTGTCTGCAAGGAAGCAGGCATCAGGGCTGTCATGATCACGGGAGACTTCAAAGATTCCGCAGTTGCGATCTCCGATAACCTCGAGATGCGAGACGAGAAGCATATGGATGCTTTCTCCGGTGAGGAACTCGACAGAATGAGCGATGAAGAGCTCCGCAAGGTCGTTGAGACCGCAAGCGTTTATGCCCGTGTTTCACCTGAGCATAAGGTCAGGATCGTTGAGGCTCTCAAGGCTAACGACCACATTGCTTCCATGACGGGTGACGGCGTAAACGACGCCATGGCTCTCAAGGCGGCAGACATCGGCGTTGCTATGGGCATCACCGGTACCGACGTTTCAAAGAACTCTGCAGACATGATCCTGATGGATGACAACTTCGCAACCATCGTAAAGGCAGTCGAGCAGGGAAGGATCATCTATTCCAACATCCGCAAGTTCGTAAGCTTCCTGCTTTCCTGCAATGTTGGTGAGATCCTTGTAATATTCATTCTTTCACTCATCCCGGGCGGAGTTTCAGGATCGCCTTTCTTCGGGATTGCTGCTCCTCTGACAGCCATCCAGCTGCTCTGGCTCAACCTCGTAACCGACTCGTTCCCGGCGCTCGCTTTAGGACGTGAGAAGGGCGAACCCGGCATCATGAAAATGCCCCCGAGAGCTAAGAATGAGCCTATCATCAACAAGGATATGCTTGTTACCGTAGGTATCCAGGCTGTAGGTATCTTCCTTTCGGTAGCAGGTGCGTTCCTTGCGGCTCTCGCCAGCATGAACAAGGGAAGCACATTCTTCTATGCAGGCTCACTCGATAAGGTAATGCCTATTGACGTCGCAAGAACAGTTGCTTTCGCTACTCTCATCTGCGCTGAGCTCTTCAGGGCATTTGCGGCAAGATCAGAGAGGATCTCGGTCTTCAAGCTCGGCCTGTTCTCAAACAAGATGATGAACGGTTCAGTCGGCTTATCCATCCTGCTCCTGCTTGCGGTTATCTACATCCCCGGTGTTAACGGCATCTTCGACAATGTCATGATCTCACCGATGGCTTGGCTGATAATCCTGCCGCTTGCTTTCGTTCCGTTCATCCTGAACGAAGTTGTTAAGGCAATAAAGAACAGTTTGCATAAGTAAAAACGCTGTGTTATTATCTAACGGCATTATTTTAGGGACAATTTAGATAGGAGGTCTTAGACTGATGACAGGTTTAAAGATAGCACTTTCTATAGTTGATATAATCCTCGCAATTGCGATCATCATCCTTTTCCTTGTTCAGGAAGGTAATGACCAGGGTATGGGTGTTGTTGCCGGCGGCGCAACAGAGTCTTACTACGGTAAGGCTAAGGGCAGAACCCTTGATGAGCAGCTCAAGCGTTGGACAGTTATCTGCAGCATTCTCTTTGCGATCGTTTCGGTAGTTCTTTACCTTGCTGTTGCAAGAGGCTGGTAAGCTTTAGAAAAAGGAGTTATTTAAAGCCTTTCGGTCATATGACCGGAAGGCTTTTTTATCGTTGAAATGTAGTAAGATACTATTAAGAAAAAGAAATGGAAATTGGAGATAGTTATATGGAAAGAAATAAAAGACACAGCAGCTTCGACGGTGAATCCGGAATGAAGCGTTCCCGCTCTGCCATGAACATGAGCGCGGCCCAGAGAAGAAGAAACAGGGAGATCAAGGCTAAGGTCATCGAAAAGACTGCTCCGCAGTGCATAGCTGACCTTGATGCAAGGGGCCCTTTAAAGGTTAAGAATCAGGTTATCGGAATGCTGAGATCCCACGGGACCGGCGGCATTGTCCTGCCTGATCCTACGTTCAGGGATACTGATTTCGGTGCGGTAATTATTGATAAGAACCATCTTAACGGTGCTCCGTTCGACATGGCAGTTGTCTGCGAGATCTTAAATCCCGAGGCAGGCAAGGGAGAACTCAGGGGAACCATTAAAGAAGTATTGGGTGACATCGGCAACAACGATGTCCGCATGCTCACGGTCCTTCGCCAGTTCGGTCTTTCACAGACCTTCCCGGATAAAGTCCTCAAGGAAGTCGAGCCCGTTGCTGCTTCCTTAAGCGAAGACGAGGTTAACAAGGCTATAGCAGCCGGAAGAAAGGACTTGAGGGACATTCTCACAATCACGATAGACGGTGAGGACGCCAAGGACCTGGATGACGCCATTTCGCTCGAAGAGCTTTCAAACGGCAACTTCCGCCTTTATGTCCATATCGCTGACGTTTCAAATTACGTCCGTGAGGGAACGGCCCTTGATGCAGAGGCCTTTAACCGAGCAACATCAGTCTATCTGGTAGACAGGGTTATCCCGATGCTCCCGCCTAAGCTTTCAAACGGCATCTGCAGCCTTAATCCGAAGGCTGACAGGTATACAATGACCTGCGAGATGCTCGTTGACCGCGAGGGAAGCACCTACGACGGAAAGATATATGAGAGCGTCATCCACAGCGATGCCCGCATGAGCTACAACGAGTGCTACAGGATCCTGACGGAACCCAAGGATACCGATGCGGAAGAATACGGACCGATAGTTCCGATGCTGTCCAAGATGAAAGTCCTGGCACAGATCCTTAAGTCGATGAGGGAACGCCGCGGCGCTCTGCGCTTTGAGTTCCCTGAGACAAAGGTCATCCTCAATGACGACCAGACCGTCAAAGAAGTTATGCCTGAGCCTACAAACTTCGTTCACGGAATAATCGAGTCGTTCATGATATGTGCCAACGAATTCGTGGCAAAGACATATTGCGCAATGAGCTATCCGTTCGTTTACCGTGTCCATGAGGACCCCGATCCGATCAAGATCGCAAGGTTCCAGTCGGTTGCAAAATACCACGGTGCAATGGGACACCTTTCAGGCAAGATCCAGCCCGCCGACATCGTGCGGTTCATGGATACAATCGGCGATGATGATGCGCTTCCGGTATTAGACCAGCTCCTTCTGCGTTCGATGGCAAAGGCACGCTACGCATCCGAGTGTTTAGGGCATTTCGGTCTGGCATCCAAGTACTACTGCCACTTCACGAGCCCCATCAGGCGTTATCCTGATCTCATGATCCACCGCATAATCAAGAGCCAGCTCCACGGCGAGAACAAGCGCTCCCATTTCGCAGGCATTGTTGATGCAGCATCCGAGCAGTCTTCAGAGATGGAGAGAAATGCCGTTGACGCGGAGCGCGCATCTGTCGATATTAAGGTCTGCGAATACATGGCAGACAAGGTCGGAGACCACTATGAGGGTGTTGTTTCGTCGATCATCGAAAACGGATGCTTCGTCATGCTCGACAGCTCGATCGAGGGATTCGTGCCTTTCAGGACTTTGAGTGACCACTACTATTTCGATGAGCAGCGTTACCGTGCGGTGGGTGCAAGAGGCGGCGCAGTTATCAACATCGGCCAGAGAATGGGAGTTGTCGTTGAAAACGTTGATACAGAACTCAACCGGATCGATTTTACGTTCGAGGATGAGTTTGAGCATATGCCTTCAAGAAAGCCCGTTTCTCCGAGATACGGAAGCGGTAAAGCTTCAAAGGGCAAGTATTCGCCTGTGAGAAAAGCGGGAGGAAAGGGCAAGCCCGGATCATTCCGCGGCAAGAGCGGAGGACATAAGTCTTTCGGAGGCAGATCAGGCAGAGGCGGCGGAAAGGGCAGAAGATGAAGAGCTTATTGATAAAGGACACTACAAAAGAAGAAAGAGAGCAGATCGTTGCCGAATCCATAGGCAACATCAGCGGTTCCTGTGACGGCTGCATGTCCGGCCTTGCCGACATGTATCAGGACTATATCGACGGCAAATGCGAGATCCGTGAGATCAACATGCGTTTTCGTGCAAATTATGAAAGCGCAGACGGCTTAAATGACCGAAATTCCTGTGGATATAGAAGTTGACAATGTCCTTTGGGATGATGTACTATCTTCCCATTAATTGCGATGACGGAGACCCAAGTAGCTGCGGTATGTCGCCTTCAGAGAGCTTTGCCCCCGGGCTGTAAGGCAGAGCGGAAAGAGGCCGTAAGCGAATAACAACTCCAACAGCATACCGGTATAAAGAGATTTCGCTGTTTTGCGAAGTAAATCAGGTGGCACCGCGGACATGTTTTGTTCGTCCTGAACTTAAGAAAGCTTAAGTTCGGGGCGTTTTTGTTTATTCCCGAATAGAAAGGAACGGAGTATGAGTAACATCTACAGAGACAAGTACATCAACGAGCTCACAGAGCAGGATGTAGGAACCGAGCTCAGAGTTTGCGGCTGGATCGAGAACATCAGGGATCACGGCGGCGTTTCATTCATCGATTTAAGAGACATGTACGGCACTCTCCAGGTCGTTATGCGCGACACGAGCCTTCTTGACGGACTCGTAAAGGAAGAGGCTATCTCCATCGAAGGCAAGATCGAGCACAGAGACGAGGAGACATACAATCCCAAGATCGCTACAGGCACGATCGAGCTTGAGGCTCACAAGGTAGACGTACTCGGTAAAGTATATACACAGCTTCCTTTCGAGATCATGACATCAAAGGAGATCAGGGAAGACGTAAGACTCAAGTACAGATATCTTGACCTCAGAAACCAGAAGGTCAAGGACAACATCGTCTTCAGATCAAACGTCATCGCTTTCCTGAGACAGAAGATGACGGAGATGGGATTTTTGGAGATCCAGACTCCTATCCTTACAAGCTCTTCACCTGAGGGCGCAAGAGACTACATCGTTCCTTCAAGAAAGTTCAAGGGCAAGTTCTATGCTCTTCCTCAGGCACCTCAGCAGTTCAAGCAGCTGCTCATGGTCTCCGGTTTCGATAAGTATTTCCAGATCGCTCCCTGCTTCAGAGACGAGGATGCAAGAGCAGACAGATCTCCGGGAGAGTTCTATCAGCTCGACTTCGAGATGAGCTTTGCTACACAGGAAGACGTTTTCAGAGCAGGTGAGGAAGTCCTTACTGCTGCTTTCGAGAAATTTGCTCCTGCAGGCGCAAAGGTTACCGCAGCACCTTATCCGGTAATCCCTTACAAGCAGGCTATGCTCGAGTTCGGTACGGATAAGCCTGACCTCCGTAACCCGCTCAGGATCATCGACGTTACAGAGTTCTTCTCAAGATGCACGTTCAAGCCTTTCCACGGCAAGACCGTAAGGGCCATCAACGTTCACGCTAAACTTTCAAAAGGCCAGCATGAGAAGATGCTCAAGTATGCCCAGGATGACCTCGGAATGGGCGGTCTTGGCTACCTCGAAGTACTCGAGGACATGACCTACAAGGGACCTATCGACAAGTTTATTCCCGATGACATGAAGGGTGAGCTTGCAGAGCTCGCTAAGCTTCAGGCCGGAGATACCATTTTCTTCATCGCTGATAACGAAGCTAAGGCAAACGAGTGCGCTGGTGCCATCAGAAACGAGCTCGGAAAGCGTCTTGAGCTTATCGAAGAGAATGCTTTCAGATTCTGCTTCGTCAACGATTTCCCGATGTTCGAAAAGGATCCCGAGACACACAAGTACATCTTCACGCACAATCCGTTCTCAATGCCGCAGGGTGGCCTTGAGGCACTCAATACGAAGGAACCCGGTGAGATCCTCGCTTACCAGTACGACATCGTCTGCAACGGTATCGAGCTTTCTTCCGGTGCTGTCAGAAACCATGACCTTGAGATCATGAAGAAGGCATTCGAGATCGCAGGCTATTCCGAGGAAGAGCTCAAGACCAAGTTTGGTGCGCTCTACAGCGCATTCCAGTTTGGTGCTCCTCCGCATGCAGGTATGGCTCCCGGTGTTGACCGTATGATCATGATCTTGAGAGGTGAGGAGAATATCAGGGAAGTCATTGCATTCCCGATGAACGGAAACGCTCAGGATCTTTTGTGCGGCGCGCCCGGTGACGTAACCGAGCAGCAGCTCAGAGAGGTTCACATCAAGGTCAGACAGTAACCTTTGGCTGATGAAGGTCTATTTCCTGACATTAGGATGCAGGGTCAACCAGTACGAGACTGATGCCTTGAGGAGCATGTTCCTCGAAAGGGGTCATGAGCTTGCTTTAAAGCCTGAAGACGCAGACTGCTGCGTGGTTAATACATGCTCGGTCACTAGCGAGGCTGACAGGAAATCCAGGCAGATGCTTCGAAGGATGGCCAGGCTTAATCCCGGCACGATCGTCGTTGCTGCAGGATGCTCGGCCGAGACCACTGACGGCAAGGTTGCCGCGGATATCATCGCAGGCACGAAGGAACGTCTGACTATCGTTGACAGGGCGGAAAAGCTTTTCGCTGAAAAGGCGGTCCTTGTCCATGAGCTGGATCACGTAAGGCCCGCTGTTTCAAAAAAGGATGAGTATCACGACTTCGGGAGCGTTTTGTCTCCCGAAGGCTGCCGCGCGTTCATGAAGATAGAGGACGGGTGCGATTCATTCTGCACATACTGCATCATTCCTTTTGCAAGGGGAAGGGTAGCGAGCAGAAGCCGTGAATCCTGCATCAAGGAAGCTGAATACCTTGCGGGAAGCGGCTTTAAAGAGATAATCGTCTCAGGCATCCACCTTTGTTCTTACGGAAAGGACAGAGGAGAAGACATCATGTCTTTGGCATCTCTCCTCAAGGATATAGATTCGGTAGAAGGATTAGAACGCCTGCGCCTCGGGTCACTTGAACCCATCTCCATGACAGATGAGTTTATCGATGCTTTGGCAGGTCTTAAGCATATCTGCCCATCGTTCCATCTGTCGCTCCAGAGCGGCTCCGACACGGTCCTCAAGAGGATGAACAGACACTATGACGCAAAAGGCTACGCATCACGCGTAGAGCGCCTGAGGGAGCGTTTTCCGGACATGTCCCTTACTACTGACATTATCGTCGGATTCCCCGGAGAAACGGATGAAGAATTCGAAGAGACCATGAGATTTGCTGAAGAGATCGGATTTGCGAGGATCCATGTTTTCCCGTATTCGATGAGAAAAGGCACTAAGGCTGCCGAAATGGAGCAGGTCGCTCCTGAGATCAAAAAGCAGCGTGAAGACAGGCTCCTTGCTCTTGCATCTGATCTTTCATCGAAATTTGCTATGCAGATGACAGGCAAAAATGAAGATATCCTTGTTGAAAAAGTTACCGGCAACACGGCTTTTGGATATACCAAAAACTATGTAAGGGCTGAGGCCGTTATCCCTGACGGGGCAAGGATTCCCGAGCCGGGAGAGATCATAAGCGGCACGGTTACGGGAAGCAACGGGGCTGAGATCGTCCTCAAAGCCTGACTTTAATTTTATAAAGAAACTTTACATTTCAACGTTCAAATGTGCTAATATACTTGTGTAGAAGGATATTTCTACATCAGGAGGAAAGTCTTTGGAAGATAGTACCGCAAAATTTAATCTTTCAGGCGACAGAACAGCGGATGTACATGCGCTGATGTCTTATGTGCTTTCAGCACTGAAAGAGAAGGGCTACAATCCCATCAACCAGCTGGTGGGTTACTTTATTTCGGGCGATCCTACCTATATCACGAATTATAAAGGCGCAAGAGGCCTTATCAAGAGAATAGACCGCGACGAACTTCTCGAGGTCATCATTAACGATTACTGCTCAAGACTGTAATCTTTTCACGAGGATTTTTTAATGGCTAAACCCGCAGGGCGTATTATGGGCATCGATTTCGGTATGAAGCATATCGGAGTCGCTCTTTCAGATGAATCCAGGATAATTGCAAGAGGCTACGAGACCGTTAACTGGAACGGCGTTGATGACACATGGGCTATTAACCGCATATGTGAGATCATCAAGGAAATGAACGTCAATGCGATCGTTCTCGGAAAGCCTTCCAGAACGGACGGTACAAGATCTGAGACTGAAGCAAAGGCAGAGGTTTTCGGAGCCAAGCTCAAAGAGGCCTGCGGTATCGAGCCTGTATATAAGGACGAGCGCTTTACGACGGTTATTGCCTCAAGATATCTTCACGACTGCAACATCAAGGCCAAAAAGCAGAAAAAGGTCATTGACCAGGTTGCCGCAGAGATAATTCTGCAGGAATATCTCGATATGCTATAATAATTATTATTTTTTACCTGAGAAGGAGATAATAATTATGTCTGAAGATAAAGAAATGAACCAGAACGAGCCCGTAAACAGCAAGGATGAGCTCCTTAGCGCTATTGCTGAGATGGACGTTGATATGGACCGTACCATCACTCTTACAGATGAAGAGACAGGCGAGGACATCGAATTCATAGTTAACGATACGTTCAACATGAACGGTAAGGAATACATCGTTCTTCTCCAGCCCACAGAGGATCCTGATGCAGATTACGAGTATCTGATCATGGAGACAGTCACTGTTGACGGCGAGGATATGCTCCAGACCCTTACGGATAAGGAAGCTGACATAATCTACGATTATTACGACAAGCTCTGCGAGGAGCTCTACGGAGACGATGAAGAATCAGACGAATAACAAGCCTGCAGGTCTTCGTAAGAAGAAGGCCATTAAGGAAGCTCAGAAGGCCAGGCAGGCCGGAGAGAACCTTAAGTCGGGCACCAACGATGACCTGTTAGTAATACGTGACGCATACAGCCACAAAGAGTACTACCTCTCTGTAATCGATTCTTTCCTTTTGCAGAAATCCGAGTATTTCGTCATGTACAATTTTGTTCCGGATAATGGCAGCCACACGCCTCCGGAACTTGTAATCATGCGCGCGGGACGTTCACCTAAAGGCGACCAGATCCTTTATTCGATAAAGGACAAGGACGAGCTCGACCGTGCGTTCGTATGCTTTATGCGCAGGTTTTACGCATCCCGTGTTCCTGATGACAAGACCAGGAACGGCGTTGCGTCTGCGGAAAGTGCGGCCGAATGAAATTTGTAGAGAAGGCATCCGGATGGCTTTTCGCCATAGGACTGGCTGTAGCCCTCGTTCTTATTTTCAATTACCTGGATGTCCTGATCCTGATGGGTTTCAAGAATGCCGGAGTAGACACTAAGGTCTATAAAGGCGCTTTTTCGGCAGTTGCGGCAATAGTCAATATCATTGTCTTTGTCGCGTTTTTCATTATCTGCAAAAAGATCAGAAGGCCGGTCCTTCAGATGCAGAAGATCACCTGGATCGAGATACTGCTGGCAGTGATCATAGCTGTCGGTATGCTCGGCTTTGTTGATACTTTCATCATGGTCTCTGACAGGATCGCCGAATACATCAAATCCCTTTCCGAACAGATGGATCAGTACAGGGATTCCGTTGACAGATATGCCGGGATCGAAGAGTCTGTAGTACCTTTCTGGGATAACATCTGCTATCTGATCACGCTTTGCTTTATCGTGCCTGTCGAGGAGGAGCTTATCTTCAGAGGTGCGGTATTCGGCGTTCTCAGAAGAAAGATGAGCCCGTTTTTCGCGATCATCTTCACGGCGGTCATTTTCGGAATCATGCACCGCGTGTCGATCCATACCGCTTACGCTATCGTTTGCGGCATGATCCTGACAGCCTGCTACTACTACACGGAGAATATCGTAACGAGCATTATCATGCATTCACTTTTCAACATCCTCGGTTCGGGTCTCGGAGAACTCCTTAAGCTTAAGGAACTCGGTGTTCCGAAGGACGTAAGGAGTGAAGTCATACTGAACTGCAATATCATCTGTATCCTCATGATGGTTCCTGCGGGTCTGTCATTCATGGCTTTGGCACGCATTTCGAAAAAGCGCCGTCTGAAAAAGAAGGCTGAAAGTGTGGCTGCCGGTGAGTAAATCGGACCGCTTCAGATTCGGTAATACCAAAAGAAGGAAGTTCGCTGTCTATGTGATCACCGTGGCTGCTGTTTTTCTTGCAGCTGCGCTCTTCATGATCGGCATCGGTTTCTTCAGTTACAGGTCTGAACTTGTCACGGTTACCGCTACGGAAACCGATATCGGTGATGCTGCTGCCGGAACGGGCGTTAATGCAGCTCTTATCCCCAACGTCAACATGATATGCGATTCCTCCTTTGAGAGCCGCAGCAAGTATTATAGCATGCTTGTAGCAGGCAACTCGGGAAACGCAGTCTATCTTAAGCCTGATGCGGTATCATCCAGCGGCTTTGACGGAAAGACTGCAACTGGAGCTTCCGTACGTATAGTTTCAATTGACGTTGACGGCGTCATGAACGAAAAGTATTCAGGAAACATTACAGGCTTTGAGTCAGCAAGGCTCGGTGCCATCACCTTGCTCGATGATATCAGGGGACTTTACGGAGAAGACTCCATCGTAAAGGTACGCGGCTTCGGAGGCACTGTCTGCGCTCTTACACAGGAAGGCTTCATTCTCTATGACATAACCAGCCAGCAGCTCGCAGGCAGGGTATCGGGTAATGAGAGTTACATGGATATTGCATGCGCTGATTCGTATGTAATGGCCATCACAATAGACGGTAAGATCTATCTGTCATCCGACGGAAAGAACTTCAATCCCGCCAAGACAGAAGGCACAGCCGAACCCCGTGATTACAGCAAGTCTGTTTTTGCGGGCAGCGGAGCAGTAGGCAAGACCGCTGCAGCTGCTTTCGGAGACGGAACGATAGTAAGCGTTTGCGACGGCAAGGTCTACTATTCAAAGATCCCTGCAACTTCAGGCATCACGAAGTTCCTTTCTTACGATAAGGGCTTCATCGCAGTAACTGCTTCGGGGGATGTATATACTTCAACGAACGGTATCGTTTTCGGTATTGCGGGGTCATCTAAGACCCTGCAGGAAAAGATCACAGCTTCCGCCGGAAGAAACGGAAAAGCCTGCTTTATCACCGAGAAGGGTAAAGTCGTAAGCGTTGATGTTTCTAAAGACGGCATAAGCATTGCCGAGTCTTCATCGCCTCTTGCACAGGCAGACATTCCGGTATCGATCACGCTTTCCGATTCAGGACTTATCGTAGCGCCTCACATTGACGGAAGAGCGGTCAGCATCGATCCTGCCACAGGCACTGTCAGCACTTTCACTTCTGAAAACATTAAGGTTGAGCGCATCCTGGGATTCTATTCCGATAAGATCGTTTTCGATTCGGGAAAAGGCATTTACAGGGCACAGGTCCTTTCTGAGATCGATGTCAGCGGAGTCGTGCCCGAAGGATCTATCATGACCGATGACATTATCTTTATCGGTGAGGACAGCAGTGAGTTCGGCGGGTCTGTGAGCATCGGTGATTCACAGACTTGGTATATGTCCGGCAACGAAACGTGGGATGTATACGGAGAGGGCACGATATTTGCATTATCCAACTCGTCATACAGCGGTTCCGGATGTGCAAGGATAACAGGCATCGGCGCAAACACCCATGCTTTGTCCCAGAAGCTCAGCGGCCTTTCGGCAGATTCGTTTAAGGCTGATACATTCTACAGACTCAGCGTATGGCTTAAGTCTCCCGATTGTTCCGGCAAGATCTATCTTTGGATCGAAGGCAAGACCTTCGGTAAAGTAGGAACGACGATAAGCAAAGTCACAACGTCTTACCAGCAGTACGATTACGTTTTTGCCGTTACTGACCAGATGGTAAAGAACAACGAGGAGATACGCGTTAACATCGCGTTTGACGGGCCCGGTACTCTTTATGCGGATAACGTTTATTTAGGTCCGGATTCATACCGTACGTCAGGAATACCGACTCACTATCAGGAAGTGTTAAAGCTCGGCAGTCCCGCTGCGATAAGACTCGGCAATCTTAATCTTGCATCTTCCGGTTTCTCCGCAGCTTCTTTCTACGGAATGACAGATGATTCAAGTTCTGCTGAATATGAGATAGGCGGAAAGATGAAGAGAGTATCCGTCTGCAATTCGCTCGAGGACAGCTTGAGACTTGTTAATAACTGCGCTTCATCACCATGGTTTAAGATTGGTTCCTGCGCTACTTCAAGCAACGTAAACAGTTTCCTTGAGTATATGTGCGGTTCCGTTTCTTCAGTCTACGGAAAGAAGAGGATCGACAACGGAACGGCAATGCCTTGGGCACGCCGTTTCGATCACATCTATATCGAGATCACCGACAGTGAAGGATTCTTTATCAGTGACACGCAGAGATCAGCTTACGTAAACTTCGTTATCTCGTTGTTCTCACAGTCCGAATACTTCACCGACATCAAGGACAAGGTCATTTTCCTTGACGGCATGAAATACGACGGCGGAGTCATGATGTCATCGGCCAACAGCCACACGATGCCTCTTACTATCGAGAACAACGACCAGAACGCGACATTCAACGATAACATCGAAGCAGCGTTCGCAGTTGCGCAGTACGATGTTCCGCGTGTTGATTCAAGCGGTTACAAGGGTGAATACATCAATTCGATAACAGTCGGCAAGGGACTTAATGCAGGCAAGATCGCATCACTTCTCATATCTGACAAGTCCGGTTTTGCAGAGATGTTCCTTTTCGATGCCGGAATAAGCTTCAGGCCTGCTTCTTATAACGAAGACACGATGTTCATCAACGCGACTGAATTCATTGAAGCCATGAGGGTTTCCAACGTGCTCGCGTCTTTCCGCGGTTGGAAAGAACTTTATGTGGAAATAGCTGAGCCCCTTGATGCAGCAAACAAGGGTAAATCCGATGCTTTCCGCAGCATGTGCTCATCAGCGGTATTCTACGACGGAAACGACTATATGATGATCATATCGAATTCTTCAAATGCACAGCAGGCATTCCTGATCAACGACAATGCCATAAGAAGCACGAAGAGTACTGTTTTCAGGTATTCACAGAATGGTACACTCCTGACTGAGAGACCGCTCAGATCACAGAGCCTGAGAAACATTCTCCAGCCCGGTGAGTATTACGTCATAAGGATCAAGAAATAAGGGATCAGACGTTATCCCTTATAAGACCGGGAATAAGTCCCGGGACTTTTCCGTAAGAAGTCTTCCATGCCCTGCAGAGTTCTGATGCTTCAGCTTCAGTCTCAACTGTTATCTCTGCTCGGAAAGGCATTCCTGAATTATCTGAAAAGAGGGTGACCTTCCAAAGACCATCCTGTGTGGGAGCTTTGGAACTGGTTACCAGTGAGGCAAGGCGCATTTCTTCTTTAAGTTCTTTGACGGAAACATCAAGATTTGCAATGACTGCCGAATTGATGGCCGGCATCGCATCGTCTAAAAGTGCCTTGCCGCCTGCGGAGATCGTCAGGGTCTCTGTACCGCCTATGGCAGAAGAGGAATCTCCGTCTTCGTATTCACGGTCCATGAGATTGCCTGCGATAAGTTCTTCGTATGCTCTGCTGAAAGTGAAGAAATCCGTGTAGAGCTGGTCGATACACCTGTTCATGAGCAGGTGATAGCTGATGCCGGGAACGCGGCTTACGAGATAGAGTATCCTGATCTTTGCTTCAGCAATCGAAAAATCGGCCATTAGTTTCTCCTTTGTTCCAATTATAATCGAAAGTCTCAAAATTGACTCATATTTTTATTGATATGCCGTCATGGCTTTTAATATAATTAAAAAATGTTGAATTTAAAGGACAGAATGCATACCGCATATATCGGAAAGAAGGCTTTAGCCGCTGCTCTTGCTGCAGTGACGTGTTTTTCCATGTCCTTTGGCGTTATGCCTTTGGAATATGTTTTCGCTGATGAAGTTCCTTCGGCAACCGCTGAAGATAACAGCGGTGATGACGGATCTGAACCTGATACAAAGAAGACTGAAAAGGCTGAAGTAAAGGAGCCTGAAACGAAAGCTCCCGAGGAGAAGAAAGAAGAGCAGACTGAAAAGCCTGAAGAGAAAGATCCAGAAGGAAAAGTTCCGGAAGAAAAGGCGCCTGAAGAGAAATCCGGCGAATCCAACACATCTTCAGAAACGCAGCCTGAAAACGGCGAAGAAACTGAAACAAAGCCTGAAGAAAAGCCGGGAGAAACACCTTCGGAAAATCCTTCAGAGACACCCGCTGAAACACCTTCGGAAACGCCTGCTGAAGTTCCGTCAGAAACGCCGGCTGAAACGCCTTCAGAAAACAGTGGTGAGACTGCTTCTGAATCACAGGAGCCTTCTGCTGATACAGATACGGAAGAACCTGTCGAAGAGATCAAATATACACTGTCAGGCAAAGGTTATCTGCCCAAGAATAAAGGGAAGACAGCCCTGTTTAAAGACGGCATTCTCACTATCGGTAAGAAAGGCAAGAGACTTGAAGCTTTTTCGATCAAACTCAAGAACGAGACCGGTTATTCCGGAAGCATTTCATACAGGGCATATGTAAGGAAAAAGGGTTGGACCAAATGGGCAGATTCCGGCAAGAAGGTCGGGACCAAGAGGAAGAACCTCAGGATCGAAGCAGTTCAGATAAAGCTTACAGGCGAGCTCGCAAAGCATTATTTCGTTGAGTACAAAGCTTCGATAAGCTCTTATTCAGACAGACAGGGATGGGTCCATAATACTGCGATAGCAGGCACCAAGAGCAACTCCAAGAGGATCGAGGTTCTTCAGGTCAGGCTTGTTCCTGTTGAGAAGAACGGCACTTCCTCGGTCGTATACAGGCTCCGCGGACAGACATACGGATGGCAGTCGGACTGGAGCAGAGACGGACAGGCATCCGGAACGTTTTCCAAGCGCCTTGAAGGACTGACCGTATCACTCGGTCCTTCTAAGTATCTCGGCGGAATTACTTACAGGACTTATGTTGAGAGTGAAGGCTGGAAAAGCTGGGTATCCAACGGTTCCATAAGCACCGGCAAAAAGAAGAATAAGAGAGTTGAAGCTCTCCAGATCAAGCTGACCGGTGACATGGCAAATTACTATGATGTTTACTACCGCGTATATCTGCAGTCTTTCGGTTGGCTCGATTGGGCCGTAAACGGCCAGACAGCAGGCGGCACTGGAGTTTACAGACGCATCGAAAAGATCCAGATCGTCCTGCGCGAAAAGGAATCAGGTGAACCCGGTGATCTTGAAGGCATTGTAAGCGCTAAGCCGCATGCATATTATTCGGCTTCAAATACGAATGCCATAATGACATATAAGAACATCCTTGACTGCGGTTATACCGATCCTGACACGTTCCGTCAGAAGCTGATAAAGAATTTCGAGTATATGGACGGAGTAGGTTATTTCCATATGGGAAAGATGATACAGGGTTATACTGACTGCGCAGGCTCTGTTTCACTAGCTTTCAGGGTTGCACTCGGCACGGCTAAGTTCACGAAGAAGTATAAGAAGGGTTCGCTCAGCAACGGCAAGCAGCTTTACGGCATCGGAGTTAACTACTGCGGCATCAAGAGCTATAAAGACAAGTACGGCTGGTGCCGTAACGGCACGGCTTCCGTAAACAGTCACTTCCTCAATACGATAGTCAAGAACAGGAAGATCAGTTATACGCAGATCTCGCTTTCAGACAGGAATGACGGCGTTCACGGCTGGTCAAACGAAGAATGGATCGATTATCTCAATGAAACAGGCGCAAAGCCCGGTGACGTCTTTGTCTGGTTCAATCACGACTGGAGCAAGAAAAAGGGACAGCATATGACGATGTATGCCGGAATAGGTGAAGACGGAATAGCATATGAATGGACTGCAAGCAGCACATATGGTGTAATCCTTTCGCCTCTTACGAACAGGACTCCTCAGAATATTTTCGAGTCATTTACGCTGATCAAGGGCGTAGCAGATGTTACAGGTCACAACTGAGCATTCTTCAATATTTGCTAAAAGCGCTTTTAGAGTCTCTGAATATATCTAAAATTTGATTATTTTATCCTCAAAAACTGTTCAAGAACGGCCTTTGCGGTGATATACTTTGTAATGCTTTTGAAACAAACTGCAAGGAGTTATTGAGATGATTACATTTGACTATTCTAACGCACTCGGTTTTATCGGCGGACAGGAAGCGATCGACAGAATGGAGCCTCAGGTAAAGGCTGCAGTTGATATGCTTCACAAGAAGAACGGCCCCGGAAGCGATTTCCTCGGCTGGCTCGATCTCCCTTCTGCATATGACAAGGAAGAGTTCGCAAGGATCCGCAAGTCTGCTCAGAAGATCAGAAGGGATTCCGATGTTCTCATCGTTATCGGTATCGGCGGTTCTTACCTCGGAGCAAGAGCTGTTATCGAAATGCTGGGACACAGCTTCCAGAACTCAGTTTCCAAGAAGGTAAGAAAGAGTCCGTTGATCCTTTTCTGCGGTAACTCTATCAGCGCAACATATCTTGCTGACCTTATGGATGTTATCGAGGGCAAGGATATTTCCCTCAACATCATTTCAAAGTCAGGTACAACAACAGAGCCTGCTATCGCTTTCCGTATCCTCCGCGCTTACATGGAGAAGAAGTACGGCAAGGAAGAAGCAAGAGCACGTATCTATGCAACAACAGATAAGGCAAGGGGAGCTCTCAAGGGCCTCGCTACAGAGGAAGGCTATGAGTCATTCGTAGTACCTGATGACGTAGGCGGCCGTTTCTCCGTTCTTACAGCTGTAGGACTTCTTCCTATCGCAGTTGCAGGCATCGACATCAGAGAACTCATGAAGGGTGCAAGAGATGCTTCCAAGGCATACAAGAAGCTTCCTCTTTCTGAGAATCCCTGCTATCAGTACGCAGCAGTCCGTAACTGCCTGCTCCGTTCCGGTTATTCAACAGAGATCATGGTTAACTATGAGCCTTCATTCCACTTCATGACAGAGTGGTGGAAGCAGCTCTACGGCGAGTCCGAGGGTAAGGACGGCAGGGGAATCTTCCCGGCAGGCGTTGACAATACAACAGACCTTCACTCCATGGGCCAGTTCATCCAGGACGGCGCAAGGATCATGTATGAGACTGTTGTCCAGATCGACCAGCCCAGAAGATCTTTCGAGATCCCTAACGATCCCGCTAACCTCGACGGTCTCAACTTCCTTTCCGGCAAGGACATGAACGACGTTAACCTCAAGGCAATGCAGGGAACCATCCTTGCTCACGTTGACGGTAAGGTTCCGAACCTCCTTATTCACATGTCTGAGCAGAGCGCTTATGCTTTGGGTGAGCTCATCTACTTCTTCGAGAAGGCATGCGGAGTCTCCGGATACATTCTCGCTGTAAATCCTTTCAACCAGCCCGGTGTTGAAGCTTACAAGAAGAACATGTTCGCTCTTCTCGGCAAGCCCGGATATGAGGATCAGAAGGCTGCTCTCGAAAAGAGACTTGCTAAGTAATCACTTATTACATTGCGGTTAAACAATAGCCCCGGCGGTCATTCCGCCGGGGTTTTTGATATATAATCTCTTAAAACCAAACTGGCGGAAACGGAACATGAACAAGATATTCAAACAGTGGATAGTACCTTTATTCTTTATTACTGTAGGAGCCGTTATAGCGGCTTTCGCTCTCGAGGAATTCCTGGTTCCGTTTAAGATCCTTGACGGCGGTGTAGTCGGTATCTCGATGATCATAAGCCAGCTGACGGGATTCCAGCTCGGTATCTTAACGATCTTGCTGAATATCCCTTTCATGATCGTAGGATTCAAACGTCTCGGAATCAGATTCCTTATCCGTTCCATATATGCGATGGTTATCTTTTCGGTATTTCTCAATGTCTTCGCGGATATGAAGGAAGTTACCGACAAAGAGATCCTGGTCGTTGCGTTCGGAGGCGTAACGCTCGGTATAGGCGTAGGTCTCATTCTCCGTTACGGCGGATGCCTTGACGGTACTGAGATCGTAGCAATGCTCCTGTCGCATCATACCGAGTTTTCGGTTGGTCAGATCGTATTGTTCTTCAACATTGTCATCTACGGTGTTGCAGGACTTCTTTTCGGACCTGACAGAGCGCTTTATTCGCTTCTTACTTATTTCATCACATCCAAGGTTATAGACATCGTTGAAAACGGCATGGAGCAGGGCAAGTCCGTAATGATAATCACCGATCACGGAAAAGAAATTGCTGATGCGATCTATTCACAGCTTGGCAGAACTTGTACGCAGATGGAAGGAAAGGGAATGGTCAGTAACGGCGTCAAGACCGTTCTTTACTGTGTTATCACCAGAGTCGAAGTGCCTGCCATCAAGAAGATAATCAACGATGCTGACGTGTCGGCTTTTATGACCATTTCAGATGTTTCAGAGATCGTCGGAAACCACATCAAAAAGAGAAAAGTCATTACTCCAAAGGCACCTCCAAAAGCTCCGTCCAGGACTGCTCACGGGCCCAAGCCGAAAAAGTGAATAGCAATATCTGTGCATTAACTTGCTAATTATCTTGTAGCACCGAAAACTGCTTTGAAGTATAGTGTTTTATGGCAGAATGGTATTTGCGCTTGAATATTGGATAGCTTTCCTATAACAACATGGCTATTGAAAAAGTGGTGATCGATAACAAATTCGGAAGAAAAATGGCATTTGTCATGCCGTTGATAGGTATGCCTTTGCTCGCTGTGTTTGTCGGATTTGGCGCATCTGTAGTTAATGCAAGTGGACTTCAACGTGAACTTTTCATCACGGTAGCAGGATTGATAATTGCCGTGATAATAGGCGCGATCTTGGGTCTTGTAGCAATGATCAAGATACCGAAGATGAAGATCACGCTGAATGAAAGCGACATCGAGGTAGTCAGGAAAAGCGCTAAAGGCACATATCTTTTTGAAGACTTCATCGGTTTCAGGAAACAGATCGTATCAAGCGGCAGGTCAAGTAAGACCATGTATAGTCTCGTGTTCGAAGATGAAGACGGTGAAGAACTGTTTATCGATTGTTTAGGTTTTAACTATTATGATGTTTTGGGCATTGCGGATGCGATCAGAACAAGGATGCATGACAGTTCTGAAGATGTTAAAGATACACTTTCAGATGACCGCTTTACATGTGCTGCCGATATGTCTGATACCGAATCCGAATTCAAGTTCTCAAAGCTTCTTGCATTGCTACTTTTGGCTGGTCTCGGCATAATAGGTTTTTTCATATATCGAAACGGTTTCACGAAATCCATACCGCTTGTTATCAGTGCAGGCACTTTGGTTGTCATAGCGATCGCTTTGATGATCATGTTTTCGCGTTTATCTAAAAGAGATGCGGAACGCAGCGTGAAAGAGATAGTTTTGGATCCGTATGAACTCAAAGTAAATGAGAAGGCATGGGATTACGGCAAGATCAGGAAGCTCTATATCACACCGCCGTATCTGACAAGAGTTGACGGAGAGGATGCAAGAGAGCTGGTAATAACCGGCAGTGATTCAGATAAACCTGTTGTATTTACTTTTGATAAACGACCTAAAGAATACAACCATTCAGATGAATACACAAAGCTCTATAACAGCCTGACAGACCTTTGCGGATCGAAGGGCATAACGGTCGATCTGTTCCGTATGCCCGGTAAAGACTGACGGACGTTATATGGATTACACTTCCAAGGAAGCGAAAAAGATATTAAAGGATTACTATTTCCTGAAAGTCCTTTACAGGGACATGGAAACACGCGAGCTTATAAAGAAGTATTTCGGTTTTGAATATAATTATCCCAATCTCGATAATGTCGACATGACTTTAGTCATCAACAGAGGCATCGAAAAGGGAGTGCTGATTGCACCTGCTGACCGTGATCACGATGATGTTATAGAAGAGCTGACAGAGGTATGCAAGACAGTCAAACTTAAAGATCTTGTAAACGGTTATCTCTACAGTCTTTCAACCGGAAAGAATCAGTACAGGACTGCGCTTGCAAGCTATCTGTTTGCAAAAGGAATAACTAAGCATAAAGCTGACCGCCAGTGTTTTCCGTATGGTTTTAAGGGATGCAGCATATGCGGTCTTCCGCTCGAAGAAAACGGGAAAGCCCACATCGAGGATTCTTTGTCGAGATACACTTTGTATTATCCTTTGGATCACAATATCACCCGCATGCAGCGTGCTGATTATGCGCTCTTTGATCTCAAACAGTTTAGGGAACTTCCGAAGGTTAAATATTCGAAAGAAGATGTTGATATCCTCGTAAAGATCTTAAAGATGGCATCTGATATGGGGAAAGCCAATAAGTTTACATTGCTTCAGAAACTCATAACGCGTTCGAAGATCGTAAATGCTACGGGAAATGAGATAAATGTTATACTCGGCGTTCTTTCCGTTTGCGGCGTGCTTCAGACACCCGAGCACAGAGGTTACCGGGAGAAGTTTACTTCATTTATTGACCGTCGTTTTGAAGGATATGAAACAGAACTTTTTTATCCGTTATCTTATTGGAAGGGAAGAGACGGTGTTGATGTTAAAGCCCTTGCTAATATCTTTCCGTCTGATGTTGTTAAGGCGTATGAAGATGAATCGCCTGTGACTTTGGATGAAGTTTATTCAAAGAGCAAAACTGAAAAACGCGCTGTAAGCCGTGCGGAAGAAGCCTTTGAAGATGGTAAGCATATAGTCGAACTTGATGACAGAAGACGCCATTATTACGGCCTTTCAAAGCTCGATCCTTCGTGGCATAAAGAGGTCAGGTATTCCGTTACACACAACGAACATAAGCGCACCGAAGTGTATTTTGAAGGCAACAGCATAAAGAAGCTGATCTTTGAAAGCAAGTCTTTAAGGGACGGGGTTTTCTCTACCGGAATCTATATCGAAAAGGACGTTGAGGCAGAAACGGAAGACAGGTATTATCTGCTTCCCAAGACATCAAGAGGGAAGAAAAAGCCATGGACTCCTGCATTGCTTGATACTTTCACCTATGTGCTCCGTGAACTTGACGTGCGGCTTGGATACAGTATTTTGGCCAGTAACTGGCATAACGGAAAACACCTTCCGCTCCCGCCGTTCCAGCTTCAGGTTGGCAGGATCGTTTCAACGCCGTTGGAGTTCTACACGTATACTGATCAATTTATCAGGAACATTCCTGATGATTACGAAGACATCTTAAATGATTTCAGGTATTCAAAATGACAAAATGTTTTTCGATAATGCATATTTCATAAGAGGTTCGGCTTATGCCGGCAAATCCACGATGGTTAAGCTCCTTGCTGAAAAGTACGGCGGTGTTTTGTGCGAGGAAAATTATCACGACAGACTAGTTGACGGATTAGACAGCAACGAGTTTCCCTGTCTTACGTACACGCGTGATCTTAAAGATTGGCATGACTTCATAAGAAGGACGCCTGAAGAATATCTTGCATGGGTCGACGGTGTTGCAAAGGAATGCGAGATACTTGAACTGCGTCTCCTGAAAGATCTCTGTGCGCAGGGAAGACCGGTGTTCGTTGATACCAACATTTCGCTTGAGACTTTGAGAGAAATAACGCCTTATGATCACGTGCTGATAATGCTTGCGGATCCCATGATCTCGGTTAACAGATTCTTTGAGCGTCCCGACAAAGAAAAGCAGTTTTTATATAAACTGATTATGGAAGAGCATGACCCGGAAAAGGCGCTCGATAATTACCGTCAGGGACTCATGCTGATCAATTCTCAGGAGCGTTATGACAGGTTCCTGAATTCGGGATTTACAGTTATCAAAAGAGACGATAACAGAAGTATAGAGCAGACGCTTGAATTAGTGGAAAGATCATTCGGCCTCACAACATAAATCGGTCTTATCTGTCACTTTCATTGCGAAGCGATCTTCAAAAGAGATTTTTGAAGAACGAAGATGGTAACATTGGAAATGAATACGTGATGGCGAAGGAGGCAATATGCGTTTAGGTACATCGAGTCCCCTTAAGCATGATTCAGCTGAAGAATGGGCGAAGAATCAGATAGCTTTAGGCTGCAGAGCCGTTGTGTTTCCGCTCTCTTCTGATGACCCCGAAGAGAAGATAAAAGAATATGTTGATGCCGCTAAAGCAAATGATCTTCTGATCGCTGAAGTAGGCATCTGGAGAAACGCGATGTCTCTTGATCCGAAAGACAGAAAAGTGCAGAGGGATTATTGCGTAAAGCAGCTTCAGTTAGCTGACCGCATAGGCGCGAGATGCGCTGTAAATGTCGCAGGCGCTATAGGTCCGAGATGGGATGGACATTATAAAGAGAACTTCACTATTGAAACGAGAGCTCAGATCGTGAAGATGGTTCAGGAGATAATCGACAGGGCGGAAGTGACCAATACTTACTTTACGCTGGAACCGATGCCCTGGATGATACCCACGGGTCCGGAAGATTATGTAAGGCTCATAGAAGATGTAAACCGTGACCGTTTTGCCGTGCATATGGACATCATAAACATGACCAATTCTTTTGACCGTTATTACAAACCGGAAGTCTTTGTTGACAGGTGTGCAGAGCTTCTTGGCAGCAGGATCAGGAGCTGCCACATCAAAGATATCCATCTCAAAGAGGAGTATACTTTCCAGCTTGAAGAATGCGCTCCGGGCAAAGGTGAATATCCGCTCAGATATTATGTACAGAAGATGAGCTCTTTAGATCCTGACATGCCAATTATCCTCGAACATTTAAATACAGATGAAGAGTATATTCAGTATATGAATTACCTCAAGGAGGTTCTCTATGGCATACAGTAGGATTTCAGACGCAAACGAGATTACCGAGCGTTATCTGGACAGCATTCTTTTCAAGGAAAGACTGATCGATTCAGTTGTTGCAGATACGGGCATTGAGTTCTTCGGAACTAAGTTTTCAAGCCCCGTCATGATGCCTGCTTTTTCGCATCTTAAAGAGTTCGGCGATCGTAAGTTAACGGGTCTTGAGGAATACTCTGTCGCTGCGAAGAACATGAACATATTAAACTTCGTAGGCATGATGGAAAACGACATGTATAAGCGCATCGCTGATACGGGCGCGAAGACCGTTCGTATCGTTAAACCGTATGCTGATAACATAAAGGTCAGGGATCAGATGAAGTATGCAGAAGACGAAGGTGCGTTCGGCATCGGAATGGATATCGATCACATCTTCGGTAATGATGGTCTGGACGTTGTCGTAGGTGAACTGATGACGGTACAGACATCCGACATGATAAGTTCCTACATTGAATCAACTAAGCTGCCGTTCTTTGTCAAAGGCGTATTAAGCGAAGAGGAAGCAGTTAAGTGTGCTGACCTTGGCGCTAAAGCGATAATCGTAAGCCATCACCACGGCAGACTTCCTTATGCGGTTCCGCCGCTTATGGTACTTCCTTCGATCAGAAAAGCGCTGGAGGGAAGAGACGTTAAGATAATCGTTGACTGCGGTATATCATCAGGTGCTGATGTATATAAGTGTCTCGCACTCGGTGCTGATGCTGCGGCTGTAGGAAGATCAATGATGCCTGCGCTTGAAATGGGCGGCACGGAAGGAATGGAAAAGTTCATTGCCAAGGTAAATAACGAGCTCAGATTCATAATGAGCTGTACCGGTTTTGAAAAGGTAAGCCAGATCGACGAATCCTGCATTGTGAAGACTTAAGCTGCAAAAAGAGAATTAAAAAGAGGATGCGGAATCATTCCGGCATCCTCTTTTTTACGGACAGAAATTATTCTGTTTGAATACTGTTTAACGCCTGAGATCAGGGTGCTCTTTATAGAACTTTTCTTTGTCTTCATACATTTTCTCGTCGGCGGTCTTAAGTGCGTTGGTGATATCGGAAGAATCATTCTGATAACTGTAGCCCAAAGCAAAGCTGACGTCTTTGTACTGTTTGGCAAGTGTCTTTACGCGGCTGCACTTTTCTTTGATCTCTTCTTCGGTCGTGTAAGAGAGAAGGATCATGAATTCGTCGCCGCCGGCTCTGTAGATCTCGTCTCCGACAAAGACGTTCTGGAGGACGATCGCCGCATTTTTGAGAAGGAGGTCTCCTGCGGGATGTCCGCCTATGTCATTGACTCTCTTAAGTCCGTTGAGGTCCGCGAAAATAATGCCAATCCCTTTGATGGCTGAAGATGAACCTGATCTCAATCCGTCGATACGGTTGTTCATTTCATTTCTGTTGAGAACGCCTGTGAGCATATCGATCGAACTTAATATCTTAAGTCTTTCGAGGAGTTTGTAATTTGCGATCTCAGAAGCAACAAAGTAGATGGTGAGTTCCAATGTCTCTTTGATCTTAACTGTGTTGTTGATGTCGAAGTTACATGCCCAGATGTAACCCAGAGTTTCATTATTGACTTCAAGAGGGAAGAGGACAAGGCTTTCAACGTGTTCTTTCTTGAGGGAATCGTGCCATAACGGATTCTTGTCTTTGAGGTACTGCCAGTCGTTGGCGTTCTTGATTATCAGTCCGTTGCTGCCTCCGATCGTATCCTTCCAAGAGCATGTGAGATCGTAGAACTTGTCGTTAAGGATCCTGCTCATGCTGGGAAGCACTGAATACTCATTGCGGGATTCGCCGAGGACGGAGCATGATCTCTTTTCGTGATCAGTAAGAAGCACAACGCAAGACTGGGCATCGATTATCTTTCTGATATCAGAGATTACCTCGTCCATTGTGTGCTGGAAATTTGTAGCACCTCTGAGCTTGATGCACGTATTGAGGACAGCTGAAGCCGTGGAAGCGGAAGTGTTGCTCATCTGCTCACTGTCGGCATTTCTGGAGATGATCTGTGAATAGGTGCAGTAGTGAATGTTGCCTACGCTCTGCAGAGGGATCATATAAAGGTTGAACCAGAAATCGAATCTTTCCGGATGGACGTAGGTGTGCATGGGCTGCTTCAATACGGCGCATCTGTAGCAGAAGTCTTCGAAGTTGAGATCCTTGGGGATATATTTCTGGTAAAGGCTGTTCGGGATAAATTTGCTCGCGAGCATCTGAGGCATAGCTTCGTTCGGGACTTCTATGGAAGCGATGTACGGCGCATTGCCTGTTACGATCCTTATCTCGCCGTATGAACCGTCTTCCTTAGTCTCGACGGAGAGTATACATGTCATTACGTCGATCATGTCGACAAAACTCTTAAAGTCCATGGTACACCCCTTCATATCTAAAGATTGTTTGACAATATTCTACCATAATTTACAAATAAAATCTTTAAGAAATAAAAAGGCTGCCGTTTGACCGGCAGCCTTTGGGTTTTGATGCTTGAAAAGCTTATTTTGCAACGATGTTTGCGATCCTGCCCTTAACGTAGATGAACTTCATGATCGATCTTCCGGCGAGAGCTCCTTCAAGTCTGTCATCAGCCTTAACGATAGCCTCGACAGCATCCTGATCAGCTTCAGCGGGGATGTTGACCTTGAACTGAACCTTGCCGTTGATCTGGACAGCGATCTCGATCTCATCCTTAACAAGAGCGCTCTCGTCTACTTCAGGCCACTTCTGGTTGTAAACGGAGTAACCGTTGCAGAGTGCTTCGCACCAGAGTTCTTCCGTGAAGTGAGGAGCGAAAGGTGCAAGGAGGAGAACGAGCTTCTCGGTTGCATATCTCTTGAACTCAGCCTTGCAGGATGCATCCTGGCTGTACTTTGTGATAGCGTTCAGGAGCTCCATCATTCTTGCGATAGGAGTATTGAACTGGAACTTCTCGATGTCTGCAGTTGAACTCTTGATTGCGTAGTTGATCGCATAGTTGAGTTCCTTGTCTGCAGATGTCATGTCAGCCTTAGCAGGAACAGCAGAAGAAGCCGTAGCCGTACATTCAGCGACACATGCCTCGATCCTTCTGAAGAACTTAACGATAGCCTGGAGTCCGGAGTCTGCCCAAGGGCCGCCCTCGATGTAAGCGAAACCGAATCCGAGGTATGTTCTGAATACGTCAGAACCGTACTTGCTGATATAGTCGTCAGGTGCAACGGTGTTGCCTCTGGACTTACTCATCTTCTGGCCGTCAGGTCCTAAGATCGTACCCTGGTGAACGAGGCTTGTGAAAGGCTCGTCGAAATCAAGAAGACCCATGTCACGCATAGCCTTTGTGAAGAATCTTGCATAAAGAAGATGCATGCATGCGTGCTCAGCGCCGCCGACGTACTTATCGACAGGGCAGAACTTGTCGATCTTCTCCTTTGAAAACATTTCCTTATCGTTCTTGTTATCAGGATATCTGAACTGATACCAGGAAGAGTCAACGAATGTATCCATTGTATCAGGGTCACGTCTTGCATCGCCGCCGCACTTGGGACACTTGCAGTTCATGAATGATTCGCACTTTGCAAGAGGGCTTTCGCCGTCAGGTGTGAACTCAACGTCGTAGGGGAGAAGAACAGGAAGCTCTTCTTCGGGTACGGGTACAACGCCGCATGAAGGGCAGTGGATCATAGGGATCGGAGTTCCCCAATATCTCTGACGTGAGATGAGCCAGTCACGGAGTCTGAAGTTGACTTTCCATTCGCCCATACCGATCTCGGCAAGCTTAGCAACGATAGCCTTCTGGGCATCGTGCATCTCCATGCCGTCGAACTCGTCGGAGTTGGTGAGATAACCCTTCTTTTCGCAGTAAGGGAGCTCGGAATCAACACCCTTTTCAGGCTGGATAACGCGGATGATATCAAGGCCGTACTTGTGAGCGAAATCATAGTCTCTTTCATCGTGTGAAGGAACAGCCATGACAACGCCGGTACCGTAACCTGCCACAACGTAATCTGCCGCCCAGATCGGAACTTTTCTGCCGTTCAAAGGATGGATTGCGTAAGCACCCGTGAAGACGCCTGTCTTCTCACGTGTTGTGGACATACGGTCAATCTCGTTTACCTTGGCTGTTGCCTGGCGGTAAGCTTCGACAGCATCGCGGCACTCGTCAGTAGTAAGCTTTGCGCAAAGCTCTGACTCCGGTGCGATAACGACATATGTGATACCCATAAACGTATCGACTCTGGTGGTGAACACTTCGAGCTTCATGGGCGAACCGTCTTCGTTTGTGAGACGCTCGCCGTCCTTTTCGACATAGAGGGCAACCTGTGCGCCTTCTGATCTGCCGATCCAGTTCTTCTGGAGCTTCTTGGTCTTTTCGGGCCAGTCGAGCTTCGGAAGGTCGTCCAAGAGTTCCTGTGCATACTCAGTGATCTTGAAGAACCACTGGGTCATGTTCTTTCTTACGACTTCCGTGTGGCATCTTTCGCAAGCGCCGTCAACGACCTGCTCGTTAGCAAGAACGGTCTTGCATGAAGGGCACCAGTTAACGGGTGCGTTCTTACGGTATGCGAGACCCCTCTTGTAAAGCTCGATGAAGAACCACTGGTTCCATCTGTAGTAGTCGGGCATGCAAGTCTTGATCTCATAATCCCAGTCTACTGTAGTACCCATGGCCTTGAGCTGGCCTTCCATCGTTTTGATGTTCTTGAGAGTGGAATCCTGAGGGTGGATGCCTGTCTTGATGGCGTAGTTCTCAGCAGGGAGTCCGAAAGAGTCGAATCCCATGGGGTGGAAGAGGTTATAACCCTGCATGTGCTTGAACCTTGCCCAGGAGTCAGTAAGTGAATAGTTATACCAGTGACCAAGGTGTAGGTTGGCGCCGGAAGGATATGAAAACATTTCAAGGCAATAAAGTTTCTTGCCTTCTGCATCCGGATTGAACTTGTAGAGTTCAGTCTCTGCCCATTTTGCCTGCCATTTTTTGTCGGTCTCGATTGAATAACTCATGACACTGCTCCTTAATACTTAAAAAATAACAACTAATTTTAGCACCAGAGGACTAAAAATGAAACACAGTTGTAATTCGCTTTGATAGTCAAATAATTGATTTTTTGATTTTGTGATGTAATAATAAGACGTCTAATTTGGATTAATGCGCCAATATGGCGTTTCTATATATTCGAGGTGATATAAATGGCATTAGGCATGGAGATTGGTGTCGATCTCGGCACCAGCAGCGTGTTGATATATATCAGGGGTAAAGGTATCGTCCTTAAAGAGCCCTCTGTAGTTGCAGTTAACAGCAGAACTGGTAAGGTTTTGGCAGTCGGTGAGTCCGCAAGCCTCATGCTCGGAAGAACTCCGGGAATCGTTGAAGCTATCAGACCCTTACGTGAAGGCGTTATTTCCGACTTCCGTGCGACCGAGGTTATGCTCAAGGCATTTATCGGACGTGTATGTACCGGTCTTCGCGCTACATATTTCAAACCGACTATCGTCGTTTGCGTTCCTTCGGTAATCACACCGGTTGAGCAGCAGGCTGTTGAGAATGCGTGCCGTCATGCGGGCGCTAAGGACGTTTTCCTCATCAGAGAGCCTATCGCTGCAGCTATCGGTGCAGGTATCGATATCACAAAGGCATGCGGTTCAATGGTAGTTGATATCGGCGGCGGTACAACGGATATTTCCGTCATCTCACTTTGCGAACCTGTTGTTGACGCTTCACTCAAGGTCGCAGGCGACAAGTTCGATGAAGCTATAATCAAGCACGTAAGAAAGAGACATAACATCCTCATCGGTGAGAAGACAGCCGAGAAGCTCAAGATCGAGATCGGTTGCGCTTATCCGAGAGATGAAGAGCTTACACTCGATGTTCAGGGAAGAAACATCATAACGGGTCTTCCTTCAACAGTTACGGTTTCTTCAACCGAAATGCTTGAAGCTCTTGAAGAACCTATCACACAGATCTTTGAAGCTGTACATAACGTTCTTGAGAGAACTCCTCCGGAACTCATGGCTGATATCTCTCAGAGAGGTATCGTTATGACAGGCGGCGGCGCTATGCTTTACGGCCTTGATCACATGCTTTCCAACAGGATCGGTATCGACGTTTATCTTGCACAGGATCCTGTATCCTGCGTCGTTATTGGTACAGGTAAGGCACTCGACATGATGGACAAGTTCGCTGCACTTTCAAGCGACGTCTGATCTTATTGAATCTGAATCTCATAGACGCTTGTCGATTTATCGACAGGCGTCTATTTTTGTATTTGGCTCCGCATAACTGAAAGTGCCTTAAAATAAGGGTTGACGAGTAAAATCCGTAATGTTAAAATTCACGCAGTCAGGTCGAACCTGACATTAGATATTTCCTTTGGTAATTCGATTGATCTTTTGTAACTGATCCCAATTCCCACTTTTTGAAAATTGATATCTAAATTTACTCATGAGAGGTATTCATGGACGATTTTGAAAGCCTGAACTCTAAGACCGATGCTGACCTTGCTCAGATAGCTGTCGCTTTTGGTGATTACACAGCTGATGAAGTTAAGAACAAGACCAGAGAAGATCTTATTGCAGCAATTATGAATGGCGGAGCCAAGCTCTTACAGCCGGAGATCGCTCAGGTTCCCGACGTTAAGATGGAGAAGGCACCTGCTGAGAAGCCTGCAAAGAAGCGTACGACACGTGCGAAGAAAACTAAGGAACCCAAGGAATCTGAAAATGTAACACCTTTGGAAGTACTTGCCGAAAATCCTGTTGAAGAAGTTGCTGAAGCACCTGCTGAAACAAAGAAGTCTGCTGAGAAGACTAAGGCAAAAGCCCCTGCAAAGCGCGGACGTAAAAAGAAGACTGAGGAAACTGTACCTGAAGGTGTTACCGAAGTTCCTGCTGAAACCGCCCAGGCAGTTCCCGCACAGGAGAATGCCGAGCAGAGCGCAGCTGCAGAGCCTTCAGCAACACCTGCTCCTGAAACTGTAAAGACTGAAGAGCAGAATAAGCCCCGTCACAATGACAGGATCAAGTCCAAGAGACGTAAGATCTCTTTTGGTCCCGGTCAGGAGACAAAGACACAGGTAGTTACTGCTGAAACTGAAGCAGAATCTAATTCCGAAGAGGAACCTGTTGTTGAGATTCCTCAGGATATCGAGATCGAAGGCGTTCTTTCCATCGGTAATCAGGACGGAAACAACAAGAACGATTTCTGCGGATTCGTACACAGAAGAAATTATCTTCCCGGTGAAGACGATGCATATGTATCCGGCCAGTTCATAAAAAGAATGGGACTTCGCCGCGGAGACTACATCAAGGGTTTTGCATCTCCCAAGAGAGGAAAGGACAGATACGCTCCGCTTAAGAGGATAGTTTCCGTTAACGGGATCGAAGTTGATGAGGCAAACAATTTCGAGAACATCAGAAAGCGTCCGAAGTTCGAGAATCTTACAGCGATCTATCCTGATGAGAGACTTACTCTCGAGACAGAGAAGGAAGATATCTCCACAAGGATCATCGATCTTTTCTCACCTATCGGTAAAGGCCAGAGAGGTATGATCGTATCTCCGCCGAAGGCAGGTAAGACCATCCTTCTCCAGAAGGTTGCAAATTCCATTACTGCTAACAATCCTAACTGCATCCTTATCGTTCTTCTCATCGACGAGCGTCCTGAGGAAGTTACGGACATGCAGAGAAACATCAAGGGCGAGGTCGTATATTCAACATTCGACAAGCGTCCCGAGAACCATGTAAGAGTTACTGAGCTCGTTCTCGAGAGAGCAATGCGTCTCGTAGAGCTCGGCAAGGATGTTGTTATCCTTCTCGACTCGATGACGAGACTTGCAAGAGCTTATAACCTTACGATCAACCCCACCGGAAGAACGCTTTCGGGCGGTCTCGATCCGGGATCACTCTACGGACCTAAGAGATTCTTTGGTGCGGCACGTAACATCGAGCACGGCGGAAGCCTTACGATCCTTGCAACAGCCCTTATCGAAACAGGCTCACGAATGGACGAAGTCATTTTCGAGGAGTTCAAGGGTACGGGTAACATGGAAGTTACGCTCGACAGAAAGCTTGCTGACCGCCGAATCTTCCCGGCTATCGCCGTTGATAAGTCCGGTACCAGAAGGGAAGACCTGCTCCTGCTGCCTGAAGAACTTGACGCCGTCTGGCTCATCAGAAGAAGGATCGCAGAGGCAGACACCACCACTGCTACCAATGCGGTCATCAACTTCATGGAGAAGACCACGAATAACAAGTCGTTTATCCTTTCGGTCAAGAAATCTTTCGCGGCTGATTGACAACGCAGTTTTATTCAAGTAATATAGCAACGCTGATTTAGTAATCCGGTATGACATACGTGATAGTTTGATTACGCGTCATATCTTTGATTGAGAGGTGAAAACAATGAAAGAAGGCATCCATCCTCAGGCACAGGTTGTAACCGTTAGATGTGCTTGCGGTAACACATTCGAGACACTGTCTACGAAGAGCGACCTTAGAGTAGATATCTGCTCTAACTGCCACCCGTTCTACACAGGTAAGCAGAAGCTCGTTGATACAGGCGGACGCGTTGACAAGTTCAACAAGAGAATGGGCAAGGCTTAAGCCTATACCCCGGTTAGAAAGATTAACCAGGAGCTGTGCATATGCGCAGCTCTTTTCTTTTTGCCGCTACTATATTCTAATTTCCTCCGGCAATAATGTTATAATCAGCATATTAATGTTTAAGTAAACCCGACAGGGAGATCTGATATGTCTAAGAAGAAAGAAAACAAACCTGCCGTCAGGTCAGCGGAAGACGCTGTCCAGTGCGAGGCCGGAAAGCCCTGCAAGAAGACCACTATCGGCGGACAGGCTTTGATCGAGGGTGTCATGATGGTCGGTCCTTCCAGGACGGCTATCGCGGTCCGTAAAGGCGACGGCACCATACATGTTGAAGAGATAAAGCAGAGTGAGAAGGTTTCTCATTTCGAAAAGATCCCTTTTATCAGGGGATGCATAAGGTTCTATAAGATGCTTGTTACTGGTACCGGAGCTCTCATGAGATCAGCCGACATTTCCGAAGAGGGTAAACCTGAGGACGAGACCGAAGCTGATAAGAAGCCTTCGAGACTCGACGAGTTCCTTAACCGTCACCGCAATTTGGTCGTTACTTTTGCAGCCATACTCGGAATTCTTTTGAGCGTAGGACTTTTCATTCTCCTGCCGAGGCTGATCGTTGATATCGCAGCCAAGTTCATTCCCGAGCGCATTGTCACGCAGTTCTGGATGAACATTGTCCTCAATCTCGTTGAGGGCATCTTAAGACTTGTCATCTTCCTGCTCTACCTGATCAATGCTTCAAGGATCAAGGACGTTAAGCGTGTATGGCAGTATCACGGGGCAGAGCATAAGACTATCGCATGCTATGAGGCCGGTGAGGATCTTACAGCTGAGAACGTTCTTAAGTATCCGAGATTCCATCCCCGCTGCGGAACAGCTTTCATGTTCATCGTACTTGCGATCTCCATCCTGATCTATACCGTGATCAGTGTCTTTACGGGAACTCAGCCGATGTGGGTCAATCTTCTGATCCGTCTCGTCGTAATTCCTTTGATCTGCGGTATCTCATATGAACTTCTCCGCTTTGTCGGACGCCATGACAAGAACGGATTCTGCAGGCTTCTGTGCAAGCCGGGACTCTGGCTTCAGAAGTTCACTACCGATGAACCTGATGCTGCTATCGTTGAAGTTGCCATTGCTTCACTTCAGGCTGTAATTCCGGAGAATAAGGACGATGACAACTGGTGATGTATTGAAGCTCCTTACCGAATCAGGTGACGAGGAAGCTCAGATCGATACACGCATACTGTGTGAAGAATTTGAAGGGGAGGCTCTGTCTCTTGCTGCCGCAAGGCGTGCAAAGGGGGAGCCTCTGGCTTATATATTGGGACACAGGCATTTCTGGAGGGAGGATTACCTTGTTGTGCCGGGAGTCCTGATCCCAAGGGCTGATACGGAATTGCTCGTGGAGTGCGCGATAAGATTTTGCGGCTGCCATGACCTTGCAACTGGTGACGTGCTTGATATTCCCGTATCTGTTGATAAGAAAGATATCTGCTTTGCGGATATCTGCACCGGTACCGGCTGTGCCGGAATATCTATAGCCAACGAGCTTTTATCGCATGGCTTTACGGTAGACGGAATACTCACGGACATAAGTGAAACTGCACTTGAGACGGCAGGTAACAATATCGAAAGTCAGCTGAAAAAAGCATCTGTACTTAAAGTGATCAGAAATGACATTCTTAATGATGAGCTTTCCGGAAAGTTTGACTTCGTTGTATCCAATCCCCCGTATATTACTGATTCCGAGATGGAGGAGCTCGATCCGGGAGTTAGAGAATATGAACCTGAACTCGCGCTCAGGGCAGGTGGCGACGGATTGGATTTTTACGGGAGCATCTTTGAAAAGAGCTTTGCTTCGCTTGTTCCCGGCGGTGCTGTCTTTGTCGAACACGGATACCTGCAGGGAGAAGCGGTAAGAAAGCTTTGTATTGACGCGGGCTTTGATATGGTCGGAACCGTAAAGGATTACGGCGGCAATGAGCGCATCACATGGGGGATCAAGCATGCCGGGTAAATTCTACAGGTACAAGTACTCCGAAGGTGAGATCGTAACCCTCAAGAAGAAGCATCCGTGCGGAAGCTTTGACTGGACTGTTGCCGGTGCTGGCTTTGATATGAAACTTAAATGCTGCGGCTGCGGACGCATAATGACCATGGGCCGTGAAGCCCTTGAAAAAGCTACTGTCGCGGTTAAACCGGTTAATTAGCTTCCAGACTCTGTGAAACACAGATGTGTCTGCCGTCGCAATCCTCGAAAACAAACTGCCTGTTAACTTTTGCTTTTTTAGCCTCGTGCGCGTCAGGAAGCTGTTCGATTATCTTTACGTCTGATCCTGAAAGCTCGTTCTGGAGAAGGTAAGGTTCAGAACAGTAGACGTACATATCGTATTTGATCCCGAACTTCCTGAGAGGCCTTGCGATATCACCGCTGCCTTTTACGAGAACGATCGCAATGTTGTCTCTTGTGAGCCTGATATGAGGCATTGTCTCGTCATCTAAATGAGCAGCTTTGAAACCGAGTTTTGTCTCGTAGAAGATAGATGTCTTGTAAGGATCGGGGCATACGAAGACCGCAGCCTGATTGTTCATCAGAAGGAGCCTTCCGTTTCCTTCTTCCTCTTCGTCTTTTTTATCAGTGCAGTCAGGTGCCGTGACCTGTGTCTTGCTGTTGAACTGGAATCCTAAAAGCGGCTTGCAGAACGCCTTTTCGTGATCTTCAAGCGAATCCATCAGATCTTTGCGGTCCAAGATCTCCTGTGTAGTCATGTTTGAAGGGATGGTTCTCAGCTTGTCGACTTTCTCGCAGTATTCTGCAAGGCTTACAAAACGTATGAATAACGGAACTATCTCGTTAACTGATTCGGGAAGCTTTTTCTCGCCATGGAGGAACATCATGCCGTATTCGACTGCTTCAGGCGGGAGCGCAGCAAAGAGGTGGTTCAGGAATAAAAGTTCGTCCTGTGCCTTTTCGTCTGTGCCGCCGGCTTCAATGGTCGTCTGCATCATGTCGAAGACCGCGTTTATGTCGTGTGCGGGATATTCCTTTTCGAGCATTATGGGAAAGCCTCCTGATGTTTTCAAAAGAATGAATTTGACTTATTATATCAGACATAGTTTTTTGAAGAATAAGAGGTAATAAGATAATGCCGGCTTTTAAGAAGACCAATGCGATGAGGATGCTCGACAAGGCGGGCGTCGCATATGAATATAAGGAATACGAATACGATGAAAACGATCTCGACGGTCATCACGTAGCAGAATACTTAGGTGTTCCTTATGAGGAAGTATTCAAGACTCTTGTCGCAGTTACCGATAAAGGCGAATACCTGGTTTACTGCATCTGCGTAGATGACGAGATCGACCTCAAGAAGGCTGCAAGGCTCGCTGGCGAAAAGCGTGTCGATATGATCCATGTTAAGGATCTGCTTAACGTAACCGGTTATATAAGGGGCGGCTGCTCTCCCATCGGAATGAAAAAGAAATTCAGGACCTTCATCGACGAGATGATCGAGCTTGTTGACAGCGTAAGCGTAAGCGGCGGACAGAGGGGACTTCAGATAACGATGAAGCCACAAGATCTCGTCAGCTTTACCGAGGCTGTTGTCGGCGATTTTGCCGTCAGAGACTGATTTGAAGTATAATGTCTTTCGAAAATAAGACAGAAAAGAGTTCATTATGTTAGACAGCAAGAAATTTACACTGGATGATCTTAAGACCGGCGCAAGGATCTATTTCATCGGCATCGGCGGTATCTCAATGAACGGCCTGGCAAAGCTTGCTAAAGCTGCGGGTTTCATAGTCGGAGGTTCTGACAATCATCCGGGCGAGAGGACTGACATCCTCGCTGAAGAAGGCATAAAGATCTACGGTAAGCAGATTGCCTCCAATATCGATGATTTCAAGCCTGATGTTCTTGTAAAGACGGCTGCGATCCTTCCTCAGAATGAAGAGGTCAGCAGGGCAAATGAACTCGGACTCCAGGTATTGGACAGGGCCGAATTCCTCGGAGCTTTCACTAGAACCTATAAGCGCGTGATCAACGTATCCGGAACACACGGAAAGACGACCACGACGTCCATGATCTCACTCATGATGATCGAGGCAGGCGCTGATCCGACAGTGCATCTCGGAGCAGATCTCGATCTGTTCAAGGGAACCGTAAGAACCGGTTCTGAGGACAGAGGCGTTCTTGTTTCTGAAGCGTGCGAATTTAATAGGTCTTTCCTGAATTTCTCTTCGACAACTGCAGTTATTACCAACATTGATCACGATCACGTTGACTGCTATCCGTCCATCCGGGATGTCATCGATGTTTTCGCGAAGTTCATGGGACTTGTAAGCGATGACGGCAACATCGTCGTTTCAGGTCACGACAAGAACATCGCAAAGTCAGTTGAAGAAGCAAGAAAAGCTTTTGAGAAAGAAGGAAGGAAGTTCCCGAATGTTGTAACTTGTTCAACAGATGACACTGTTTGTGAAGTGTCGGGAAAGACAGCCGATTTCTTCGCCAGGAACATATCTTTCGAACAGGGACTTCCGTCATTTGAGATCGTTCATGACGGAGTATCTTTCGGAAAAGTGCATCTGCGCATTCCCGGAACGCACAATATTGCCAATTCGCTTAATGCCGCTGCGGCAGCATACCTTAACGGAGCTTCGCCCGAGAGCATAATTGCCGCACTTAACGGATTCGGCGGTGCTGACGGAAGATACACCATAAAGGGTAAGTATAGGGGCTGTGATGTCGTAGTCGATTATGCGCATCATCCGACAGCTGCAAGGGCTACTATCGAGGCGGCTTCAAATATGCCTCACAACAATATTCTCGTTGTTTTCCAGCCTCTGACATACGACAGGACCAAGAAGCTTTTCGAGGATTACGTTACGAGCCTTCTGCCTTGCAGAAAGGTGCTTTTCGCTGAGATATTCTCTGACCGTGAGATCAACATGCACGATATATCATCAAAAGACATATCTGATGAGATCAATAAGCGCGGCGGTGATTCCGAGTTCTACGAGGACAGGGAAGAACTTAAGAACAGGATCGACGAGCTTATTGAACCGGGCGACATAATCCTGATCCTCGGACCTGAAGATATAAGAACGCTCGGCGACGTACTTTGCCCGAAGGATTGATCCTCTATGAAGAGAAGGACCATCACGCCTCAGGAGGAATTTACCGGACGGGCTCCTGAGTTAAACAGAACGACCAGAGCAAGGAAGGTTTCCGCAAAAGCATGGATCGCGGCTGCTTTGTCCCTGGTAATGACGTTGGCGTTGTTTGGTCTTTATAATCTTGCTTATTACGGCTCAGGGACAAAAGAAAAGATAGTCCTTTTCTATTGCGAAAAACGTTTCTTTCCTTATGTTTCAATGAACAATGCGCTTGCCTGCGCAGATTTCGATTACGATGTGATTGAAACAAAGACTTCAAGCGAGGCAACGGATTCCGAGGGATACGAGATACCCGAACAGTACAACGGGAAAAAGATAGTTGTAGCCGCATTCGGTAAAAAAGCTTTCGAGATAATGAATTCGTTAGCCGAAACAGAGAATCCCAACGTTGTCGGTTACTGCCTGATAAATCCTGAATATCCCGGTAATGCTGCGCTTGAAGGTTACGGCCGCAAATACCCCAAGACTCCCGTAGCCATATTCACCAATGAAAAAGCAGCCGGTGACAGCACTGGGGAGGGCGGGGCTTCCATGCTTTACGAGAAACTTTCCGGTGTTGATACATTATATGGTGTTCCTGCTGTAAGCGGAACCCTGATTAAGAGTAAAGTCTATATCTCTCCCGATCAGAGCAGATACATGTCGCTTTCTTCGTTATCGCTGGGAAATCATGTCATCAGGTATTCTCCGCTGTTTCAGAACGAACTTGCAAGATACCTTGGAATTACCTACGGCAGCGGCATTTCGACGGTCAGGCTGACTTCCTGGTTTACGCTTGCTCCGTTTACCACTTTTGCGGCTCTGTGCTTTCTTTCTCTCTTCGTTTTCCTTATTCCGGTAAGGGAATCAGACAAGGGATCTAAAGAACTCAAGGGAAGAGACAGCCTCGGAACGATAATATTCTTCGGTCTTTCCGCGTGGGCAGGACTCACCATCTCTGTAATGACGTTTATACCTTCAGTAGCACGTTATGCCAGATACGCCGTGGTTATGGCTCCTGCCGGACTTGTTGCGGCTATGGCTTTGATGCGTCTGCCTTTCCTGCTTTCTAAAAAGGTTACTTATAAACGTGACAAGCTCCAGGGAAACATGGTGCGCGTCCCGCTGGCCATGGCACTTTGCGAGGTCTCTTTTGCTTCAGTTCTTGTATTTACGTTTACTGATATATCGGGAATCGACCAGGGCACGATGAAACTTGCGGCAGCGCTTATAGTTTTCATCGTATCAAGCCTTTCTGCATTTGTTCTTGCAAGGGCGGACAGGAAATCAAGGTTTGCAGGCGAGGGACCTGCTTCATATTTCGGTAATCCGGCTTATTTCCTTGAGACGATGATCCCGCCTGTAGCGCTTCTTGTAATATCCATTATGCATGCAAACAGCTCGGATATATGTTATGCTTCTTTGGCTCTGGCCTGCGGACTGATACCTTATTGTGCCGCGGTGACCATAAAACGCTTTTCTGACTTTTTCGAGCTGGCGGGAGCGGTATACGGGATCCTGATGGGAATTCTCGTTTACATTGCTCTTTAATGCAATTAATTATTGACTTTCAGACTCCATAGGTGTTATTATACGCGGGTGACCGCATGCAACGGGCTCTTTAAACACGCTCGGAATTAGGCTTAAAGCCAATGAATCAGGGCGTTGCCTCGGGTTAAGCAGCGAGACTGGAAGAACAGGAGGAACGAACATGTACGCAGTAATTAAGACAGGCGGAAAGCAGTACAAGGTTTCTGTCGGCGACGAGATCTTCGTTGAGAAGCTCGAAGGCGAGGAGGGAACCCAGGTTACTTTCGATGAAGTACTTGCTATTGCTGATGACAACGGCATTCAGGCTGGTGATCTCAAGGCTACAGTTACCGGTGAGATCGTAAAGCAGGGCAAGAACAAGAAGGTAATCGTTTCAAAGTACAAGGCTAAGAAGGGTTACCGTCGTAAGAACGGACACAGACAGCCCTATACCCGCGTTAAGGTATCGGCTATCAACGCCTGAGTTCCGTTATGATTATCGCCGCGGTTGAGCGTGATCAGAAGGGCAGCATACGCAGTTTGCGTGTAAGCGGCCATTCGGGATACGCAGAAGCAGGAAGTGATATCATCTGTGCGGGAGTTTCCAGCTTATGCTATGCAGCCGCCAATGCTTTAGAAGACATTTGCGGATATGACAACGAAGAATTTCTCGTTATCAAAGGCGAAGGCACCGAAGATGTTGATCTCAGTATCAAGGTTCCTGACAAAGGCGAAGCTGATGTCCGCGACAGGGCACAGGTCATCATGAGGATGACAGAGCTCGGTATTATCTCGATAGCGGCGGAATACAACGGCAAGGGCAAAAAGTACTTACAAATCAACAATAAGAAGACACCGGAGGTGTAAACATGATCAGAATGAATTTACAGCTCTTCGCTCATAAGAAGGGAATGGGTTCCACCAAGAACGGCCGTGAGTCCCAGTCCAAGAGATTAGGTGCGAAGAAAGGCGACGGACAGACCGTTTTAGCCGGTAATATTCTTGTCAGACAGCGCGGAACAAAGATTCATCCCGGCACAAACGTTGGAATCGGTTCTGACGATACCCTCTTCGCTCTTATCGACGGCACCGTCAAGTATGAGCGCAAGGGCAAGGACAAGAAGCAGGTAAGCGTTTATCCCGTAGCTTGATCAAAAGCTAAGGTTTACTAAGCGATTTACGAAGAGCAGTCTGTCATTATGTGACGGCTGCTCTCTTTTTTCAGGTATCAGAAATGTTTATCGATCACGCGAAAATCTATGTTAAGGCGGGAGACGGCGGTGCCGGAGCCCTGAGTTTCCATACCGAAAAATACATCACTAACGGCGGACCCGACGGCGGTGACGGCGGAAACGGCGGTAATGTCGTTTTTGTAGCCGCAAAAAACCTTACGAGTCTGCAGAACTTCCGTTTCAAGCATAAGTTTGTCGCAGAGAACGGAGTTAAGGGCGGTAACCGTAAGATGTACGGCAGATGCGGTGAGGATCTTGAGATCGGCGTTCCTGTCGGTACCGTTATCAAGAATGCGGATACCGGCGAAGTCATCGCAGACTTTACCGAAGACGGCCAGAAGGTAGTTGTCGCTCACGGCGGCAAGGGCGGACTCGGAAACATGCACTATGCAAACTCCATCCGTCAGGCGCCCCAGTTTGCTACACCCGGAACACCGGGAGAAGAAGTTAATCTCTATGTGGAGCTTAAGCTTATTGCTGACTGCGGCCTTGTTGGTTTCCCTAATGCGGGAAAATCAACTCTCTTATCAGTAATTACGAGAGCCAAGCCGAAGATCGCCGACTATCCGTTTACGACTCTTGAACCTGTTTTGGGAGTTGTTACCAATGATGATTTCTCTTATGTCATCGCGGATATCCCGGGTATCATTGAGGACGCTCATCAGGGCGCAGGCCTCGGACACGATTTCTTAAGGCACATCGAGCGTACAAGACTTCTCGTCCATGTAGTCGATGTTTCAGGAAGCGAGGGCAGGCAGCCCATCGACGATTTCAACGCGATCAACCATGAACTTAAGGAGTTCAGTGCAGAGCTTGCTTCCAGACCTCAGATCGTTGTCGCAAACAAGTGCGATGCTGCAGAACCTGAAGCAGTGGAAAAATTCGTAAGCGAGGTAAAGAAACTCGGTTACGAGGATGTTTTCGTAATCTCCGCAGCAGGCCGTATCGGACTCAAGGAGCTTACAGACAAGATCACAGAGATGGTATCCAAGCTTCCTCCCACGGTACTTCACGACATCATCAGATCTGATGAGAAGACCTATAAGTTTGAGGAAGCGAAGAAGTTCGATATCGAGATCGAAGGTAACGTTTATGTCGTTAAGGGCGCCTGGATAAAGAAGATCTTTAATTCCACCAACTTCGAAGATACTGAGTCTACCAACTTCTTCCAGAGAACGCTCGAAGGCGCCGGAGTCTTTGAAGAACTCCGCAAGTTAGGCGTTAAAGAGGGCGATACGGTCAGGATAGAAGATCTGGAATTTGACTATTATGACTAAATTCGGGTGACTTATTTACAAATTGTTAAAATTTCTGCTATGGTCACGCCTTGATGTTTCTGTACTATAAAGCCATCAAGGTAGTCCTAAAGAGGTTTTGAGTTTGTGTTTGGAAGGACCGCGGAAAACACCGCGGTCCTTTTTTATTGTCTTACCCCTGTTTCTTGTAATAAAATAGTTTGCGGATAAGCAGGAGGGATTTATGGAGATTCTGAAGCAGATAATCAACAATAGGATACTTTGGATCGGTGTTCTGTCATGGTTCTTAGCTCAGGTTTTTAAGACCATAAATAATGTGATAATCACAGGCAAGTTCAGTATCGAGAGGATGTACGGTGACGGCGGTATGCCGAGCGGACATTCAGCAACTGTCTCTTCGGTAGCTTTGGCCTGCGGACTTTATGAGGGATTCTCATCTCCGTTGTTCGCCGTCGCTTTTATAGTTGCGATAATCGTAATGCATGATGCGATGAATGTCAGGCTTCAGGCAGGAAAGCAGGCTGCTTTGCTTAACGTAATGGCTGATATGTTCGAGAAGGTTACCGGAACTGATCTTCCCAATGAGGAAAAACTCAAGGAGCTCCTGGGGCATACCCCGCTTCAGGTCATTGCAGGTTGCATGCTTGGGCTTATCGTCGCATCCGTTTGTTATATCTTTTTCAGAGGTGGAACATGATCTACACGCTTACACTTAATCCCGCTATCGATGCAAGTGCACATATCTCTGTTCCTTTCGCAAGGGGAGGACTGAACCGTATCAACAGGATCAGGCGTGATCCGGGCGGAAAAGGAATCAACGTTTCCAAGACTTTGAGAAATCTCGGAGAACCTACATGTGCATGCTTCCTTTCCGGAGGCTCGGCAGGAAGAGTTCTTTACGATATGCTCGTTGAAGCTGACATTCAGTGCGTTTGCGCGGAGATCGGGACGGGAAACACGCGTACAAACCTTAAGATAACTGACTCTGAAGGATATACGACTGAAATTAACGAGGAGGGTCCTGCTTTTGATTTCCAGGCAAGCGCTGCGATAAGAAAGAGACTCCTCGAGATGGCAACTCCGCAGGATGTTGTCGTTATTTCAGGTAAGATACCGCCTTCTGCTCCTACTGACATTTACAGAACGATAATCAGGGAGATCTCACACAGAGGCATCAGGGTCATCCTCGATGCTTCAGGCGAAGCTCTTGAAAACGGTCTTCGTTCCATACCTTTCGCTGTTAAGCCTAATGCGGCAGAGGTTGGTATTAATGAAGATGTGGAATCAGCTGTAAAAGTCTGCTCGAGGATACTTACTGTCGGTACGTCGATCGCCATGGTTTCTCTTGGCGAAAAGGGTGCTGTTTATTGCGACAGGAGCGGCGTGAGGATGTTTGCGGAAGGCATGAAAGTTGACGTTAAATGTACTACGGGATGCGGAGACGCCATGACAGCAGGACTTGCATACGGAATCGCAAACAATCTTTCACCTGAAGATACGGTGAAGATCGCGTGCGCATGCGGAACGGCCGCTGCACTTACTGATGGTACCCAGGCACCTTCAGCCGGTTCGATCGCAGGTTTTGAGGACAAGATAAGGATCATACGCCTTTAATTCGTTCCTTAATGTTGTATCGCCCGAACAATTGTTCTAAAATGGCTCTATAGGAGTTCAAGATGTTTAAACTGGTATCAGATTACAAACCTTCGGGCGACCAGCCGCAGGCGATAGATTCTCTCGTAAAGGGTATCGAAAGCGGCATGCGCGGTCAAACCCTTTTGGGCGTTACGGGTTCGGGCAAGACTTTCACGATGGCTAATGTCATACAGCGTGTCCAGAGACCCACGCTTGTTCTTGCACACAATAAGACGCTTGCAGGACAGCTCTATGCGGAATTCAAGGAACTGTTTCCGGAGAACGCGGTAGAGTATTTCATTTCTTACTACGATTACTATCAGCCTGAAGCGTATATTGCTGCTTCCGACACATATATCGAGAAAGACTCTTCAGTCAATGAGGAGATCGACAGAATGCGTCATGAGGCAACAAAGTCGCTGCTTACACGCGATGACGTCATTATCGTTGCATCAGTTTCTTGTATTTACGGTATCGGTGAAAAGAGCGATTACATGTCTCTCGTATTGAATCTTGAGACAGGCCTTGAGATCTCGCCCGAGAACGTTATCGGACAGCTGGTCAACATGCAGTACAACCGTAATGATTTCGCTTTGGAAAGAGGCGCTTTCAGAGTTAAGGGAGATACCATCGATATTTGGACGCCCGATTCTGAGCACACACTTACGAGGATCAGTTTCTTCGGTGATGAGATCGACAAGATCAGTTATGTCGACAGCGTAAGCGGCAGAACTGAATACACCAAGAACTATATCGAGATCTTCCCGGCATCACACTACGCGACAGGCAGAGCCAAGCTTAACCGCGCTATTGAGACGATCGACGTTGAGCTTGAGGAAAGACTCAAAGAGCTTCGTGATCAGGGCGACATGATCGCAGCATACAGGCTCGAGCAGAGGACCAGATATGACATGGACATGCTGCGCGAGACCGGTTTTGTAAAAGGAATCGAGAACTATTCAAGGCACATCTCAGGACGCGCTCCCGGCGAACCTCCGTGCACTCTGATGGATTTCTTTCCGGATGATTTTCTGATGTTCATCGATGAGTCGCATCAGACTATTCCACAGGTCGGTGCAATGTATAACGGTGACAGATCCAGGAAAGAGATGCTCGTCAAATACGGATTCAGACTTCCGTCTGCTTTTGATAACAGACCTCTGAAGTTTGCGGAGTTCGAGCAGAAGATGGGACAGACTATCTTCGTTAGTGCTACGCCTGCAGACTATGAGAAAGAACACAGCGAGCAGACAGTAGAACAGATGATAAGACCTACCGGTCTTCTTGATCCGGAGATCTTTGTACGTCCCGTTGAAGGCCAGATCGAAGATATCCTTCATGAACTTTCCGAGCAGAAGAAGCGCGGTGACAAGAGCCTTATCATGACGCTTACCAAGAAGATGTCTGAAGACCTTACCGATTTTCTCGAGAAAGAAGGCATCAGGGTTACGTATCTGCATTCTGACATCAAGGCTGTTGAACGAATGCAGATATTGAACAAACTGCGTAACGATGAGGTGGATGTTATCGTAGGTATCAATCTCTTGAGGGAAGGCATCGATCTTCCTGAGGTATCGCTCCTCATGATCCTGGATGCCGATAAGGAAGGTTTCTTAAGATCAGAACGTTCGCTCATTCAGATTATCGGAAGGTGCGCGCGAAACGAGCGCGGCCGCGTAATCCTGTATGCTGATGAAGTAACTGATTCTATGATGAACGCTGTCGGAGAGACCAACAGAAGACGTTCGATCCAGAAGGCATACAATGAGGAACACGGTATCGTTCCTAAGACTGTAAAGAAGGCAGTCCGCGATGTCTTTGACATCGTTGCCGGCAGTGCGGAGAAGGTTTCTTCGAAGGCATCTTCCGGCAAGCGCGGAGGCATCGATCCTACGCGTCTCATTAATGAGGGCGTATCAGGCGGCAGTGCGGAAGAGAATGAGAAGATGATCGCACAGCTCACAATAGAGATGACCAATGCCGCGAAGAATCTCGAATTCGAGAAAGCGGCTGAGATCAGGGATATCATTATCGAACTCAAGGGGAAGAAGTAATGTCCGGTTTTTGTCATCTGCATCTTCATACCGAATACAGCCTTTTGGACGGCGCGATCAGGATTACCGAACTTGCGGAACGTCTGAAAGAGATGGGCATGACTTCGTGCGCGATCACGGATCACGGAGTCATGTACGGTGCGGTGTCATTTTATAAAGCGATGCAGGCGGCAGGAATCCATCCCGTTATCGGATGCGAAGTCTATGTTGCGCCGGGTTCGAGATTCGATAAAGATCCTAATTCATATCAGCATGAAAGGTATTACCATCATCTGATATTGCTTGCAAAGGACAACACAGGACTTGTACATCTCAATAAGCTTGTTTCAGCAGGTTTTACTGACGGTTTTTACAGAAGACCGAGAATTGATGAAGAGCTTCTTGAAAAATACCATGAGGGACTAATCTGTCTTTCTGGATGCGTAGCAGGCAAGCTTCCGTGTCTTATACAATCAGGCGACCTTGAGGGTGCTTTGAAGTGTGCACAGAAGTATGATGCGCTTTTCGGCAGAGGAAACTACTATCTTGAGATCCAGGCTAATACCACTTCGGAGCAAGCGGTTGTAAATTCGGCTTTGATAAAGATGTCTCGTGAGACAGGCATTCCGCTTGCGGCAACCAATGACTGTCATTATCTCAAGCAGGAAGATGCTGAAGCGCAGGATATCCTTTTATGCATTTCTACCGCAGCCAGGATAGATGACGAGAACAGGATGAAGATGTCCTGCAACGAATTCTACGTTAAATCAGAAACAGAGATGAGACGTTTCTTTTCTGAAGTTCCTGATGCCATCGAGAATACAGGCAAGATCGCTGAGATGTGCAATGCGGTTTACGATTTCGATACCATTCACCTTCCTGTATATGAGGTTCCTGAAGGCTACGCGGGACATGCTGAGTATCTTTCAGAACTGACCTATAAGGGTCTTGAAAGACGCTTTCAAGTTACTCCGCCGACAGGTGATCCTGAAGAATACCATAAGCGCGCTGAATATGAGCTGTCAGTAATCAACAGCATGGGATACACGGACTATTATCTGATAGTCTGGGACTTCATCAATTATGCGAAGACTCATGAAGTAACGGTCGGCCCGGGAAGAGGATCCGGTGCGGGTTCTCTTGTTGCATATGCAATAGGAATTACCGATATCGATCCGATCAAATACGGTCTCGTCTTTGAAAGATTCCTAAATTCTGAACGTGTATCGATGCCGGATTTCGACGTCGATTTCAACGACGAAAGAAGACAGATTGCGATAGATTATGTTACCGAGAAATACGGAAGGGACCGGGTAGCCCATGTTATTACGTTTGGTACGCTCGCGGCGCGCCAGGCGGTAAAGGATGTTGCGCGTGTCCTTAATATGCCGATCGCGCAGAGCAATAAGATAACCAAGATGATCCCGTTCTCGCCGGGAATGACTCTTAAGCAGGCGCTTGAGATAAGCAGCGAATTCCGTGAGTGCTATGAATCTGACGAAGAAGCAAAAAAGGTCGTTGACATGGCTATGCGTATCGAAGGCCTGCCGAGGAACTCGGGTACGCATGCGGCGGGAATCATCATATCAGGCGCTGACATAACTGATATAGCGCCGCTTTCAGTAAATGACGATACGGTCGTTGTTCAGTTTGCAAAGGCAGATGTTGAGAGCATCGGCCTTCTTAAGTTCGATTTCCTCGGATTAAGAACGCTGACCGTTCTTCAGGAGGCAAGAGATCTCGTTAAGCAGAATTACGGAAAGGATATTGATCTTGAGCGCATCCCGCTTGATGATCCCAATATCTTCAAGATGATAAGCAGAGGCGACACGGTCGGCGTGTTCCAGCTTGAAAGCCGAGGCATGACTTCGTTCATGAAACAGCTTGAACCTGAGAGCCTGGAGGATATCATCGCAGGAATTTCGCTTTACAGACCCGGTCCTATGGACCAGATCCCCAAGTACGTAGACTGCAAGCACAATCCTTCACATATCACTTATGATCATCCGCTTCTTGAACCCATTCTTAATGTAACTTACGGATGCGCGATCTATCAGGAGCAGGTAATGCAGATCGTAAGAGATCTCGCTGGTTTCTCGATGGGGCAGTCTGACAATATCCGCCGTGCGATGAGCAAGAAGAAAAAGTCCATCATGGAGAACTACAGACAGCTCTTTATGTATGGCGGAACCGATGACAAGGGAAGACAGATCGACGGCGCAGTTAAACGCGGCGTGCCTGAGAATGTTGCTGCCAAGATATTTGATGATGTTGCCGGATTTGCAGGGTATGCTTTCAACAAATCGCATGCTGCATGTTATGCGGTAGTGGGTTATTGGACTGCATATTTCAAGTACTATTATCCGACCGAGTTCATGGCAGCGAACATCAACTCGTTCAGGACAGAACTTGCACAGGCATCTCATTACATCAGCTGCTGTGCTGATATGGGTATCGAAGTGCTGCCGCCGGATATCAATAAGAGCCGTGAGAAATTCACTACGGAAGGCGACAGGAAGATAAGATTCGGTATGTCCACCGTCAAGAACGTCGGTGAGAATGCCGTACTCGACATAATCGCTGACCGGGAGAAGAACGGACCATATAAGACGTTCGATGATTTCGTTATCAGGGCATCCAAGATTGGAGTTAAGCGCAATGTCGCAGAAGCGCTGATCCTTGCTTCGTGCATGGACGGCTTCGGTCTTACGAGGGCACAGATGGTAGCGTGCGTTCAGACCGAACTCGAAAAGCTTTCGCAGACCGCGAACAGGAATATCGAAGGTCAGTTGTCTCTTTTTGATCTCGGAGGGGATGTCGGCAAGGATACGGGAATTTTCATTCCCGATATCGAAGAATACCCTCAGGAGACCAAACTCGGTTACGAGAAGGAAATGGTCGGTATCTATATATCCGGAAATCCGCTTGCTCCTTATCATGACATGATCTCTCAGCTGGTTACTTTTGATACGGCTGAAGCGGAGAATATCGTTGAGCTTCACGGTGCAGAATACCTTGACGATAACCGTGAGGTTGTAATGTGCGGAATGGTCACATCAAAGAAGACGAGCTATACGAAGAAAAAGACCATGATAGCTACCATAGGATGCGAGGATCTTACCGGCAGATTCGAAGTAATGCTCTACGGCAAGAGCTTTGATGCATTTAACAGGATAGTTGAGAAGAACAAGCCGTACATATTCATCGGAAGAAGGCAGATGCGTGAGGACAGCGGACTTACAATGTTCGCTGATGCCTGCTATCTGCTCAGCAAGGATAGCAATGTCGTAAGAACGGTCATGAACGACCGTGCGTATATAGCGGCAATAAGAGAATCCGGCGGAAAGACCAATCAGGTTCAAAAAGAGCCTGAACGTGAAGAACAGATGCCGGCCCCAAAGCCCGCAGTTGTTCAGCAAAACACATCTGATAAGCCGCCTCAGATACTGAGGATTAACTATGCCGGGAACCCCGGGTCTGAGGGCTTTAACCGCCTGCTCAATTTCCTTGCGTATTTCCATGGCGATCTGCCTGTTGAAGTAAGGTTTGTTTCGGACGGAAGCATCGCAAGGCTCGATCATGTCTGCGATATAATGTTTGATGATATAGTTATCGAAAAGCTGAATGAACTGGTCGGAGACGGAAACACGGAGATAATCCGGGAGGATTAAGTTATGGCTGAAGGTGATTACGGAAAACTTAATGAGATCATCAGGGAATGTGAACACATCGTGTTCTTCGGAGGCGCAGGGGTCTCCACTGAGAGCGGAATCCCCGATTTCAGGAGCAAGGACGGCCTTTATAACCAGCATGACGTCAGATTCGACAGATATTCGCCTGAATATCTTTTGAGCATTGACTGCCTTGTAGATCATCCTGATGTTTTCTATGAGTTCTACAGACAGAAACTCGATACAAAAGATATCATGCCCAACAGGGCTCACTATAAACTTGCCGAGATGGAGAAAGCCGGCAAGCTCGACGGAATAATCACCCAGAATATCGACGGACTCCATCAGCGTGCGGGAAGCAGGAACGTTCAGGAAGTACACGGCTCCACGCTCCGCAATTACTGCATGAAGTGCCATGAGCCTTATCCGGCTGATTTCATCTTTAAGAGCGAAGGCCCCATTCCCAAATGCCCAAAGTGCGGCGGAATGGTAAGGCCTGACGTTACTTTGTACGGCGAAGGGCTTCCTCAAACTGCATGGATCGAGTCAAAGAGAATGGTTTACCGCGCTGACTGTCTTATCATAGGCGGCACATCACTGGTTGTGCAGCCTGCGGCTTCGCTCGCATATGATTTCCCCGGCAAGTATCTGGTAGTCATTAACAGGGATAAGACCGCTGCAGACAGGAATGCTGCGCTTGTTTTCCACGAAAGTATAAGCAAAGTCTTAGATACGATCGAACTTGGTGTATAATACTTTATTATTTTGAAATTTTTAGGAGGGCTTTTTTATGGGCCGACTTTTATATGATGAGAGCAATTTGCCTGAGATCAGCACGCTTAAAGCTGCTAACTACGATATCGTAGACAAGAATACGGTCGAGCCTGTAAAGCGCGTCGGAGTACTTACGAGCGGCGGTGACGCTCCCGGAATGAATGCTGCTATAAGAGCAGTAGTCAGAGCCGGTATCAATGCAGGATTTGAGATGTACGGTGTTACCAGAGGCTATCACGGACTCTGGAAGGGTGAGATCAAGCAGCTCGACGGAAGATCCGTTTCTGAGACACTTCAGCGCGGCGGTACTTTCCTCATGACTGCAAGATCACAGACCTTCATGACCGATCAGGGTGTTCTCAAGGGCGCAAGGATGATGGAAGCTTATGAACTTGACGCTCTGATCGTAATCGGCGGTGACGGCTCGTATAAGGGTGCAAGAGCTCTCGCAAGGATCGGAATGCCCGTCATCGGTTTGCCGGGCACTATCGACAACGATATCGCTTCAACCGAATATACCATCGGTTATGACACGGCAATGAATACGGCTATGCAGTGCATCGATAAGCTCAGAGACACGGCTTCATCACATGAGCGCTGCAGCGTTATCGAAGTAATGGGAAGACATGCAGGATGGATCGCGCTTAACGTCGGTATCGCAACAGGCGCTGAGAGCATCCTCATTCCCGAGGTTCCTTATGATTTCAACAGGGATGTATTGAGAGTTATCCTTGACGGACGCAATACAGGTAAGAAACACTATATCGTTATCGTTGCTGAAGGCGTAGGTCACGCTGAAGATATCGCTAAGCAGATCGAAGAGGCTACCGGCATCGAGGCTCGTCCCACTATCCTCGGCCACCTGCAGAGAGGCGGCTCTCCGACATTAAGAGACAGGACTATAGCCAGCCTTATGGGCATCAGAGCTATTGATTGTCTCGTTGAGAAGAGATTTAACAGACTTGTGGTCATGCAGCATGGTGAGATTGCCGATGTTGATATCGAGGAAGGTCTTGAGATGTCTAAGACCATTTCACCTGAGACTATCGAGAGCATCAAGAGACTCGGCTGATACGGTTTATTCCGTAGTTTTTGAAAATTGATCGAAAGGACGGCAATTTGCCGCCATATATCTTATGTATGAATATCTGACAACAGATGAAGAACTCGAACGCCGCATGATACGCGGCAGGGTCTTGGCGACCCTTGAGTTCAACAAGATAAGGGACAAGGTTACTTCAAAAGCCAGGACCGCATATGGTAAGAAGCTTTGTGAGGACATGGCGCCTTGTACCGATTATGGTTATGTAGAAGAAAATCTTGCGTGGACAGAAGAAGCCATGACCCACATCATGAGGTTCGGCTGCCTGCCGCTCGGAGGTTTCCGGGATCTTAGAGAAGCTATTTCCTATGCAGAGGCCGGCGGCACGCTTTCGTGCGCTCAGCTTCTTTCCGTTGCTTCGTTTCTCAGAAGCGCAGCCGGTATCAGGGACGCTCTTTCAAAGGCGCGCTCGGCAGGTTCCCCGTTCGTTGACGAAACAGAGCCTCATATCGTAAAGGCAATCGAAGAAGCTGGAACTGATGACAGGCTTTTAAATGCGATCGATGAAGCTATCCTCGGAGATAACGAAGTGTCCGACCGCGCGAGCAGAACTCTTGCAGAGATCAGACGCGAGAGGAAGAGCACTGCAGCAGGCATAAGGTCGTTGCTTGAAAGAGTTATCGAAAACGGAGGCGACATGCTCCAGGAGAGCATTATCACCATCCGCGAGAGCAGATACTGTATTCCCGTTAAAGCAGATTTTAAGGGAAGGATCGAAGGTATCGTGCACGGTGCTTCTGCAACAGGCCAGACTTTGTTCGTCGAGCCCATGAGCGTTGTTGAGGCAAACAATAAGATCTCTGAGCTCAATGCCCAGGAAGAAGCAGAGATATTGAGGATACTCGGTGAGTTTACTGCTGATTTCATAGCTGACAAAGAACTTTTCGTTAAGAACATTGATATCGTTGCAAAGCTTGACTATGCATTCGCAAAAGGCGAATACGGCATCGAGAATGAGAGCGCATGCGCGAAGCTCAACACTAACGGAGTGATCTCGCTTAGAAAAGCAAGGCACCCGCTTATCGATAAGGACAAAGTCGTTCCTGTTGATATCAATATCGGTGAGAAGTACAACACGCTCGTCGTTACAGGACCTAACACCGGCGGTAAGACGGTTTCGCTCAAGACGTGCGGACTCCTTGCACTCATGACGATGTCAGGCCTTGCGATACCTGCAGGTGACGGAAGCGAAGTCTGTGTTTACGACAGAGTGCTTGCCGATATCGGTGATGAACAGAGCATTGAGCAGAGCCTTTCAACATTCTCTGCCCACGTTTCTAATATCGTTTTCATCCTGAAGAACATCAGAGGAAGATCTCTCGTACTTCTCGATGAGCTCGGTTCAGGTACAGATCCTGCAGAAGGTGCTGCACTCGCTGTCGCCATTATCGATGAGCTCAGATCCAAGAACTGCATCACGATGGCCACGACGCACTATAAGGAACTCAAGAGTTATGCTGTTGAGACAGAAGGCGTA
>Ga0310786_10000340_pt1 | contig 76192 bp, 50 predicted proteins | sample AusTroGonzalo_MG_FD_203881 | JGI IMG/M metagenome (GOLD analysis project Ga0310786, IMG submission 203881) | Bovine rumen microbial communities from tropical cattle in Woodstock, Queensland, Australia - Gonzalo_03 (v2) (version 2) | ecosystem: Host-associated > Mammals > Digestive system >... | reverse complement strand
ACCAGCCAAGGCGGCAATCAAGGTATCGCCAAAGGCGATGAGTAAAAAAACGAAATCCGTCTTCGAGAAATTCCGTTTTTTAGCATTGCCAATATAAATTTCCACCTACCTTTTCCATTGTCCCAGAAAAAAAACATATATATCTAACAACCAACATATTAATTGTTTATTAATATTTTTATATGAATTTCGGACAATTTTTAGTAACTTTGCAGTTTTAAAAATTTTCTCTGTTCATAGATTGTTGTTATGACAATATTTACTGAAAGATTGACACTTAATGAGGTTGAAAAAATTCTATTTTCAGCCGAAAACATCAATATATCCAAAGAATGGATTGACCGTGTTGATGCCTGCTATCATTTTCTGGAGAAATTTGCTGCGGAAAAAGTGATATACGGAATAAATACAGGGTTCGGTCCTATGGCACAATGGCGCGTTGACGACAAATACCTTTCTGACTTACAATACAATATCATCCGTAGTCACGCCACTGGCGCAGGAGAGCCATTGGACGATATTTATGTTAAGTCGGCTATGATAGCCCGCCTTGGCACTGTATTGCAATGCCGGTCCGGTGTTCATCCCGATGTTGCAAAACTGCTCATTTCATTCATAAACGAAGGCATATACCCATTTATTCCAATGCACGGCAGCGTAGGCGCAAGTGGCGACCTTGTACAACTGGCACACATTGCTCTATGCCTCATCGGTGAAGGCGAAGTCCACTACAAAGGCGAATGGCGCAAATCTGCCGACGTAATGAAGCAACTCGGACTTACCCCACTGAAGGTTCACATTCGCGAAGGTTTGTCGATCACCAACGGCACTTCTGTAATGACTGGGATTAGCGTTGTAAATCAGATATACGCCGAAAATCTTCTCGACTGGGCAACACTTGCCGCCGTATGGATGAATGAAATCGCATCTTCATTCGACGACTACATGGCACTAGAGGAAAACGAATGCCGCCGCCACGAAGGTCAGCAAGTAATTGCTCGCCGTATGCGTGAAATAGCCGAAGGTTCCAAGTGCATGAAAAAACGCGCACACGAACTTTACGACTACGGTCACAAAGATGTAAAAGTGTTTGAACACAAGGTTCAGGCTTATTATTCGCTTCGCTGCACACCTCAGATTCTTGGACCTATATACGACACTCTGCAATACGCTCGCAATATAATCGAAGACGAACTCAACTCAGCATGCGACAACCCAATAGTTGACCCCGAATCGCAATATGTTTATCACGGCGGCAACTTCCATGGCGATTATATTTCGCTTGAGGAAGACAAAGTCAAAATAGCACTTGTTCGCCTTGCCATGACATCAGAGCGACAGCTCAACTACCTGTTCCACGACAGAATAAACGGTATTTTGCCACCATTCCTGAACCTTGGAACACTCGGACTGAACTACGGAATGCAGGCTTGCCAGTTCACAGCAACTTCAACGACTGCAGAATGCCAGACACTTGCAATGCCAAACTATGTACACAGCATCCCTAACAACAACGACAATCAGGACATCGTAAGCATGGGAACCAACACAGCTTTGATTTGCAAGCATGTTGTAGAAAACTGCTTCCAAGTCATGGCTATCCAATACATTGCATTAGCACAAGCTACCGATTGCCTAAAAATTGCAGACAAACTTTGTCCTACTTCGCGCAAGGTATATGAAGAAGTCCGTAAGATAGTACCTCTTTTCATTGAGGACACTCCATTTTACAAGGACATTGCAAACATAGAAAACTATTTGAAAACTAATAAATTGAATCTGAAATAATGAAATATGCTCTCATTACCGGTGCTTCACGTGGTTTGGGCAGGGCAGTTGCCTTGCGCCTCGCCAAAGACGGTTTTGCGGTAATAATCAACTACCAGTCGAACAAGGAAGCTGCCGAAGAAACATTGAAACAAGTTCAGGAAGCTGGCGGAAACGGAGAACTCCTACCCTTCGATGTTGCCGATTCAAAGGCTATCGAAGCTGCTTTGGAATCGTGGCAGTCCGTACATCCCGACGAATATATTTCTGTACTGGTAAACAACGCCGGCATCAGAAAAGACAACCTGATGATATTCATGCAGGAAACCGAATGGAACAATGTTATCGACACGACTCTGAACGGATTCTTCTACATCACACGCCGACTATTGAAAGATATGATAACCCACAGAAACGGACGTATCATAAACATGTCGTCGCTATCGGGACTAAAGGGACTGCCCGGACAAACAAACTATTCTGCAGCAAAAGCCGCTCTCATCGGAGCAACAAAGGCTTTGGCACAGGAAGTTGCAGCTAGAAAAATAACCGTTAATGCAATTGCTCCCGGTTTCATTTCAACCGACATGACAAAGGAACTCAACGAAGCAGAACTAAAAAAACTCATCCCGATGGGACGTTTCGGAAAACCAGAAGAAGTCGCTAGCCTGACATCGTTCCTTGCGTCCGACGAAGCTGCATATATCACAGGACAGGTAATTTCAATAAACGGAGGCTTATACACATAAAAACAGGAAATTAGTATTATGACAAGAAGAGTAGTCATCACAGGCATAGGCATCTGGTCATGCATAGGAAAAAATAAAGAAGAAGTAACAGCATCTTTGCGCGAAGGCCGTTCAGGCATCGGCATCGACCCACAACGCATAGAATACGGCTACCGCTCGCCACTGACAGGAATAGTTGAAAAGCCTCAACTTAAGGGAAAACTCGACCGTAAACTCAGAATGTACCTTGCCGAAGAAGGCGAATACGCATACGTAGCAGCACTTGAAGCTTTCCAACAGGCAAATATTGACGAAAATTATCTGCAAAACAACGAAGTTGGCGTAATTTTCGGCAACGATTCATCTGCAAAGGCCGTAATCGAATCGCACGAGATGGCTATGGAAAAAAAAGACACTACCCTGATTGGCTCGGCTGCAATATTCCAATCGATGAACTCAACCGTGACCATGAACCTGTCAACCATTTTTCACCTCAAAGGAATAAATATGACCGTTAGTGCTGCCTGCGCAAGTGGTTCTCACTCAATTGGTTTAGGTGCATTATTGATTCGCAACGGACTTCAAAACATGGTACTTTGCGGCGGTGCACAGGAAACCAATTACCTTTCGATGGGCAGTTTCGATGGCATTAGCGCATTCTCTACTCGCATCGATGAACCTACAAAGGCCTCCCGTCCGTTCGACCGCAATCGCGACGGACTTGTTCCGAGCGGTGGTGCAGCAGCATTGGTACTCGAAGACTATGACCATGCTGTAGCTCGCGGAGCTACAATATTAGCCGAAGTTTGCGGATACGGATTCTCGTCAAACGGCGAAAGCCACATATCGCAACCAAGCGAAGAAGGCTGTATGCGTGCAATGTTACGTGCCATTAAGGAAGCCGGCGTAAAAGCAGAAGACATCGACTATGTAAACGCTCACGCAACATCCACCCCACAAGGCGACATGTTCGAGGCTTTGGCTTTGAAACAATTGTTTGGGAAGACACAAACTCCAATCTCATCAACAAAATCGATGACCGGACATGAATGCTGGATGGCTGGCGCAAGCGAAATAGTTTACTGCATACTAATGATGAAGAACGGCTTTATCGCTCCGAATATAAACTTTGAAAATCCAGACGAATATTCAGACGGACTAAACATCATTACAAAAGCTACAGACAAGCAACTTAACACCATACTATCCAATTCGTTTGGCTTTGGTGGAACAAATTCGGCATTAGTAATACGTAAAATATAAGTTTAATAATATAATCGGTAAAATCATGAAAAAGACATTATTGGCAATTTTAATTATCCTCGCAGGGATAGCAACAGCAACAGCAAAGCCAGATGTAACGGTTATCAAGGGGTCTCTCCTTGAATTAAAAAAGTCAAACGCCAAGATGTTTGTTCGCTGGGACTACACAAACAGTACAATCGAGGGCAAGGAAGTAAACGCTTATTTGAAGGAACGTGGCGACGACTGGGTTCGCGACTACGATGGCGAAATTACAAGGGCAGAAAGCAACTTCAGAGAACGTCTTGACGAAGAATCCAATGACGTCCAGACAACAACCGATGAAAGTTCTGCCGAATACACCATTGTTATGAAAGTGAAAGACTTTAACTACGGTATAACAGGATTGTCAGTCGCCGTAGGTTTTGGCGCTGGAGATTCGCATCTTTATGGAACAATGGAAATTTACAAGAAAGGACAAGCTGAACCGATTGCTGTCCTCGATGTTGATGGTGTTCCGGGTGCTGGATTCGGCAACGAAATCCGCCGCGTAGAGGCATACCGCGAATTGGCAGAAAACTTGGCTAAACTTATTAAGAAAGCAAAATAGTAAACTAATGGACTTATTTCCAGAATTAGAAAAAAAATACACAAAAGAGCAACTTTCTGCACGTGAAGCTCAGCGTCAGGCCGAATGGATCGCTTGGGGACCGATAGTTTTCCAAGCATCTAGACTGATGGTGAAGTTTGGTATTCTAGACTTGCTCCGTAACAGCAACGACGGAATGACGCAGGAAGAAATTGTAAAGGCTACAGGTTTGTCGCCATACGCTGTAAAGGTACTGATGGAAGCATCGCTGTGCATCGGCACTGTGCTAGTTGACAAGGACACCGACAAGTTCAGCATTTCGAAAACCGGCTGGTTCTTGCTTACCGACAAGCTTGTGCGCGTAAACATGGACTTCAACCACGATGTAAATTACGAAGGTTGGTTCAAACTTGAAGAGTCGTTACTAGAAGGCAAGCCCGCAGGACTGAAGCATTTCGGCGACTGGCCGACAGTTTACGAAGGCTTGTCGCAGCTGCCAGAACAAGTACAGAAAAGCTGGTTTGGTTTCGACCACTTCTACTCCGACAACTCGTTTGCACAGGCTTTGGAAATTGTATTTTCAAACAAGCTGAAAACATTGCTCGACGTTGGCGGAAACACTGGTCGTTGGGCTTTGCAGTGCGTTGGTTACGACGACGATGTGAATGTCACCATAATGGATTTGCCACAGCAGTTGGAAATGATGCGCAAGTTTACCGCAGGACAAAAAGGTGCAGAACGCATTGACGGCTACGGCATAGATCTGCTTGATAAAGCAGCCGCATTCCCTACCGACAAGCATTACGATGCAATATGGATGAGCCAGTTCCTCGATTGCTTCAGCGAAAATGAAATACTAAGCATTTTGTCAAGGGCTGCCAAAATCATGGATGACGAAAGCCGAGTTTACATTATGGAAACATTTTGGGACAGACAGAAATACGAACCGGCAGCATTTTGTCTCACTATGACAAGCCTATATTTTACAGCAATCGCCAACGGCAACAGCAAGATGTATCATTCCGAGGATATGTCAAGGCTTGTTCGTGAAGCAGGAATGGAAGTTGAAAAAATACATGACAATTTAGGTCATGGACATAGCATAATGATTTGTAAACGTAATAAATAATTATATGGACAGAAAAGAAATAGAAGCAAAAGTAAAAGAATTCTTAATTGAAGACCTTGAAATTGAAGAAGATAAGATAAAACCAGAAGCACGGTTAAAAGAAGATATAGGTATCGACAGCCTCGATTTCGTTGACATCGTAGTAATAGTCGAAAGAAAATTCGGCTTTAAGATTAAGACGGAAGAGATGGTTAACATAAAGACATTCAGTCAATTCTGCGACTATATAGAGCAAAAGACGGCCTAAATAATGGCTGAAGAATTGCAACATAACGAATGGTCAGGAAAAACCGATGGACAACCTTGGATGCAACGTTCCCTCATCGGCATGTTCCGTGTGTTGCCAATAGGGGTAATGTACGGATTTATGGCTGTTTTTATTGTTCCGTTCTACATGATATTCAGCAGAAAAGGTTATAAAGCCACATACTCGTTCTTCCGCAAACGTTTCCAATACGGACGATGGAAATCATTTTGCAAAGTCTATGCAAACCATTTCCGTTTCGGTCAAGTAATATTGGACAGATTTGGCGTATATGCTGGCAAGAAATACAATTTCGACATCGAAGGACAGGAATACTTGGATGAATTGGAGACTCATCCCGAAGGTTTTGTTCTGCTTAGCAGTCATGTTGGCAATTACGAGATTGCAGGTTACTCATTAAAAACCAAAACAAAAAAATTCAACGCGCTTGTATTTGCAGGAGAAACAGCTACCGTTATGGAAAATCGCAGGAGAATACTATCGCAAAACAACATGAACATGATCCCTGTGATGGCTGACATGTCGCACCTGTTTGCACTAAACACTGCAATCGACAACGGTGAAATAGTAAGTATGCCTGCCGACCGTATTTTTGGTTCACAAAAAGCTGCCGAATGTACTTTTTTCGGAGAAACTGCCAGATTTCCATTGGGAGCTTTCGCTTTGTCGGCACAGAAAAATGTTCCTGTACTGGCAATTTTCATAATAAAGGAAAGCACAAGGAAATATCACGCGTACGTCCGTAAAATCGAGTGCGACAGATCGATGAAAATTCGCGAACAAATGAGCCAAATGGCACAGAATTTTGCAGAAAACCTAGAGGAAATCGTCAGGAAATACCCGACGCAATGGTTCAACTATTTTGATTTTTGGAAACAATGAAAGCAATAGAAGAATTGACAATAGAAGAACTTATCCCACAAAGACCGCCATTCGTAATGATTGACAGGCTGGTGTCGAGCGATGATGTGTATTCGGTAACGGAACTCACTATCAGCGAAGACAATCTGTTCGTCGAAGAAGGACGGCTTTCCGCATCGGGACTGATAGAAAACATAGCTCAAACCTGCGCTGCAAGAATCGGATACATAAACCTAAGTCAAGGTCAAACTGTCAAAATAGGCGTTATCGGTTCGATAAGCAACCTGAACATTGAGCGTACGCCAAAAGTCGGGGAAAAACTTACCACAACTATCAAGTTATTGGAAGAAGTTTTCCAGATGACATTGGTAGAAGCAGTAACAACATGCAATAACGAAGAAATCGTGCGCGCCAACATGAAAATAGCATTGACGGACATTGACTCAAAAAATTAATGACTATGGGAAATGAAAAGATATTATCGGTAACCAAACCTTTTGAAATCCGCTTCAGCGAAGTAGATTCGATGGGTGTCGTATGGCACGGACACTACTCGGTTTACTTTGAGGATGCAAGAGAAGAATTTGGCAAGAAATACGATTTGGGTTACCTTATGATGTACGGCAAAGGTTTCTTTGAACCCATAGTTGACCTTTCAATAAAATACAAGAAACCCTTGATTTACGGCATGAAACCTAAAATTACAATCACCTACCGTCCGACCGAATCTGCAAAAATCATATTCGACTATGAAATACGTAACAGGGAAACTGGTGAAATTCATGTAACTGGCCGAACCATTCAAGTATTCATGAACAAAGACAACTACCAGCTCGTACTTACGAATCCGGATTTCTACGAGGAATGGAAAAAAAGATGGGAGGTAGCAATATGATTGTTAGCATTGCAAATAACATAACCTCGCCATTGGGCATGACAACTGCCGAAAACTATGCAGCAGTTAAGGCTGGAAAATCGGCGCTGAAGCGTTACGAAGGTCATTGGGGATTGCCGGAAGCATTTGTAGCCTCGCTAATTGACAGGAGCAATTTTACAGACAACAGATATACTATTGTCGAACAGGCTGTAATACACTCTGTTGCAAAAGCATTGGAAAGTGCAAATATTGATACCTCATCGCCAAAAGTATTGTTTATACTTTCCACCACCAAAGGCAATGTATTTTTGCTCGACAAGCGCGAAAAAGGATTTCCGCAGGAGCGCGTTCGACTTGGCATGATGGCACGACAGATTGTCTCGTATTTTCACAATCCCAACGAACCCATTGTGGTTTCAAATGCTTGTATATCGGGAGTTTGCGCACAAATCGAAGCAATGAGGCATCTCGAAAGCGGAAATTACGACTATGTTATAGTTTCCGGAGTTGACATACAGTCGGCATTCATAGTATCGGGCTTCCAGTCGTTCAAGGCACTCTCGCCAGAAGAATGCAAGCCATTCGATGCAAACCGTCACGGATTGAATCTTGGTGATGCCGCGGCAACAATAATATACACAAGGAAGGAATCTGTTTCCGAAAACGAATGGTGCGCTTATCGCGGTGCAATACGCAACGATGCAAACCACATATCCGGCCCGTCGCGTACAGGCGAAGGTAGCTACAGAGCATTGAAATATGTCCTCGGTGACATCGACTTGCAAAAAATAGCATTCGTAAACGCTCACGGAACGGCTACACCATACAACGACGAAATGGAGTCGATTGCCATCGACAGAGCCGGACTATCAAATGTTCCTGTCAACTCACTCAAAGGATACTACGGTCACACTATGGGTGCTGCAGGCGTACTCGAAACCATAATGTCGATGCAAGCAATAGACGACAACAACATATTGGCAACCAGAGGTTTTGAAACTCTGGGAGTAAGCCGTAATATAAATGTTACAAACCAAAACCAACCGACAGAAAAAAAGGCTTTCATAAAGCTGTTGTCGGGATTCGGCGGTTGCAACGCTGCACTGTTGATGACGAAAGGAGGCTTGCGATGATGATACAGCATAGAGTTTACATATCAACAGACAAGGCCATAGTCGATGGCAAAGCTTTGGAACTTACCGAAAAAGGCTCTGCCCTACTGACTCAGATCTATCGTAGCCACATTGGCGACTATCCGAAGTTTTTCAAAATGGACACCTTGTGCAAATTGGGCTTTGTCGCATCAGAATTGCTACTCAATTCCGAGGGAGAGAGAAATTTCGAGCCCAGAGAAGACCGCGCAGTAATACTTTTCAACAGAAACGCATCGCTACAAGCCGACACAAACTACCAATCTACAATACAGGATTCCGAAAATTTCTTCCCAAGTCCAGCGGCATTCGTTTACACACTGCCCAATATAGTAACTGGAGAAATTGCTATCCGAAACAAGTATTACGGAGAAACATCGTTTATTGTAATTGAAGAAAACGATGAAAAACTCATGGAACAAAACCTGTCGGTTGCATTCCAAGACACCGATACCCAAAGCATAATCGGTGGTTGGCTCGACTGTACCGATGAAGAACATTTTGAAGCGAATATATTTATAATGGAAAAATAAATTTAATAAAAGTTATGGACGAATTGATTTACAAACTGAAACAGGAAATTATCGAAGCACTGAACCTCGAAGACATGACTCCAGAAGACATTGATGAAAACGCATCGCTGTTTGGCGAAGGTCTTGGACTTGACTCAATTGATGCACTCGAGCTCATAGTGCTGATGGAAAAGAACTATGGTATAAAACTGCAGGATCCAAATCAAGGCAAGGAAATTTTCAAGTCGGTAAAGGTAATGGCTGAGTTCATCCAAAAGAACAGAACAAAATAAATGACTGCTCCGATTTACATAACAGGCTGTGGTGTAGTTTCAGCTATCGGACTAAACCAAAAACAATCTCTGGAAGCCTTGCTGGGCGAACGTTCTGGTGTCGGTCTACTTACCTACCTAAAGACCGAACACAAAGAGTTTCCGGTAGGCGAGGTAAAACTGTCGGATGCCGAAATGCGCAAACTTTTGGGAATTAGCGAAAACGCCATAACCACGCGTACTGCGCTTATGGGAATGCTTGCTCTTGACGAGGCTATGAAACAGGCTGAGATTACCACAGAAATGCTCCATGAAATTGGGTTCATATCGGGAACTACAGTCGGTGGAATGGACATGAGCGAGCAATTCTACCTCGACTATATAAGTAACGATTTCCATAAGGAATACATTTCTGTTCACGATTGTGGAAATTGTTCGGAAATGACGGCCAAGCACTTCGGCAACTTTGCATTTGTTACAACGCTTTCCACGGCTTGTTCCTCCGCAGCAAACGCAATCATACTGGGAGCCAACATGATACGCTGTAGCGAGGCGGAAATTGTAATCGTTGGAGGTAGCGAATGCATAACTAAGTTCCACCTTAACGGCTTCAACTCGCTTATGATTCTCGACACAAAGCCATGCCGCCCATTCGATGCAACAAGAAACGGACTGAACCTCGGCGAAGGTGCTGCCTACTTGGTTTTGGAATCGGAAAAAAGCGTCAAAAAACGCAATGCTAAAATCCAGGCTGTACTTTCGGGTTACGGCAATGCCTGCGATGCTTTCCATCAGACAGCATCATCGCCCGACGGCGAAGGCGCATACAGAGCTATGAAAGAAGCCTTGGAAATGGCAGGCATAAATACAACCGAAGTTGACTACATCAATGCTCACGGCACAGGAACACCCAACAATGATGTCAGCGAAAGCCAGGCAATGAAACGACTATTTGGAGACAATGTTCCCCCAGCCTCATCGACCAAACCATTTACAGGACATACCACAAGTGCTTCAGGTTCAATAGAAGCGGTATTCTGCATTCTTGCATTGCAAAACGGATTCCTACCAGTCAACCTAAACTTCTCACAGGCAATGGACGATGGAATAATACCAGTTCACCAGCCAACAAAAAAAGACTTAAAGCATATTCTGTGCAATGCATTCGGCTTTGGTGGTAACGATTCTTCATTATTACTTTCAAAATTTGAGCAGAAATGACGAACAAAGAGATATATGTGCTTTCTGCAAAGCAGATTTCGATACAGCAACCACTAAGCGAGGAGTGGATGACTAATCCTACCATGTATGAAGTACCGTTTTGCCGTTCCATTGACCCTAGTTTCAAGGAGTATGTATCTCCTATCGAAGCACGGCGCATGGGAAAAATACTAAAACGCGCACTTGCAACGTCAAAGGAAGCTCTGAAAGCATCGGGACTTGAAACGGTTGATGCTATTGTCACCGGAACTGGCTATGGATGCATAGAAAATACCGAATTTTTCCTCGATGCCCTTTCAAAAGAAGGAGAACAACTGCTAAAACCGACATATTTCATGCAATCAACCCACAACACAATAAGTTCGCTGATTGCAATACAGACCAAGAACCACGGCTACAACGCGACCTACGCACATAAGGGGATATCGTTCGATAGCGCATTATACGACGCTTATCTGCAATTCCGCCTCAACAAAATAAGTTCGGCTTTAGTCGGTGGTCACGATGAAATGACCGAAACCTTTTATCAGATACTGAAAAAAGGCGGCGTAATAGGTTTCGACAACGAAATTTGCGGAGAGGCAGCCGTTTCTGTGGTTTTGTCCGACAAGCAGGAAAATGCATTGTGCAAACTTTCTGGTCACAAAATAATACACCAGCAAGGAATTGACTCGTTGAAGGAAAAAGTTGCAAAGTTCCTGCAGGAAAATGGCAAAACATTTTCCGACATCGACGTCATACTCACTGGCATAAGTGGCTACAAGGCAAACGATGATGCATACATGTCCGAAACAAAAGCACTCTTTGGCGACAGACCTTTGCTGAAATACAAAAATCTGTTCGGAGAAAGCTTCACAGCATCGGGAATCGGCTTTTATGTAGCAGCACAATGCCTGAAATCGGGTTTTGTACCTCGTAACTTGTTCGTAAACGAGAAGGACATCTCCGACCAGAGACCTAACAACATTTTAATTTTCAACCGTTCCGATGGAACGAACTATTCACTAACGCTATTGGAGAAATAACCGTGTGGAAGATTTTTGGATTAGTATCGCTGCAAACGTTTTTCCTCGCAGGAGGACAGGTTCTGCTTAAGCTTGGCTTGGAAAAGTTAGGCAAATTCGAGTGGTCGTGGGCATACTTCAAGTCAGTTGCAACCGACTGGTGGCTACTGGCATGTGGAGTTAGCTTTAGCCTTGCAACTGTACTATGGTTTTTCATTCTGAAAAGATTTCCTTTCAGCCAAGCCTACCCCTTGACAAGCTTGTCGTTCGTATTCGGCATGATTGCTGCATGGTTAGTTTTTGGCGAAAGTATTCCATTTTCACGATGGATTGGTCTAATTCTTGTCGTATCTGGTTGTTTCTTAATTTTAAAATGAGATGAAAAGGATAACTCTTATTATAATCGCCTTAGTCGCAGGCATTTCCAGTTTTGCACAATCGAGCGACGAAATAATGGCAAAGTTGACGCAAGCCGCAGCTTCAATGAAATCGATACAATGCAATTTTACGCAGAACAAAACAATGTCGATGCTGGCAGAACCAACGGTTTCAAAAGGTAAAATGTGCTATGTGGCGCCAAACAAGATGAAATGGGAATACACCGACCCCTACCCATTTGCAATCAAAGTTGACGGAGAAAAAATGACAAAAATTGCCGACGGAAAAGAGGAAATTCTTGATACCAAAAACAGAATGTACCAAGGCATGATGAAAATTATCATGAGCAGCGCCACCGGCAAAAACCTATTCGACAAGACAACATTCGATATTACAATTTCCAGCGACGGCAACTTCTGGCGTGCCGACATGAAACCGAAAAAAAGCGACATGAAACGAATGTTCAGCACAATGACCTTTTATTTTGAAAAGAAAAGAAACATCATCAACAAGGTTGTCCTCACCGAAGCCAACGGCGACAATACAACAATACAGTTTACCGACATCATACTGAACGCAAACACCGAAACATGCAAATGACAGACAACCTATATACAACCATCAATGTCGAAGACAACGAAAACGGATTTGTAGCTGAAATAGAAACAAATCCGTCTCACATAATATATAAGGCACATTTTCCAGGAAATCCAATCACTCCTGGCGTGTGCATCATAAAGACAGCTGGAGAACTTCTTGAAAACAAAATAAACCGTAAATTGTGGCTCAAAACCGTTAAGAATGTAAAATTTCTATCGGTAATAATTCCCACCGAAGGCAAAAGAATCAAATACGCATTCTCAAACTTCAAGGAAGAGGAAAACGGCTGCAAGGTGCAGGTACAAGTAAACGACGAAACAACAATATACGCCAAAATATCACTTTTATTCAGCTATGAAAGAATCTGACGCATTGAAACTGTGCGTAATAATGCCAACCTACAACAACGGCGGAACTCTGCGGAATGTCGCGGAGCGCGTATTGGCGTTTACAAATGATTTAATCATTGTAAACGACGGCTGCACAGACAATACTCCAGAAATTATAGCATCGCTGGGCGACAAAATCACTGTCGTCGACTACGGCAAGAACCGTGGCAAAGGATACGCCCTGAAAAAAGGCTTCGAAAAGGCAAGAGAACTCGGTTTCGACTATGCAATTACAATCGACTCGGACGGACAGCATTTTCCTGAAGACATTCCCTTGTTCATTGATGCCATAAGGCAAAAACCAAATGCATTAGTAGTCGGAAGCAGGAATCTGAAACAGGAAAACATGCCTGGTGGCAATACATTTGCCAACAAGTTCTCTAACTTCTGGTTCAGAGTTCAAACAGGCATCAATTTACCCGACACACAGACCGGCTACAGGCTATATCCGCTCAAAAACATGCCGAGTCTTTGTATGATTACATCACGATACGAAGCCGAATTAGAGTTGCTTGTTTTCTCAGCATGGCGCAACATACCGCTAATTCCCATCAAGATAAATGTATTCTATCCCAAAGCCGAGGAACGCATTTCGCATTTCAGGCCTTTCTGGGACTTCTTCAGAATCAGCGTACTGAACACAATACTTTGCTTCGTGGCTATTTTATACGGATGGCCGTCACGACTAATAAGGAAATGGAGGTCGCATGAATAGATTTTTCCTATCGATATACGACTACCTGTCAAAGCGCAAAGTTCTTTCAATAATCATATTATTGACAATTACCGCATTGTGCGTACTTTCAGCATTGCAACTAGACTATAAGGAAAACATTGCCGACTTTCTGCCCACCGACCCCGAAAAGGAAAAATACACCTCGGTTTACAACGACTTAAGCAATCAAGGACAAATAACAATAATCTTCTCATCTGACGATACAGACGAACTGATGTCGGCAGTTGACGACTTTGAAACAAACTGGGAAGAAGCCGACACTGCGCATCTAGTAAACGACCTAAGATGCAAGATTGATGACGGACAAGTTTTCGATGCAATTGATTTAATACGCGAAAACCAGCCATTGTTCCTTACCGAAAACGACTTCCAGAGAATGGATTCGCTACTTGCCGACACCAGCCATGTAGCCACCTGCCTGCAAAACATCAAGCGAATGCTTTCGTTTCCGACTGCCAGTTTCGTTGTTGAAGGCATAAAGGCCGATCCGCTAAATCTATATTCACCGACCTTACAGCGACTAACCGCGCTGAACGCCACCGAAGGCTTTGTAATAAACGACGAATACCTGATGAACGAAAGTGGCGACAAGGCTTTTGCATTCTTCTCCTCTCCTTTCGCAGGTAGCGACACAAAAAACAACGCCATACTGGTCGAACTAATAAACAATGTCATTGATAATACAACAAAAAGCCACCATGGAGTAAAGATTTCGGCAGTAGGCGCTCCAACCATAGCAGTCACAAATGCCCAGCAGATAAAAAGAGACAGTTTTCTATCCATAGCACTCGCTCTAGTTCTGATTTTCGGCATACTGATGTTCACTATGGCAAGGAAACGAAACCTGATATGGCTCGGAATATCAATTCTTTTCGGATGGATCTTCGCATTGGCAATCATTGCCTTATTCAAGACAAGCATATCGATAATTGTCATTGGTATCGGTTCGGTAATACTAGGCATTGCGGTAAACTATCCGCTTCATTATCTCGACCACATTAAGCAGCAACCCGACAAGCGCGAAGCCCTGAAAGATGTAATCCAACCGCTGGTCATAGGAAACATCACTACCGTTGCTGCATTCGCCTGCCTAATATTTGTAAATGCCGAAGCTATGCACGACCTTGGTCTTTTCGGTGCGCTAATGCTTATTGGCACAATACTTTTCGTTATGGTTTTTCTGCCATTGCTAGCTGTTGTACCCAAAAAGAAGCACAAACTTTTCGTCGATAGCGGAAAAGAACCAAACGAAAAATGGAGAAAAGCAAAGATTTTCGCTTTCTGGCCTTTGGTAATCGTAACCATAATCCTCGGCTACTACAGCAAAGAGACGACCTTCGATTCAGACCTGCACAACATCAACTACATGACAGAACAACAGAAGGAAGATATTGCCATGCTCAACGAATCGATGCAAAAGGAAGGCAAGACCGACCTTATTTATGTAGTCTCGGAAAGCAACGATTTGCAACATGCACTGCAACAAAACGAAAAAATAATTGACAACCTGAGAAAATCAATTCCGCAGAATGTAAATGTAAAAATTTCAGGGCCTGACGGACTTTTGCCGTCAACCGAAAAGCAAAAGGAATCGATAGAAAGATGGAACGAATTCTGGCAACGGCACGCCGACATTGCCAACGAAATAAATACAGAAGCCATAGCAAACGGATTTACTGCCAGTGCATTCGCACCATTTACAGACAATCTCGAAAAGCAATACAATACGAAGTCGCAAAGCGAAATGCAGCCGCTACTCGAACTATGCAAAACCTATACATTACAGCACGATTCATTAACCCGCGTTGTAAACTTTGTGCGTGTACCTGCCGAATTTTCCGAAACATTGAAGCAGCAGCTTCGCCAAACTTTGCCCGACAACGGTTTTGCATTCAGCATGGCAGATATTGGAAGCAATCTGGTGACGGTTCTGTCCGAAGATTTCGACTACATACTGTATGTATGCAGTATTGTCGTTTTCTTCTTCCTATGCATCTCATTCGGACGGTTTGAACTGTCGATGCTCGCCTTCCTGCCTCTTACCATCGGCTGGGCTTGGATATTGGGCTTGATGTACTTCTTCGGAATAAAATTCAACATCGTAAACATAATTCTGGCTACATTCATATTCGGACAAGGCGACGACTACACCATTTTCATAACTGAAGGACTACTGTACGAATACTCGTACGGCAAAAAGATGCTGAAGAACTACCGCAACAGCGTCATTCTATCTGGCATTCTGATGTTTATCGGTATAGGCACACTTATTTTTGCAAAGCATCCTGCCATGAAGTCGCTTGCCGAAGTCGCAATATTGGGCATGATGACAGTAGTTTTGATGGCATGCTACATTCCGCCTGTCATTTTCAACTGGTTGACAAAGAAGAATGGTCAGCTTCGCGATGTGCCAGTAACAATCAAGCGACTTTTGTACACATTCGTTTCGCTACTTGTATTTTTCGTGTCGGCATTTGTACTCGTAACACCATTTACTCTGATATACAGGCTTATAGGTCGTGACAGCGAACGCAAACGACTATGGTACCATAAGCTTATTGTCGTTTTCAACAGATTTGCAATCCTACGCCTTCCCGGTGTAAAGTATTCGCTTGACAATCCAAACGGAGAAGACTTTGAAAAGCCGGCAGTCATCATAGCCAACCACCAGTCGCACCTCGACCTGTCGTGCATAATGATGCAATCGCACAAGATAGTTATACTCACCAACGACTGGGTTTGGAAAAATCCAATTTACGGATTAATTATCCGATATGCAGAATTTTATCCCGTATCGGATGGCTACGACAAGAATATAGAACGACTGAGAAAACTTGTCGCAAGAGGTTATTCGGTTGTTATTTTCCCCGAAGGCACACGTTCTGTAACAGGAGAAATCATGCGATTCCACAAGGGAGCATTCCAACTAGCACAATCGCTCAACATCGACATTCTGCCTATATTCATACATGGAGCCAACCATGCAATGCCCAAAAATGACATTATCCTGCGCGAAGGTGCTCTACACATTGAAATTGGTCCAAGATATTCTGCAGAAAAAGTACAATCAGTTACCGCAAGAGAGTTGACATCATATTTCCACAACTATTATGTAGAACATTTCGAAGAAATACGCAACAAGTGCGAAGACACTGAATATGTATCAAAACAAGTACGCTACAAATACATATACAAAGGCAACGATGTGGAACGATCCAGCCGTGCTAACCTAAGGAAAATAAAGGCACATTCGGAAGAAATCAACACAATGCAAAACAATAGCATAGCAATAAGGAACAGCGGATACGGAGAACTGGCATGGACAATTGCACTCGTACACAGACAAACACAAGTTTACGCCTTGGAAACCGATGTTGACAAGTTCCTGATTGCGTCACATTGCACCTACATTCCGCAGAACCTACACTTCATCAACAATGAAAACGAATTACCAACTTGTGAACTAACAATTGATTGCCAAACGTTTCTGAAATGAAAAAATGCATTGTCATAGGAAGTGGACTTGGAGGACTTTCCACAGGCGTAATTCTGGCAAAAAACGGCTATGAAGTTACCATCTTTGAGCAAGCCAAGCAAATTGGCGGTTGCCTGCAGTGCTTCCAACGAAACGGTGTAAAGTTCGAAACAGGAATGCACTTTGTTGGCAGTCTTGATGACGGCGAAGTGCTATCAAACTATTTCAACTTCCTTGGTATAAAGGACAAGGTTGAAGTTTCGCGCATGGACACCAGTTCGTACAATACCATTTCGCTCAATGGCGAACGTTTTTCCATAGCAAACGGACACGAACAGATGATTGAAAGTCTGGCGGAAAGATTTCCAAATGAAAAGGACAATCTTCGTCGCTACTGGCAGCTTGTAGATACTGTTGCGCAGGAATCTCCTTTTTATGACTTGAACCGTATCGACAGGAATGCACAGCTTGACTTACGTCTATTCACAACAAGTATCAACGATGTAATCGACGAGGTCATATCCGACCAAACATTGCGAAATGTACTTGTCGGGGACATGTCGCTTTATGCTGCGCAACGCGACCGCACTCCATTTTCCACATACGCCTTTGTATCTAATTTCTACAATAAAAGCGCATTCCGATTTGTAGGTGGTAGCGACAACCTTGCAAAGGCACTTGCTGAGGTAGTAAAATCAAACGGAGGCAAAATTTATACAGGTTGCCGCGTAGTAAGGGCGCACTGCAAAAATGGTTTGGTAAGCAGTGTGGAGCTGGAAAACGGAGAATTGGTAGAAGGCGACATATTTATTTCCGATGTACATCCCATGCAGTTGAGCAGTATGTTTACGGGAAATGAATTGCGACCTTCGTTCTATTCAAGGATAGAGTCAATAAAGAATACGCCATCGGTTTTTTCTCTTTTCATTAAGTTCAAACCCGATGCAATGCGGTATATGAACACCAATTTCTACGGATATTCATGCAAATCGCCGTGGGATATGGAAAAGTACGATAATTCATGGCCGCACGGTTATCTGTATATGCACCATTGCCACGAGAAAGAACAAGAGTTTGCAAGAAGCGGTGTCATACTCGCATATATGCTTGCCGACGAATTGTCGGAGTGGGCGCAAACAACCATTGGTAAACGAGGAGAATCGTACGAGAAGTTTAAACTTGCGAAGGCTGAAAAATTACTTGATGCCGTTGAAAGAGATTTCCCGGGATTAAGGTCGTACATTGAAGAATATTACACGGCTACACCCCTTACCTACCGCGACTACACCTTATCGCCTGGCGGCTCTATGTACGGTATGGCAAAGGACCTGACTTTGGGTTTGGCTGGACGTGTATCGTACAAGACTAAGTTGCCGAATTTCTACTTGGTGGGACAAAATATAAACGCACACGGAATACTTGGCGTAATGGTTGGGACATTAAATGTTTGTTCGGCATTGCTTGGCGAGGATGTAATTAAGAAACAAATGCTTGAGGCCAATGCTTTCGTCAAACCAGTCGAGCAAAAGTCGGTGCTGATTATCGGAGGAGGACTTGGAGGTCTTGTTTCTGGAGCTTTACTCGCCAAGGAGAACTACAAGGTAACCGTTCTTGAGAAAAATGCCATAATCGGTGGCGGATTGCAGACAATAAAACGCAAAGGAATCGAATTTACAACGGGAATGCATATTTTTGGTGGATTCAACAAGGATGGCAACCTTTACAAATTATTTGACTACCTTGACATTGCCGACAAACTGAACCTTATGCCCACCGATAAGAAGTCCTGCGATGTTGTGACCATAGCCGACGATAACGCAACTTACCGACTTCCAAAAGGCAAAGAAAATCTTGTAGAATACCTATCGGGAATCTTCCCCGACGAAGCTGAAAACATTAGTCAATACATCGACAAACTATTTGAACTGTCGCAGGAAGAAGACCTTTTCTACATCCGCGAAAGGTCGATTGAACCGAATTTCGCATCTTTGAGCGAAGATTTCATAAATCCATATAACAAACTAATTGACAAATACATACACAATCCCAAATTAAGTAGATTGCTTTGTTACTTAACTCCGCTTTTTGGTGGAATAGAAGACATGACACCTGCCTTCTTCAATGCACTACTCAGCGTACTGCACATTAATGGAACATTCCAGTTTATAGGTAGCGGCCAGCAAATGGTTGACCTGCTGAGAAAAGCCATCGAGAACAAAGGCGGAAAAGTAATTGCAAACGAGGAAGTTGTAAAGATTGATGTTGAGGACCACTTAATTACAAAAGTAACAACCAAGAACGGAAATTCATACGAGGCCAACAGCTACATTTCCGATATTCATCCCGATATTTTGTTGAAAATCATCAGCGACAAGGCATTCCCGATGGCTTTTAAGAATCGACTGAAGTCTATCCCAGAATCGCCATCCAGTTTCAAGGTTCATATAATATTCAAAGAGAATACATTTCCATTCCTCAACCATGCCAATTTCTATTACAACAATAATATAGACTGGCCGAAAGGAATTATGTATGTCACCACTCCCATCCCCAACCAAGGAAAATTCGCAAAATCAATGACAATCATCAGCATGATGGATTTTAACGAGGTAAAAAAATGGGAAAATACCATAACTGGCCACAGAGGAGAAGAATACGAACAATGGAAGCAGAATACTAAAGAAAAAGTATTCGGCGTGATGGAAAAAATTTATCCAGATTTCCGAAACTGCATTGAATTTGCATTCGCCTCATCGCCACTTACAATTCGCGACTACCTAGGCAACAAGGATGGTTCGTGCTATGGGTTCCAAAAGGACAGCCACAACATGATGCTTTCGCAAATGTCGGTAGCCACCAAGGTAAAGAATTTGTTCCTGACAGGACAGAACGTGAACATTCACGGATTCTGCGGGGTGTCGCTCACAGCAATCGAGACTGCCGAGGCTCTTGTAGGACACAATGTGATAGTAAAAAAAATCAACGAACATTGCACTATTAAAAATAACATATAAATTTGTAATTCTAAGAAAACGACATCATAATATGGATAAAGTAAAACTGAAACTGATTTACCCGAAATGGAATAAGCTGCCCGGACAGACAACCTTCAACCTGCCGCCCCACGGACCGGTGGCATTTGCCGCAACTTTGCCCGAATATGTTGACATTTCGTTTACCGACGAAAATGTTGAGGCAATCGATTTCGACGAGGAGTGCGATCTCGTGGCACTGTCGATGATGCTTACTACACAGGTAAAACGTGGCTGGGCGATTGCCGACGAATATCACAAGCGGGGCAAAAAGGTCATCGCTGGCGGTATTTCCACTATGCTTCACGCAGAGGAAATGGTAAACCACGTCGACAGCGTTTTCCTTGGCGAGTCGGAAGGTCGTTCAGAGCAGGTAATAATCGACTGGAAAAACGGATGCCTGAAGAAAATATACAACTATATGGGCAACCAGCCGCCAATCGAATCGGTAGGTCCTTGTCGTCGCGACCTGTACAAGCGCGAACTGTACAACCACAAGGGCGTGCAGATGGTTGACCTGTTCCATGCTTCGCGCGGATGCCGCTTCAGTTGCTATCCATGTGCAGTGTCGTATCTTGGTGGCCGTAAGTTCCGTCCGCGTCCAATCGACAAGGTGGTTGAGGATATGGCAAGCATCGACAATAACCGTCTGTTTATCGTCGATAACTCGCTGGCGCAGGACAAGCAGTGGGAAATGGAACTTTTCAAGGCGATAGCACCGCTGAAGAAAAAATGGATAAGCCACACCATAGAGGACGACCCCGAAGTGCTTGACCTTGCAGCAAAGGCTGGTGCTTGGTATGTATATCAGGCTGTGTACGACACTTCCGACTACATCAAGGAGCGCGTAAAGAGATACCACGACTATGGAATCGGCGTTGAAGGCACAATTTTGCTCGGTCTTGATAACCAGACTGTTGACGATTGCAAGCGACTGATTGACTTCCTTGGTGAAATCGACTTGGACTTGGCTGAATTTACAGTAATGACGCCTTTCCCGCACACAAAGGCCTACGACGACCTGTTGCGTCAGGGACGTATCTTCGATTTCGACTGGAACCACTACAATGCCGGTCAGGTTGTTTTCCAGCCCAAACTGATGACACCAGAACAATTACAGGACGTTTACGAATACGCTTGGAAGAGTTTCTATGCTGCCGAAACCCAGGAATCGAAAATGTTCAGGCTGTTCTGCAATGTTGCACTTCGCGAGATGGAAGAAGGTACATACCGTCCGCGTAACAGGAAGCTGGCAAACAAGTCCTTCGGTAGAGATGTCGATAGAAGCAAGAGAAATGTAAATGTAAGAGCTGAAAATTAATTACAACAATGAAAGTTTCAAAAGAATATTACGACGAGATTTTTCCTTTCAAAGGCGAATGGGACATGGAATCGTCGTGCGGACTTAAAATAAGGGATATTGACGGCAAAAAATACGTAATTGTAACCGAATTGTACCAAGAAAACCCAGGCACATCGGTAACGTACGCAGGTAAAAAACTAGCTGACCAAATTTGTGAAGCAAAAAATCTGAAACTTGAAGATATTGTTTACTTGGAATGCACTCCAAACACCAACTCAAAGCTTTCGTTCTACGACGAGGAATATTTTCAGGTGGACTTTTTTGCCGACATGCAGCACAAGTACCGCCAATTATCTAAAGAGGAAATTCTGAAAATATTGGGAAGAAAATGCTGAAGAAATTAGTATTTTACACCATACTTGTTTTTCTTGTCGGAACAGCCGCCGCACAGGAGAATATATTTTTATGGCAGGGCACGAACACAAGAAATTGGAAACAAGTAACATTGACGCCCTATTTGTCAGAGAACAACACTTCTGGCACTGCCATAATTGTATGTCCTGGCGGAAGTTACTTCTGGCTTGATATGGAAACCGAAGGCGATGTTGTCGCAAAATGGTTGCAATCGAACGGAATTTCAGCATTTGTACTAAAATACCGTGTTGCAGGCTTTTCAGCATTTTTCTGGAATCACCGCAGCAAAAAACATGGCAACCAGTACCCAGACATGCTCAACGATGCACAAGAAGCAATAAAATGGGTGCGTGATCACGCAAAAGAATACCATATTGATCCTAACAAGGTTGGCATAATGGGCTTTTCGGCTGGAGGACACTTGTCGATGTCGACAATATGCTACAGCAGCAAGGAAGACCGTCCCTCGTTTGCCGCACCGATTTACCCAGTTGTCACAATGAACCCGCCATACGTTCACAAGCGCTCACGCCGTGCCCTGCTGAGCGAACGCAGACAAAACGACCAAGTTATGCGCGACTCGCTTTCGCTCGAATTGCACGTGCCATCCGACTGCCCACCTGTGTTCTTGGTTAACTGCGTTGACGACCCTACCGTAGAATACCACAACTCAATGCTGCTCGATTCGGCACTGACGGCAAAAAACATCAAGCACAAATACATACAATACAAAACCGGCGGTCACGGATTCGGAGCCAGCGATGAAAAAGGTACGGAAGAATGCCGCCAATGGAGAAACGAGTTTCTAAAATGGCTGAAAGAAATAAAAATGTTCTAGTATGGCATTATACGAATACGCCTTTGATACTATACTCTCTAAATATACGCCACTTTTTGATGAAGAACTGATTTCAAAGCAAGCAAGTGCTAATGTTGAAATAGAAACACCTCCATTTGTAATCTATCCTAATCCTACTAGCAACTTCATAAACATTAAACTATCTAGCGGTGAACTTGAAGGTGAAATATTAGATTTTTTAAAACATTATGACATTGACTGTACTATTATAGAAATAAATATATATGACATTAATTCCAGACTGGTAAATATGGGTAAGTATAATTATGATGCGTTGATAAGTATTGATGTTGGGGAATACTCCTCAGGTACATATATTGTAGAAATAAGAAGTTGTTGGGGGCGTGTTATTCAAACTAAAGTAATTAAGATATAATATTAATAATATTTTTTAGCGAAAATGTATAATATGAAACATTTGGCATATACAATAATCTTATTACAATCATTGTTCATGTGTACTAATTGTTTAGCACAGAATATATTTAATAAGATAGTCAATACAGACCATCAATCAATGAATCTCCTTGTTAGTACTACACCAATAGACAGTGGTTACATTCTTGTTATAGGTAGTGGAGATGTGGATGGTTATGGATATAATAGATGCTCTATGATTCTGAAAACAGATAATATGGGAAATGTTTTATATCGAAATTTTGTCTGCGATAGCATTGTAGATGTATATGAAGGATGGTATAATCAGAAAATTATTGTAACAAACTTTGGAACATATAAGTATATATTTTTAAAAGAATTGTTAGGTGTATATATATGTGAGTTTGATGAACATTTAGATATAATAAATTCCAGAACTATATATTTTTCAAATGACTCATCTTTGGTGAATGTAGGGATGATGGAATTCAGTTGTATTGATGATTACTTGTATATACCCGCATCAACAAAAATAGATACACTAGATACGGAATTTTGGCATCCCATATTGTATAAGATTGATAGCAATAATAATATAATCTACAAGAAAAACCTATATCTGGATAATTCTAAACACCAATATTTTCATATCAGAGAAGCCCACGACAGCAATCTCATAGCATTGGGAAATATAAACTCTTTGTATAATCTAAGTTGGTTAGTCTCAAAGATAGATACTGCAGGCAACATGATATGGCATCATATATACGGGCGTTCTGGATGGCCTAATGGAAGCGAAAAATACATCGCTTCCTCCCCCGATTCATGTTATGTAATGAGTGGTGTATATCCAGTATGCTATGCCAACCGGAACGAGTGGGAAACAAGTGATGCCGCATGTGTAAGGAAGATAGATGAGGATGGCAACCTGCTGTGGGAAAGGATTATAAAAAACTACTATTCCAATTATTACAATGGACCGGGAATGCATCCAGTGGATTGCACATACGACCTATATGTTGATGAAGAAGGTTATATATATGTGGCAGGACAAGGTACAAATCTCTCTACTGGAATGGCTGGATTCCTAACAAAACTATCTTCTGATGGCAACATAATGTTCCGCAGATACTATACACCAGACGGAAGCAAGAACGGTCCTACTGTTTATCTCAACAGCGTAAAGCCTACTCCCGATGGCGGACTAATAATGGGAGGATATACATACGACCGCTACTATACGGCAGCCGAGTTTGGCGACTACTACCAGCAGCCTTGGCTAATAAAAACCGATAGGGATGGATTGGACGGATTATGCTATACTGAACTACCAGAACTGACATTGGATGTTTTTATGCCAGATACTGTATGCAATCTGGATACAATAGATTGTGTAGTAAATATCAGTGGTCCATCGGCACCTTACACATTGGAGTTCAGTACAGGGCAAATTATTGATAGTATCTATTATCCAGACATATTTGTCCCCGAAGAAATTGGCATAGATACCGTATTGAGCGGTGAATTGCTATACCAATATACTGAACCCGTTACCGAAGCAACAATAAAAGATACAGCAGTAGAAAATATCATAGCCAAGCACTACAACATTGCTACACCCACGCATCCAGGCGAGCAGCAGCTTGCAATTACGCTCACCGATTTCTATGGCAATACCAAGACCATCTACAAGGACATATATGTAAATCCCTGCCACGAGGTGGAAGTGGACGAGAACGAGAATATTGTATTGTCGGTCTATCCAAATCCTGCCACCGAATGCATAAACATTGCAGGCGAGAACATTGCTAGCATAGAATTTTGCAACCTGCTTGGCAGTGTGGTTTTCGAAATGCAACAATGCAATAACCACAATGTAATTTCAACAGAAAATATGCCTGCAGGAAGCTATTTTGTAAAAGTTAGGATGGCGAATGGAAAGGTAATAACAAAGAAAATTATCATCCTGTAGCCTCGCAATGATTTGCGAGGCGCAATGCCTTGCGAGGTTTCCGCAATGCCTTGTGGGGAGCAATGTTTTTGCGAGGATGATAATAGATAATTGAGGTTTGGTTAAAAACACAGAATCAGATGCTGAAACAAGTTCAGCATTCCGTGTTTTTTTAAAACTTGGAGATTGCGGATAATCATTTATTTTTGCAAAAATTATTCGTTCGATTATGCAGAAGGACATTGAATATTGTTCGCCCGAAGAAATAAAGGCTTTTCAGGAAAAGAAACTGACCGAGGCATTGGCTTATCTACAGGAGCATTCCCCGTACTACAGGAGGATGTTCAAAAGTTATAACATTGACATAAAGAAGATTCGCCACCTTGAGGACCTTGTGAAAATACCGTTTACGGAGAAAAAGGACTTGCAACTTTTCAACGATGAGTTTCTTTGCTGCCCAAAGGAAAAGATTATCGACTACATAACGACTTCGGGTACGCTTGGCGACCCTGTTACTTTCGGCTGTACCGAGAAGGACTTGCAGAGGTTGGCTTACAACGAGAAAAAGTCGTTCGCCTGCGCTGGCTTGCGCCCCGGCAATATCGTGCAACTTATGACTACTCTCGACAAGCGATTTATGGCTGGACTAGCTTATTTCCTTGGTATCAGGGAACTTGGTGCTTCGGTTATCCGCGTGGGAAACGGAATACCCGAATTGCAGTGGGACACCATTATGCGAATCAAGCCCGACACAATAATGTGCGTGCCGTCGTTTATCCTGAAACTTATACAATACGCCGAGGAACACGGAATCGATTACAAGAACAGCAGTGTCCGCCGAATTATAGGCATAGGCGAGGGGTTGCGCGAACAGGATTTCAGCTTGAACCTTCTCGGACGGCGCATAAAGGAAAAATGGGATGTTCAGCTTTTTGCCACTTATTCTTCCACCGAAATGGGAGCAACTTTCTCGGAATGTGAGTATGGTTGTGGCGGTCATATTCATCCCGAACTGATTATTGTTGAGATTATTGGCGACGACAATATGCCTGTAGCCGATGGCGAGGCCGGTGAAATCGTTGTGACCACCTTGGGAGTGGAAGGAATGCCTTTGCTGAGGTTCCGCACAGGTGACATCGCCTCGAAGCGCATCGAACAGTGCAAGTGCGGACGAAATTCGTACCGTCTTACCCCGTTGCTCGGACGAAAGAACAATATGATAAAGTTCAAAGGGACAACGCTTTATCCGCCAGCAATAAACGATGTACTCGACAACACCGACTATGTTGAGAACTATGTGATAGTTGTGAGTACCAACGATGCCGGCACCGACGATGTTCTGGTGAAGATTGCCTTGAATCACGAACCCGACTTCGATGTTGTGAAGGAACTGAAGGACAGTTTCCGCTCTCGCATCCGCGTTGCTCCGCAAATTGAAATTCACCCTGTAGAGGAAATCCAGAAAATAAATTTTCCAGCCAAAAGCCGCAAACCAATAAAGTTTATTGATTTAAGGAAGAAATAATGACAATGTTTGATGATATAAGGCCTTATTATCCCGAAGAAGTTCCTGCCGCAATGCAAAAAATTGCCGACAGCGAAATCATTCCAGCGATAGTAAACTATATGATGCCCGGTTCCGATGTCGAACATTTTCGCGAAAGATTGAGGAAAGTCAAGACAACATACGAGTTCCAGAGTGGTATCATATCGGAAATCATCGACATAATACTCGCGAGAACAACCACTCAATTCAAATGGTCGGGAATAGAAAACATCAGCAACGACAAGCCATACATATTTATTTCCAACCACCGCGACATTGTACTCGATGCAATGCTCCTGCAATATTTGTTCATTAAAGAAGGAATAAATACCTGCCAGATAACATTCGGCAGCAACCTAATGCAACATCCGTTCATTGTTGACTTCGGAAAAGTAAACAAGATGTTCAAGACAGAACGAGGTGGCAACAGAGTTGAATTTTACAACAACCTGACATATATGTCAAAATACATCAGGCATGTCGTAACCGAAAACAAAGAATCGGTGTGGATAGCACAGCGCAATGGACGCACAAAGGATGGACTGGATGTTACCGACCCAGCCATAATAAAGATGTTCTGGTCAAGTCGTAGGGACGACAGGATACTTTCGCTTGCAGAAATGAACATTACACCTGTCTCCGTTTCGTACGAATGGGAACCATGCGACAAGTTGAAAACTTTGGAACTATATCACACAAAAATCAACGGAGAATACAAGAAAGCACATGGTGAAGACATCAATAGTATCCTGACCGGTATAAAGCAACCAAAAGGAAAGGTTAATTTCCACATCTGCAAACCTCTTACTGAAAACGACTTACGCAAAATAGACAGTTTGGAAGGAAATTATTTCTCGAACATTGCAGAACAAATCGACAAACAGATAAACTCAAATTACGCAATAAATCCGAACAACTATATTGCACACGACATTCGCAGTGGAGAATCAAGATTCGCAAGTCACTACACCGACGAGCAAAAAAATCAATTCGTACAGTACATGAATTGGATTGACGAATACAAAGACTTGGACAAGAATCTGCTGATGGATATTTTTCTTGGGATATATGCAAACTGCATAAACTGAACTAGCCCTTTCCCTTCGTTTTCGCCTGTGACACAAACACGCCCGTCAGGACAACGCTTATACCTATAATTTTTTGTATTGTTATTATTTCACCAAGTAGAAACGCGGAAAGGAAAAGCGTAAACACAGGAATCAAGTTGGTGAAAATATTGGCACGAGCAACTGGAATATATCTTAATGTATATGTATAGCACACAAAAGCTGCCGCCGACGCAAATATACCCAACTTTATTATCGGATATATGGAATGCCACACAAATCCAGCATTTACAATGTTCTTGCCTTCAAAAATAATTGCAAGAGGAAGAAACATCAGCGAACCTATTAGATTCTGGTAAAATGTTATTGTAAACACCGAATACTTGGCAGGTATTTTTCTCACGGCAACAGTATATCCAAGAGTTGCAAGAATTGCAACACCAAGCAGCATAAGTCCCTCCGACGATACTTGCATATTAAGGTTTGCATCAAAAGTCATAATCGCCACTCCTATTACCGAAAGAACTATCCCCACGATGTTCAGCTTCGAAATACTTTCCTTTAAAAATATATATGCTACTATTGGCGTAAAAAGCGGTATCGTTCCTATTATTATTCCAGCTGTAGAAGCATCAACTTTTGTAAGCCCGTTAGTTTCTCCAAGGAAATATAGAAACGGCTCGAAAAACGCCAAAACAATGAAGATCGGCAGATCCTTCAAATTTATCTTGACATCCTTTTTTGTCACCAACAACACAAAATATAAAACTACAGACGCAACTATAGTCCTAAAATATATAATGGTAATTGGATTGTAATTCACCAACGCTTGCTTTGCCCAAATAAATGAAAATGACCAAAACAGCATTGCTATTATAAGCAACGGATATATTATAAGCGGTGAATCCTTTTTCACAGGCGCAAAAATATATCATTTGCAGGTATCTGCAAAACAATTGTATCACTTCTAAAATATGATTCTCCTAAATATTCTCAAAAAAACTATAACTATTAGTGATTTTGTACATAATTTTGCAGAAAGAAAGGAATAACAAGATGGACACAACAAAGAAAATCCTATATATCGTATGCCAATGGACATGGGGTATTGCCCAAAACATTATAGGGCTTGCAATATTCCTAGCATTGATTAACAATAGACATTCAACGTATAAAGGAGCATTAGTTACTCATTGGAAATTATCTTCGTGCATGGGATGCGGAATGTTTATTTTTATGGGAGGGCATGGCTCATATCAGTACTCAAAGGTCAATGACTTAAAAGTCGATTTTGAAACTCTTATTCACGAATATGGACATACAATCCAATCGATTATTCTAGGACCACTGTTTATTCCAGTTATTGCTATACCATCGCTGATGTGGGCATCACTTCCATGCCTGATAAGATTTCGTAGGAAAAGAGGATTGTCATACTACTGGCTATACTGCGAAAAATGGGCTAACATACTTGGCGACAAATTTTGCAGAGACAACAAAACAGAAGACAAATCACAACACTAACAATTGTAAATATTCAAGAAAAGCCAAGCTATATTTTCAAAAAAAGGAATAATTTTGCACATCGATTTTTAACAAATACGAATTATGGATTTTGATTTAATAGTATTGGGCAGCGGTCCTGGTGGATATGTCGCTGCAATAAGGGCTTCGCAGCTCGGAATGAAAGTAGCAGTTGTTGAACGCGCACAACTCGGTGGAATATGCCTCAACTGGGGATGTATTCCAACAAAGGCTCTGCTTAAGTCGGCTCAAGTTTACAACTACATGAAGCACTCTGAAAACTACGGCATTGAACTAGAAGGCACAGCAAAACCAAATTTTGAGAAAGTCATTGCCCGTAGCCGTGAAGTAGCAGCAGGAATGAGCAAGGGCATCGAGTTCCTTTTCAAGAAGAACAACATCACCGTTATCAACGGAATAGGAAAACTCGTCGAAGCACACAAGCTTACAGTAACAAAGGAAGACGGAAGCGTTGAAAACCTTACTGCCAATCACATAATACTAGCTACAGGCGCACGCTCAAAGGTCATGCCCAATATCCCTCAGGACGGTGTAAACATCATAGGTTACCGTGAAGCTCTCACCCTGCCAAAGCTTCCTGAATCAATGGTTGTTGTAGGATCTGGCGCCATAGGATCAGAACTCGCATTCTTCTATCACTCAATGGGATGTCAGGTTACACTAATCGAATTCCTTCCCGAAATAGTTCCACTCGAGGACGAAGAAGTTTCGAAGCAACTGGCTCGCTCATTCAAAAAGATGGGCATAAAGGTTATGACAGGAACCGCAGTACAAAGCGTTGAAATAAAGGACGGTAAATGCTTAGTAAAATACACCGACAAGAAGGGAGAAAACTCAATCGAATGCGAAAAGGTTCTGTCGGCAGTCGGAGTTGTTACAAACATCGAAAACATTGGTCTCGAAGAACTTGGCATTGCAACAGAGCGCGGCAAGGTTGTAGTTGACGACTACTATCGCACATCATGCGAGGGGGTTTATGCAATCGGTGACATTGTACACGGACCAGCACTTGCTCACGTTGCATCAGCCGAAGGCATCTGCTGTGTAGAAAAGATTGCAGGCCTTAACGTTGAAAAGATTGACTACGACTACATTCCGTCTTGCGTTTACACAACTCCTGAAGTTGCATCTGTTGGATTCACAGAGAAGCAATTGCAGGACAAAGGCATTGAATACAAGGTCGGCAAATTCCCATTCACAGCATCTGGCAAAGCAATGGCAGCAGGCAACAGGGACGGCTTTGTAAAACTTCTTTTCGATGCAAACAGCGACGAGATGCTTGGTGCACACTTCATTGGCGACAATATTGCCGAAATGATTGCCGAAATGGCAGCATTCAAGAAACTTAACGGCAAGGCCAAAAAGCTAATAAAGACAATCCACCCACACCCAAGCCTATCGGAAGCAATTATGGAAGCTGCCGCCGCTGCACACAACGAAGTGATTCACATATAGTAAAAACTATTATTTACAATAAAAAAGGATGCCTGAAGCATCCTTTTTTATTGTTATGTACATGTATTTATCCAAAATTTACTGTATAACATTACACATCAAAAGTTTCTAGATTGTATTGTACGGATACCTATCAAAATGTATCTTCTTTACCATCTCGAACAACTTGTCCTTAAACTCATCAATATTGCACATATCCTTAGCCGAAACAAAGACACAATCGCCACTCTTTGCAAAATACATTTCCTTAAGCTCGTCTAAAGAATAATTTTCACGAGTTTTCGGGGTCAAATCATCTTCGTCCTTCTTGATATATGTAAAAGCATCTATCTTATTGAACACAGTAAGTATCGGCTTATCAACAATACCAATGTCGCGAAGTGTCTGGTCAACCACTTGCATCTGTTCGCGGAACGACGGATGCGAAATGTCTACCACATGGACTATAAGATCAGATTCCCTAGCCTCGTCAAGCGTTGACTTAAACGATTCTATCAGGGTTGTCGGAAGCTTTCTTATAAAACCAACCGTATCGCTCAACAAAAAAGGAAGATTATTGATTACAACCTTTCTGACAGTTGTATCAAGCGTTGCAAACAATTTATTTTGAGCCAGCACATCCGATTTGCTGATAAGATTCATTATCGTCGACTTACCTACATTTGTATATCCGACAAGCGAAACTCGTACTATTCCAGTACGGTTTTTGCGCTGCTGAACCATATTACGGTCTATTTTCTGCAAATCGACCTTTAATTTGGCAATCTTGTCGAGCACAATTCGCCGGTCAATTTCAATTTGTGTCTCTCCCGGCCCCCTCATTCCAATACCACCGCGCTGGCGTTCAAGGTGCGTCCACATACCTGCCAAACGTGGCAACAAGTACTGATATTGTGCCAATTCTACTTGAGCCTTAGCATGAGCTGTCCTTGCATTCTGAGCAAAAATGTCAAGAATTAGATTCGTACGATCCAACACTTTGACCTTCAATTCACGCTCTATATTTCTCAACTGGGTCGGTTGCAGTTCATCGTCAAATATTACAAGAAAAATCTCATTTTCCTGAACATACTGCTGTATTTCTTCAAGCTTTCCCGTTCCAACGTATGTACGCCTATTGGGAGAATCCACATTCTGCACAAACTTTTTTACTGGCAATACACCAGCAGTACTAGCAAGAAACTCAAGCTCTGCAAGATATTCATCGACCTGCTCGCGCGTCTGCTGCCTGTTGACAATTCCAACAAGAACCGCTTTTTCCAATTCTTCTTCCTGACAATCGTACATCTCTAATCCATCTTAAACGTTAACGGAATCGTATATCTTACCTTTACCGGCTTGCCATTTTTCTTTCCTGGGATCCATTTAGGCATTGACTTAATCACTCTAACAGCTTCCTTGTCGAGAGTTTTTTCTACTCCTTTCAAAACCTCAACTTTGGTCACCTTGCCTTTGTCATCAATAACAAATTGTACCAAAACCTTTCCACATATACCTTTTTCCAAAGCCTTCTTCGGATACTTTACATTTTCCGACAAATATTTTACAAGACCATTATTGCCATCGGGGAATTCAGGCTTTTCTTCCAGCTCATCAAAAGCATATTCGGATTTTTCTCCATATACTTCATTTTTATTCTGCGCATACGATAACGATGAAAAAATCAGCGCAATAAGCAACACAAAAACTAACCTTAATTTCATATTTTACACACTATCATTTACAAAAAAGCCCTGCCATCCGACAGGGCAAAATATTTAAACAATAACCTTTTTAATTCAACTTGAAGTTTATAGGAACCTGATATGTTACAGGAACTGCCTTACCTCTTTGTGAACCTGGCTTCCAATTTGGCATCGACTTAACAACTCTAACAGCTTCGGCATCAATAGCAGGGTCAACACCTCTTAAAACTTTTACCTGAGTAACCTTTCCAGTCTTGTCGATTACAAACTGAACAAATACTTTACCCGATACGCCATTCTCCTTTGCTATAGCAGGATACTTTGTATTCTCAGCCAAATATTTCAAGAGAGCAGCATCTCCACCCGGGAATTCCGGTTTGTTTTCTACGGCAGCAAATGCTACTGGAGCAACTTCCTCCTCCTCTTCTTCTTCTACAACAACTGGTGCATGTACATGAGTTTCAGCTGCCTTGTTCTGATCATCTTCTGTATTAATATTTATATCCTCAACCTTAACGTCATCTTCAACAATAATCAATTCCTCTATTACCTGTTCTGGTTCTGGCTCTGGCTCTGGTTCTGGTTCTGGTTCTGGTTCATCCTCCATCTCAGTATTTTGTATTTCTTCTTCTGTATTTTCTACAGCTTCCAATCCACTAAGAGAATCTATTCCAGCATCCTCAGATCCCCACTCAAAAGCGAATAAGCATATAGACAATGCAATTATCGCTCCTACCTCGATAAATATTGTTCTAAACCTACCAATATCAGCCTTTGGCGATTTCTTTGCTTGCATAATACAATCCTTTCAATTTAAATTTTTTCAGGCTGTAAAAATACTCATTTTATTTTTGACAGCAAACATTTATTCTATTTTTTATTTCTTATTTTTTTGCAGCATACGGTATAAATCATAATCTACTGAATGACAATCCCTTTTAAGGTAGCTGACGTTGCTTCTGCAATTTTCACATTAACATAGTCTCCTACTTTATATGCCTTCCTATCGAAAACAACAACCTTATTTTGCTGGGTTCTTCCACAAAGCATTTCCGAAGAACGCTTTGAATCGCCCTCAACGAGTACCTCAAAGACCTTTCCTACATCCTCCTTGTTGCGTTGCAAGGAAATCCGATTTTGAATATCAATAAGTTTCGCTAATCTTGCGACTTTTACGTCTTCAGGTACATCGTCCTTATAATTTGCCGACGCGTATGTGCCCGGACGATTTGAATACTTAAAAAGAAATGCCGAATCAAAACATACAGTCTCCATAAGGTCAACGGTTTGCATATAATCCGACTCCGTTTCTCCACAAAAACCACAGAAAATATCAGTTGACAAGCCACAACCAGGAATTATACGACGTATAGCTGCTATCCTGTCAAGATACCATTCCCTTGTGTATTTTCGATTCATCCTTTCAAGCACTGCATTACTTCCCGATTGTACAGGCAAATGTATATGATTGCATATATTGGCATTCGCAGCAATTGTTTCCAACAACTTATCGGAAATATCCTTAGGATGAGATGTTGTAAACCTAATTCGCATAGATGGAACATGTCTTGCAACAGTTTCAAGCAATTTCGGGAAATCCATATCCATAAACCTATAAGAGTTTACGTTTTGTCCAAGCAAAGTAACTTCCTTGTATCCTTGCTCCTGCAAATTTTCAGTCTCCCTTAATATATCGTCTGCACTGCGGCTTCTCTCCCGTCCGCGAGTGTAAGGCACTATGCAATATGAACAAAAGTTGTTGCACCCACGAGTTATAGAGACAAAACCTGAAATGCTATCCCTGTCAAGTCGCAACGGCTCAATGCCTGTATATGTTTCGTTAATGTCAAAATCCGTATCCGACACTGGTTTCAAATCAGCTTCGTCAACAAGCTGCGGAATATGTCTATACGTATCGGGACCAGCTACAAAATCAACTACTCCGTTTTCAAACAATTTATCACCGACACGCTGAGCCATACAGCCAATAACGCCAACCTTTAGATTTTTGTTTCGGTGCTTTAAACCTTTCATGTAGTCAAGGCGATTCCAGATTTTACGCTCAGCATTATCGCGTACAGAACAAGTGTTTATTACAATTACATCTGCCGACTGTTCATCTTCAGTAACATCATATCCATTAGACTTCATTATTGCTGCAACCATTTCAGAATCAGCAACATTCATCTGACAACCGTACGTCTCAATATATATAGTCCTGTTTCCCATTTTTTTCTTTTGTAAAGCGATGCAAATTTAATTCAAATTTATCGTGTCAGCCAAACTTTTGTTTTCACAAATAATACATTAATTGTAACCATTATAACAAAACCTAATATTACACTTATTAAAAGGACTATGATGCTATGCATCCTTTTTATTCAAAAATAAAAGGCGAACCATAAAAGTCCGCCTTTTGATGAATGAGAGTAGAGTATAAATTTTAATAAAGTATTGTTACATAACCCTTATAAGGTTCTTCATCGTTGAACAGATCAATAATATACATATAAGTTCCTGCCGGTACGAAATGACCTCTGTAGCTACCGTCCCAATCTTCGGCATAGCCTTTCGAGGTAAACATCAACTGACCCCAACGATTGAAAACATAAACCTCAGCAGCAGGGAACATTTCTATGTTATCAATAATCCAAGTATCGTTAACTCCATCACCATTTGGAGTAAATACGTTAGGAATACGCAGACAAGGAACATCTACATCGGTTAGCGTTACCGTAACCTCATCGGACTTACAATCGTTAGCATCAACGACATATAGAACGTATTCGCCAGACGGAATATTTGGCATCAACGATGCATCCGACTTGCTGCTATTCATGTAATACATATAAGGTTCTACACCACCGATTGTATTTATTTCTATTTGTCCAGTCCTACTGTTACGGCAGAACGGATTTTCAGCAGCAATATTCATAATCAAAGCATCTGGCTGATATACCAAAGCAGATTCTGTAGCCTCACATCCGTTATTGTCAGTTACCCTTACTACATAGTAACCCGCATTCAAGTTGTTGAATACGCTAACCATTGATGGACGAACAAGACCATCAATCGAATAACTATATGGTTCAACACCACCAGTTGCCGTAACATCAATCTTACCATCCTTATCTCCGTTACACTTTATTTCACTTGCAGTAACCCCAACCGAAATTGCTGCCGGAGCCTCAAGCGTCATAGTCTTGACTGCCGAACATCCTGCTGCATCTGTAATGGTAAGTGAATATGTTCCCATGCCTACATTTGCAATTTCATTTTCAGTTGATGAAGTATTCCATAAATATGTATATGGGGCAAGTCCACCAAATGCGGTAGCTACAATCTTACCGTCACGCGAATCATAGCACAATGGTTCTTCTATATAGGTCTGTAGATTCATTTCTGGAGGAGATACTAAGTTGATACCAGCCTGACCAGTACAGCCCCAAGCATCAGTAACTGTTACCATATATGCACCTTCGAACAAATTGTAGATTTCTGGTGACGCATTGCCGGTATTCCATGCGTAGAACAAAGGTTCTGTAGCATTTGGACATGATGCCGAAACAATACCATCATTGTATCCATGACAGCTTATAGGCTGAGAAACGACAGCATTAACAGAAAGCATTCCCTGCATCTGAACCTGAGCCTCGGCACTTGCAATACAACCGTTGGCATCTACTACCGTAAGTCCATACGAACCAACAGCCAGTCCGCTATTCTCTGATGTAACAGCGTTATTCGACCAAATATAATTATATGGCTGTGTACCACCAACTACAACCGCATTGAGAGATCCTTGTACAACACCACATTGCAAATCACGAGCGACTATTGTAGGTCTGAGTTCCAACGGCTGAGGAACATAGCACTGCAATGCAACCGAACATCCACCAGAATCACTAACAGTTACAGTATAGTTTCCTGACGCCAAATCAGTTGCCGTTGCAGAAGTTTGACCAGTGCTCCACATATAACTATATCCAGGATTGCCACCAGATGCAGATACAGAAACTGATGTTGTTCCGCCATAGCATAGTATCTCTCCTATAGAAGATATTTCCACATTGAATTCAGGAGCCTGTGCTATTCGTATTGATGCACTATTTGTACAGCCATTCGATGCTCTTCCTATTACCTCATAGGTTCTATCCCCAACCGTAACATTAATAGACTGCGAAGAAGCTCCTGTATCCCATACATACGACTGCGCACCATTTGCTGTGAGCGTGATAGATGTAGTATGGCAGTTTAATTCTGTAGTTTCTGGATTTGTTGTTATCGTAATTACAGGAGGAACAGTATTTTCATTAATACCTATTGATGTAGAAGCTGTACATCCATTAGAAACAGCCGTTGCAGTTACAGAATATTGTCCATGTTGTACAAACGTCCTATCACCAGTTGTATAGTCATCATTCCATCTATATGTAGACTCCGTACCTGTCATTACCACATGGATACTCGGATGATCGCAATCGATTTCATTTTGACCTGTTTCGTTTGAAATACCGATTGTAGGAACCGTATAATTTGACGAAATCTGTACTGTAGCGGTATTTGAACAACCATTGAATCCATATACAGTTACCGTATACCTACCTGGGCTAACGAATCTATTATTATAACCTGTGGAATTATTACCTCCAGACCAATAATATGATAATCCGTTACCATATGCAGTAACATCTATCCATTCTGTTCTACAATTTATTTCATACGAACCAGACACGGGTTCGATGGTTACATTTGGTGGCGTCAAATCTGATCTGATATCAATAGAAGCTGTACCATTACATCCATTGCGAGCGGTTACTGTTACTGTATAGATACCAGGCGACGTAACAGTCTGCTCAGGACCTCCACCCCAGAGTGAATTGTTCCAAGCAAACATGTATCCGCCTTCTGCTATGATTTGTATTGATGTAACTTCGCAATTAAGAAGGTTCGTTGGACTTGTAACGTTGGTTATCGTAGCTGTCGGGGTTTGCATATCTTCGTCTATAGTGATACTGGTTTCTGCCACACAGCCATTTGAGCCCGTAACAGTTACCCGATATTCACCTTCCGACATAACAGTTCTACGCGGTGATGTTGAACCATTATCCCAGAAATATTCAATTCCTCCAGATGCTAGCAACGAAATTCCAGTATTACTATTATTACAATTGATTTCGTACACATTATTTTCACTTATTATATTTGGAACAGGTGGAGTGTTATCTTCGGTTACAACAATGTATGCCGTACTATTACATCCGTTTTCACCAGTTGCAATCACTGTATATGTACCATGAGCAGTCAAGTCGAATTCAGCTCCCGTATGTATTACGGTACTACCATCCGTAGTCCATTCATAAAGGACACCGGTTCCAGTTGCAATAGCATGAACATGATCGTTACGACAGTCAATCTGGCTGAAACCGCTTTGACTATTTATGCGAACTGTAGGAGGTGTAAGGTTTTCTGTAATTGTTACAGATGACACTGCAGTACAACCATTTGATGCAGTTGCTGTAACAGTATACACACCTGTATTTTCAACTATGTTTACAGCTTCGCCAGGATCCAGTCCTCCCGACCATGCATAGCTATCAGCATCACCAGTAGCGGTAATTGTCAAAGCGGTTGTTCCACATGTAAGAGTTGTATTTGGAGCAATAATATCCACATGCGGTCTGCCCATTGTTTCGGTTATCTCTATTTGCTCTGTACCAGTACACCCATTATCAGCTGTTGCGGTAACATTGTAAAAACCTATTGTTGTAAATGAGTTGCTAGCCTGATCCCTATTTAAACCACCTGACCAACTATACGAAACAATCTCGTTTGTACTGCCAACTGGCATTTGGGCAGAAGCTGTAACATCTATTCTCGAAACATCACATGTAAGTGTCGGTGTTCCTGTGTTATTAGTTATAGAAACAGTAGGCTCTGCGAAATCTGATGTAATTTCAATCTGGTCGACTGCAGTACATCCATTAGGAGCAGTTGCTGTTACATAATAAATAGCAGCTTCTGTGAAAGCGTTACCTGTACCTGTCAGGTTTTCTCCACCCGACCAAACGTAGTCGTCGGCATCGCTATCATCTATGAGAGATACTGAAATTGAAGGTCCGCTACATGTCAATACATTTGTATTGGAGTTATTTCCGATTAGGACATTTGGAGTTGAGTGATCTTCTGTTATTTCAATAGTAGCTTCTGTTTCACAGCCGTTTGTAGCTCTTGCAGTAACCGTGTAGAATCCTGGTGCCAAGACTTCGAGAGTAGCAGAACCTGCAGTGCTAGCGCCTCCCTCCCACGAAAGCATAGTGCCTGCGGTTGATGAAGTAGCGACAAGTTCAATCGGTATATCATAATTGCTATCTTGTGAAGTAGAATTATGGCAGTTTAGTACAGTAGTTGCAGGAGGAGTTATTACAAGGTTTGGAACATCAGCATTCGTATATACCGTTGTTGTTGCCTGGCTACGGCAACCGTTCGGTGCCTCAGCAGTAACCGTATATTGTCCTGGAGCGGTAATGTGTGTAGGATCTACACCGTCTTCCCAAATCAACTGTGTTCCTGCCGGAGATACATTGACAACAAGCTCGATAAAATTAGGATCACACATAATCTCTGCTGGAGGTTCTATACTTACTTGTGGCAAATCACCATCCTGAGCAACATAAACTGTTGCAACTGCGGCACAGCCATTGTCCAAAGTTGCTGTTACCGTGTATGTACCTGGTCCATGTACGGTATAGGTGTCTTCGTGTGGTCCCTGATACCAAGCGTATGTTGCGTTGCCAGATTCGACACTTGCAATAAGGTCAATCGACTGAACACTGCAAGTCAAAGTAGGATTGTCAGCTGTGCTCGGTGTAATATGAGCGACAGGTGCTTCAACATCCCTGCCAATATTTATTGACGCTGTTGCTATACAACCATTATCATAGCTTGCTGTTACTATATATTCGCCACCAGCAGGGTAATTTTCGTGGGTAGCCACATTCGATGGCGTCCATGTGAATGTTCCAGTTCCTGTTGCACTAAGATTTATCGACGATGTTACACAATCAAGTGTTGTTACAGCCGGTGTGTTAATTGTCACTGACGGCACATTGTCGTCACGAGTTATTACCAATGTTTCAGTATGCGTACAGCCATTGGGTGCAACAGAAGTTATCTCGAATTCATAAATACCAGTTACTGGATCCACCATGTCTACTGAAACAAACTGCAAGTACGGATTATCTACAGTATTACCCTGATATTCCAGATGAGCCCCCGTGGTATTTGTCTCTGCAATAATTTTTATAGCATCATTTCTACAAGCAACAAGTTCAGAAGAACCTTCGGCAATAGTAACCGTAAGATCAGGTTCTGCCATATCACTGGAAACATCTATTCCTGCGGTTCCGCTACATCCGTTATTATCTGTTACAGTTACCTGATATGAACCTGCAGTATTAAATGTATTTTCGGCTGTATTAATCGAGTTAGACCATGCATACGAAACTCCGCCGCCAGCTATTGCCGAAACTTCACCATTGTTGCTACAATCTATTACGGCTACAGTCGGATTTACGGTTGCAGTAGGCAATGGATATATGGTTATGGTTTCATCGTCGGAAATTGTAAATTCACCGCTTGTACCGCACGAATTTGCATGTACGGTTGCCGTATAAGTATAAGTATCAGAAGTAGTCGGTGTTACCGTTATGCGTTCACCCATAGTAGTAGTCAAACCAGCAGCTGCCGCCGATGGCGTTGCAGTCCAAGTTACAGTATAACCAGTTCCTGCATTCGAGACATGAGCCTGCAAAACAACATTATCGTTAAGACAAGCATTCTCAGCAATAACTTCTATTGCAGGAGTATCACCAATTTCAACAGTAACCGTATTATCTGCCGTACAGTTGTTAGCATCGGTAACTGTCACCGAATACGATGTCTGCGTAGTAAGATCTGGAGTTACAAGTTCAGGACCTGTAATTCCTGTTGACCACTCGTATGTATATGCTTCGAGACCATTAGCACCATGAGCAGTAAGAGTGGTATTGGTTCCTTCGCAGATTGAAAGCGAACCAGAAATAGAAACTGTTGGATTTGTACGGTTGTCACCAACTGTTAGCGTCTGCTCCGTATAGCAATCTTCCGATGTAGTTTCATTTGTTACTCTTACAGTATATGTTCCTGCTTCAAGGTTGCTGAATGTTACCGTACCGCCGGTAGTTGTCTGGGCTGTCTGTCCAGTAGCAGTTACCGTATAGGTCGAACCTGTTGCTCCACCAGCAAAGTTGCTTACCGTAATAGAGCCATTGAAAGGATCAATACACATTGTATTGTCGGCCTTAACAATGTCGGCGGTAGCAGTCGACGAGACATTTACGGTATGCGAAACAGTTGCTGTACAGTTGCTACCGTTAGTAACCCTCAATACATATACCACATCGGCACTACCAGGAGTAACCGTCGGGCTGACATTTATTGAGGATGTAGTAGATGATGCCGGCATACCACTAGTTATTGTATGAGTTGCATCGCTTGTTGTCGGGCAAGTCCAGCTATATGAACTGAATGTTGCCGGGCTAGATGCCAACGATACTGACGAGCCGTTGCAAATAGCATCAGCCGAAGCATTTATTTCGACTTCCGGTGTTTCATAAACGGTTATAGACACTTGTTCATCAACATCTGAGCAAGGATCTGTAGCACCTGTTGTTGTAACATTGAAAGTATATGTTCCTGCCTGAGTAGGAGTACCCGACAAGGTCAATGTATGAGCACTGTTATCCAAATTCTGCGATACACCAGCAGGCAATGTTCCGTCAATAGAAACACCTGTTGCTCCACCGCCGTATGTGAATACTATATTTTCCAAATCATTTCCTAGGCAGAAACTCTGGGTTGTATTTCCTGTAGCAGTCAATTGAACGCTTTCGCTTATTGTTATTGTACCGTACTTTTCTTCTGGCTTACAAGGTGGTATTACACCTGTTGTTGCCACAGTGTAATGGAAAGTTCCTGTTTCTGTCGGTGTTCCGTAAATAGTTACTGTATGTGCTGAAGCATTTACGGTAAATTCAAGTCCTGCAGGCAATGCATCTGCCAGCATTTGCTCGTCTATTCCGGTTGCACCACCACCATACGTATAAACAATGTTTGTGAAAGTTCCCGGGATACAAATGCTCTGGTTATCGGTTCCTGCAGCCGATGTAAGCACAAGAGTTGCATTTGTCGAAATAGATATTACACCAGTGAGTGATTTATTTTCACATGGTGCTTGTACTCCTGTTGTCGTTACTGTATAGGTGTATTCACCAGCTTCGACATCTATTGAAGGTGTTCCCGATATAGTTACCACATTTCCAGAAACTGAATACGTTATACCATCGGGTAAGCCTGATACAGTTGCTCCCGTAGCTGCACCGCCGAAAGAATACTGAATATTTTCATACCACGGCACCTCTACGCACAATACCACATCAGGTGTAGCCGAAAGCAATTCCAACTCGGCTGGATCATTTATGACTATTGAAGCCGTCGTACTTACATTAGAACAAGGCGATGTTGCACCAGTTGTAGAAACTGTAAATGTTCCAGCTTCTGTTGGCAAACCACTGACTGTCAATGTTTGATTAGAAGTATTGAGAGTTGCAGTAAGACCATCCGGCAAGTTGGTAGCTTCGGCACCTGTTGCACCGGTGTAAGTGAAAACAAAATCTGTGATATTGTTACCTTCGCATACCGTTTGCGGAGAAGTTCCTGATGTAAGCGTGATTGTTGCTGGATCGGTAACCGTTATTGTACGCTCTTCCGAAATGTTTTCGCAAGGCGATACTGCACCTGTTGTTGTTACCGTATAATTATATGTTCCTGCTGTCACATTAGTCGTTCCGGTAATTACTATAGTATGGTTAGATGTATTAACATTGAATTCCAATCCAGTTGGAAGTCCTGTAACAGCGGCACCGTTTGCTCCGCCCCCGTATGTAAATACAATGTTTGCAGAAGATTCACCCTTACACAATGTTTCGCTACCCGATGTATATGAAAGTGTTGGACGCGGATTTACTGTAATTAACATTGTGGTTATAGTTGCACACTGACCTGCATCTGGAGTAAAGGTATAAGTGTTAGTTGCGTTTGTTATATTTGGTGTCCATCTTCCAGTAATGCCGTTTGTGGATGTTGTCGGTAAATCTTCAACCGTTGTTCCTTCGCAATATGGACCAGCCTGATCAAATGTAGGAGTTATATTACCTTCGTTGACAATTATTCGTCCTGTAACTGTTGCTTCGGTACAATGAAGACCAGTCTGACTTATTGTTGTAATTGTGAAATTATATGTATCGTGTTCGTCTGGAGAACCACTAACGGTAACCGTATTACCAGAAATGCTCAACGAAACACCAGCAGGCAATCCAGTTGCTGTAGCACTTACAGCCGAACCTCCCAATGTATATACAATGTCTGTTATTGGCTGATCCTCGCAAACCGTCTGATCCTCGTCACCAGAAACATGAGTTATTGTAGGAGCCACTGCTGTGTACGAAAGAGGAATATTTGTTGTACATCCAAGGTTATCGGATAGGATTATATTGCAAGTCTGCTCTCCGTTAGATGCTGCTTGCGGAGCAATTATCAAATCGTTGCCGCTTACCGTTGCTATGCTTCCACAATCATTGCTTACTCCATCAAAATCAACTGTATAATCCCAGTTGCTTGGCAGGAGATCCTCCGAAAGTGCAATTTCCCAGTCAAACACATATCCGTTATCATAGTTCCAACTATCGCAAACCGAAATAGACCATGTTCCATTGAGCGGACAACCTATAAGGTTGGAGAAACTCTGGAATGGTTGATACATTTGCGTTCCAGCATCTACATTGGATGGCAATACATGGTACAAATCTCTGGATTCAGCAGTTCCATCTGTATATGTAGCCGATGGGCGTTCCAAGTTTGCCAAATCATAAACATATCCGACAGTGGTATATTGCGAACTGCTTGTCCATGCATAATCGTAGCCAGTTCCTGCCAGATTGTGCGGATTCGAACCATCACAAATCTGTGACGATGTAAGATTGTCAGCTTCTAGAACATCAGAGAAATCAGGCTCGCCCATGAAAATTCGTCTATATGAACTTGTTTCTTGATATGAAGAAATAACACCATTTCCTCCACATACGTATGTAAGGAAATACTGGGCAGCTGCCTGCGACGGGAATGAAAATGAATTGGTTTCTGTTGTATTGTCACGTGTCAGCCATACTATATAACCTTCATCGCCTTCGTATGTATACCCTATTACATAATACAATGTATTATCATTGCTATCAGAAATCCTATACACAACAAAATCTCTACCTGAATAATAACGCGACAAGTAATTTGCTATAAAGTCCTGAGCATCGGATGCGCTACTAAACGAAGCCAAATAATACGTATATCCGCCTGTTGTATATGCCTCGTTCTGATCCTCAAACACTTCATAACGTCCGAGCATGTGACCTCCGTGATACCAGTTAGTCGCGGAAGTTCCTACACGCCAACGGGTAGTAGTTACTCTATCAGGCCAAACGTATGTATAAGGGTCAATTGCATTGCTGCTATATAATGAACCGTCCTCAGGATTGCTACTGAAATAGTCTGGAAGTATTACAGCAGAACGACCATTTGGACAAGTAATCTTTATTTGGACATCACCTATAAATGAATGTTCGGTGTTAAGTTTTATGTATTTTATTGCATCAACATTTGTTACAACATCTCCATCGTTGAAATCATAGAATGTAACATTAGATGTATAGCACTGTGTTGAACAATTCGTACCATCTGGTATAAAGGTCGTTTCGGCATGACCAAGGCTTGTTTCAATGCTATGCGGAGCCGGTGTAACCTGTATGTCGGAGCCAGTGCCTCCAACGCTTATTTCACGGCTATCTCCAACGCAAACATTACCAATATCATACGAATCAAGGCTTGTAGTAAGACCGTCTGAAACTCTTATTCTACCATAAACAACTGTCCGACATTCACCTTCAGAAACAGTAAGTGAAACGTCATATCCTTGCTCTGCACCCGGAGTATATGATGCATTGTGTGTATTTACAACGTATGGAGCTACACCACCATGAGGATTAATGCTCCATCTCCACGATGGATTTGTATAACCTGTCTGTACTCCGTCCATATTGACAGCAGAACCAAGACATACATCGAAATAGTATCTGTCACCAATTACCTCAGTGTAACCTGTCATAGACACAGTAGCATCCGGGCAATCAATTTCGCACATTGGAGCATTAATGTATGTAGGTCTTTCGCAGTTTGATGCAGAAAATGATGCAGTTATTAGCACATTTTCAGCGCCATTTCCTGGGATTCCACTTAATGAATATGAAACAGGACTTACAAAAGGAGGATAAAACACCTGCGAAATAGAACCGCAAGAAATAGTCAATGTTCCATCTACAGGCGGATCGGTAAAGTTTATGTTACCGCTCACAGAGAAAGTCTGATCTGATGCGCAATCACCTAGAATAGTAGTAATACTTGTAATATTACAGTCATTTACTATAGTACAGTCTGAACGACCAGCACTAGGATCTGTTATATTCGACTGAGTATAGTTAATAGTACCTGCGCAATCGGCAAAGTTTGCAATCAATACCACATAAATTTCGCCAACCTGTGCATTTGGAATCTGCAAGTATTCCGTATGTGAAGTCGAACCTCCAAAATCAACCAAGTTGCCAACAGGCTCTGCTAATGCGTATGTACTACATATAGCAGATGAAGTGGTTGTAGAAGTGGTCGGGGATGTTCCATTATAGCTAGGGCCCCAGTACGAAGCATAACTAGCTCCAGAATAATATGCGAAAGGCAAACCTGACGGAGTTGACAAATCATTTTCGATGTCGCAGGTTGGATTTACAAAAGGTCCCCAACAGCCGAAATCAACATCACCGCAACTCGACGCAATTTCCATTTCTATAGGTCCCGATTCTGAAATACGCACATACCACCAAGTTGGATTAACAAAGAAGCTACACATACCAGTCGGATATGGAATATCCTGATCGCCTTCCACCTCAAGCGTATAACCTGTGTTATCGTTTGTTGCACAGAAAGCCTGGGCCGTTTCGCAGTCCGAACTACCTGTAATAACTGGAGGCTCTGTCGAATATTGAGCATATAATGTTACATCAGCACAAGCCAAATCGACAGTCGAACCTGCAGAATAATGGGTTCCTGTACCATTTGCAGCAGTATTCCATCCTAAGAAATAAGGTCTGCTTGAACAGGTTGGTTCTGTAGAAGTAACAGTTGCCGAAGTGCCTGATACGCTTGCAGGAGCTGTACTTGCACTTCCGCCAGAACAATTTGCTGTAGTATTGTATGTCAACGTATGAGACGAACCTGTTACACTGACTGTATACGAACCAGAAGCAGGGCAATAGTCTCCCGAAGCAGAAACAGTTGCAGTTATGACAGCAGTTCCAAGAGAATGAGCCGTTACTACACCAGAGGAAGACACTTCTGCCACACTTGGATTAGACGATCTCCATGTTATTGTTCCTCCTGCACTAGGAGAAATTCTAGCGGTTTGTGAAGCGGTTCCCGAGCAACTGGCTATATTGATTGTTGAATTATCAAATGATAGTGTACGAGGCGTACAATTGCTTTCAATACAGAACTTTGTGTTAGGATAGTTAGAATAAAGCGTTCCTGAAGGTGGTGACGATGGATCTGGATTTGTACCATCACTATTATATGTCAACATGACATTACCAGAACCTGCAGAATAATAAAATGTATATGATGATCCATCATAAGAACCTGAATTATCATCAATTGCAAGCACTAAATTATCAACTCCATTATATTGGAACGGAGTATTCAAGTTAAATGTATTCCACCCTGTTGAACAGTTTAGGGTACCTGAATATACCAAAGTAAGATTGGAAGAAGATACCCATGATGTTGAATTAGCAAACGCACTTTGGCTAGTGTGTCCCATATATATATTCACGGAAGTCTTTGAAGACATTGCCGTAGTATAACAATACTGGAACGAAAGAGAATATATTGCTCCAGGTGTTAGACTTGTAGCGGGATATATTATTTGTCTATAGTTATAATTCCAGTAGTCATTTACTGGAGCATATAAATTTGAGCAACTTGTTCCTGTACCTATTGTAACATCTTCGCAATCGGAGGCGGGACAAGTAACAGATATTGTATAACTTGCCGTATTAGAACTAGAATAATTGTCTGCTATCAAATAATAAGTTGTTCCTGCAGTCAACGTTACCGTTCTTGATCCCAGGCTCCAATTTCCACCCGTCATATTCGTTCCAGATGTTCCACACGACGACATAAGAAAGAAGTCGGCATCACCACTATCGTTGGTTCCTGTAAAAGTATATTCTCCGCTTATAGTAGGAGTGAACGAATAAACTCTCTCCTCGCCAGGCTCTGAATAAGTAGAACTTGTATATGACGACCACACACCAGATGTTCCCAATGTTCCAGAATATGTTACACCACATGACATAGGTGTAACATTAGAGCAAGGATCGGAACTTGAGCTACATGAACCATTGAATGTAAGAATAATATTTGCTCTCTTATTATCTATACTTCCACTTACACTAGCTCCAGGATCTGAACTATCCTGACGCTTAAACCAATGTGTGCTGGACACTTCGGTATATCTCGACTGCTTTGAACAACTACCCGAAGTTCCACATCCAATACCTTTTACTGCAACCAACAAAGACTTGCTTGCATCGTGGCAAAACTGGTTTGTAAGCGTAAATGTATTCCAACCAGTAGATGGAGTAGAATACGATGAATTCGAATACACTAAAGATGCTCCAGAAATGTAATCATTGAAAGTTGTTCCTGTTGCCAACGAAAAAGATGTTGGAACATCTTTCATATATATCTGAAACGAAGAAGTGCTGCTATTAGAAGTCACTTGAGCTATGTCGTAAGCTATTTTTGTTATGTACCCTGAAGTATTAATAGTCGAAGCATCATATAGATACACTTCATACTGCCAGCCATACCACCCTGGTAGCGGAACATAATAATAATCCGTTCCAGTACCTATAGTAATATTCGTTTGCGCCTTCAACGTAGATGTACCAAGCACAAGCAGAACAAATATCGCAACAAATGCCGTTCGCATTGGCATAACCTTATTCTTGAATATATAGTATATATTTTTCATAGTCGTATATTTTATCTGTTCTTACCGTTTTCGTTATAGTTTGCTGATGAAACCTGTTCAACTTTCTTGCTGTTTTTATTATCCACAGCCGACTGCTGATTTACAGGTTGAGTAGTAACTGGCTCAGCATGCAAATTGCTTGATCTTTTTTCAAGATTTTTCTCTTGCGACACCCTCATTTCCGGTGATGCCGAAATTTCTTGTGTAATAACATTGCCTTGGTGTTTTGTTATTTTAACACTTGAAGATTGCCTTTCGTTGTCCTGTGGCGATGGTGGAGGAAAATCACCTATGTTGGCTTTATATTCTGTCAAAGCATCGTTTACCGATTCTACAATCATATCAGGCTCAACGCTTTGCATAGCCTCGTACATGAAAGTTTCGCCGTCTCTATATATCACCACTCTATTTACATCTGGATTTTCAAGAACCATTTTGGAAACGAACTCGCGTATTTCAGGCGAATTGGGGAAGTCGGACATCTTGAAATACGTAATACGCGTACCATTATCATAAAACTTTGTAACACCACTGTCATAAAGTTTAACCTGGGCAAATGATGACACACTTGCTGCCAATGATATGACTACAATAAATAATCCTAATAAAAATCTCTTCATACTCTACTTCTTTTATCTTCAACAATAATATAACAAAACTACTCTCTTCTTCTCTATCATTTCGTCTGAGTACACTCATGCCAAAATGACCAACAAATGTAACTAATAAAATTAAAACCACAAACTAAATATTAAAAAAAATTTAAAAGATTTCTAAAACACAACAAAAACAAAGGGTTATAGACATAAAAAATTGCCGAAAATTTTAGCAGTTTTCCGTCCAATATAGGTGATTGCTACATATAAAAATAGCGGCGCAATGCATTGCACCGCTACAAAATGTTATTATTCATTGTCAATCGTTTACAGATGCTGTCCTTCGACATAGCTCAGGATGCAGTTCAGCATGACATGGGGAGGGCATTATCCATTGTTAATTGTCCATCATTCAACCACAAACCTTTCGACCAAAACCTTGTCGCCAGAAACTAACCTTGCAAAATAAACGCCCGGTCTAAGCTCATGGTAGAATTCCATTGTCATTCCCTCGTCAACATAAATGTCGCGCTCCTCAATGATAGCACCCGACGCATTTACAAGCTGATATACAACATTACCGCTTATTCCTGCAAAGTCGACCATGAAGCGTCCATCATTAGGATTCGGATAGAGCGATGCAGTCATGCTGATTTCATCACCAACCTCCACGGCAATATGCTTGAATGTAACACGGAAAGTATGGTTTTCGTTGACATCAACAAACTCGTATGTATTTCCATCTGTAATTATGTACTCGCCATCAACGAAAACGCTGTCGAGCTCGTAACCAATATACGGATTGAATGTAAATACCTGCGTTGCACCTGGCTCAACTTCAACAACACCCGATGGTGAAAGCTGTCCATGAGGTCCCGCTTCTGCCGTTATGAAATATACCAACGGACGGAACGATACATAAATGTAATGATTTTCTGTCACATTCTCGAACCTATAGGTATTGCTTTCTGGAGTAAATCCAAGTCCATCAACAACAACCCTGTCGAGCATATAGCCTTCATTTGGAACGAATGTAAATCCTATGTCATCGCCATTAAGGACATATTGCGTTCCACTAGGACTTATGGTTCCATTTGCTCCCGAAACAGCCGTTATATTCCACATAGGCAACAAGTCGAAGTTAACCCTTACAACATGATCTTCAAGCACATTCTGCAAAGTATACGAATTACCTGTAAACTCAACGCTTACGTCATCTACAAGCACTTCGGAAACAATATAGCCTACACTAGGTGCAAAAGTGAATGTTATGTCGGAACCCTCATCTACTTCCTGTTCTCCAGCAGGCGTTACGCTACCATGCTCTCCAGCGATGGCAGTTACCGTATGCTTGTATGCCTCAAACGATGCCGAAATAGTATGATCTGATGTAACATTCTGGAACTGATATGAATCAGCTACATCTACAGTCTCACCATCGACAATCAAAGATGAAATGTAGTAGTGTTCGTCTGGCAAAATCTGGAATATCTGGCTCTCGCCTTCAACAACGCGGACCCTACCACTTGGAGATATACTTCCATGCTCACCAGCCGTAGCCGTAATTTCATGCCTAATTATATTCATAGGTATAAATATCGCCACTACTGCATGGTCGGCAGTTATGCTGTCAAATGTATATGTATTGCCATCAACCTCCTGCACCATATTATCAACCATGAGATTGAGCAGTTCGTATTCCTCATCGGGTTCAAACTCTAACGTGAGCTCGTCGCCATGATTAACAGTAATGGTTCCGTTCGGCGTAATAGTTCCGCCCTGAGCGTAAGCCACTATGGTATAGGTATTTATTGCAAACTCGGCATGTATTGTATGATCCTCCGTAACATTTACGAAAGTGTATTCGCCTTCGGAAACAGCCGACGCAACATATTCTCCATCAACTGTTACCGATTCGATATGATAACCGGCATCAGGAACAATATAGAATGTCTGGTCAGTACCGTTTTCAACCGAAACATCGCCATTAGGTGTTATAGTTCCATGTTCACCGAATGAAACTGCAATCGAATAATATACATTTTCGACAAACGAAACACGCACAGCATGGTCATCTGTGATATTCTCGAAAGTATAATTGTATCCGTTTGCAATAAGTTCTTCGCTTGCATCCGTACCATCAACAATGAACTCATGAATGATATAGCCTTCCTCTGGAATTACCGAAATTGTCAGGCTTTCGCCTTCCTCAACAACGACATCTCCATTAGGAGTTACAATACCGTTTGCCCCGGCTTCAACATGAACCGTATGGTAAATTATCCTGTCGAATGTTGCATGAATTGTATGGTAAGCATCCACATTCTCGAATGTATAAATGTAGCTTCCGTGCTCTAGTTGCTCGGCAAAGCCGTCAACAATCACATCGCCAGGACGGTAGCCCTCATCTGGGATTACAACAAACGATACCGTATCGCCCTTGTCGGCAACCGTAATACCCTCGGTAACAATACGTCCGCCTTCTCCAGCCGAAGCAGTAACGGTGTAACGTTCAGTAAATGTAGCAACCAAATTATGCTCGTCGTTTACATCAGCCAACGTATATACACCGTCAACAATATCAGCAGTAACATCCTCATCGTCAAGCATCAATGAGAGCAACTCGTTGTATTCATCTGGAATGATGACAAATTCGGCACTTTCGCCAGGTGCAACCTCTACCCTGCCATCAGGTGAAACGGAGCCATTTCCAACCGACGAAACATTTATCACATAGTCGGAAACCTCAACCTTGAAATCATCAACATACAAGCGGTACATATTTGCTTCGGACTGACATGCAATTACAATTTCTACAAACTGACCGGCAAAATCGGAAAGATCGACCGGACCGTATGTCTGATAAGTCTCGTTGGTTACAGTCAGCGAATCCAATTTTACCATGTCGTTTCCATCTTTGACATACACCGAGAAAGTTTCCGGATAAGAGAAATTGCCGACCTTGTACTTGAACTCCAACTTGGCATTTTGAACAATTCGCAACTTAGGAGAAACAAGATGATCTTCGGCATTACTTATGCGCGAGAACGAATAAAATGACTCTCCGTTTGCAATAGTCCATGTCTTGTTATCATTGTTCACATCAAATATTTCCCAGCAATCAGCTGCAGAGAAATCCTGCTCGTACGGGAGAGCAAATACACCGCAGGAAGTTTTTTCCGTCCAACCAGTTGCACCGCAATTCGACTGAACATATATATAATAATAGGTGTAAACATCCAAACCTTCTATTACCGACTTATGCGTCGAATCGGGTTCAACCATGCCATCGAACAAGTCTGCTGTTTCTATCTCCGGATCGATAGGCTGAGAAGAAATCTTCAAGTTGTATGAAGTTTCGTTGTTTGCCGGGTATAAATACATTACTGCAGAATCGTTATATACAATGAAATCTATATCGTCGGCAGACGGATTCGGGCAGAAAGTTTCGTCAATGCCAACGGTTACAGTCCAAGTTTTTGTAGTTACACCATCCTCGGCAGTTACTATGTATTCGACTGGACCCGAGAAATCACGCCATTGGCCAGACGGCACATTGACAGTAGCATTTTCAGAAATTGTGAAGGTTGGCATAAAATACATACCGTCAGAGAAGTCTGCCACAAAAGCCGATATGATAGCATTCTCCGAATCAATAATTGATTCTGAAGTCTGCTCTTCAATTTCGAAAGAGAGAATTTCCGCTTCTCTGCTCAATGGTCGCAACAAGAAATTATCGATTGAACATTCGCGATAACCGCTCAATACAAAGTCCAAACGAGCCTCGCCATCATACTGCGGAAGAGCAATTGACATCCTAGACATTCCGTTGGTTGATGCATTCTGTATAGCAACAGTCCTTAATGTGTCAATACCATTACCTACAAACAGAACATACAGCGAATCGGGTCTTGTTATATTTTGTGTCGACTGCAAAACATCAAACTCAAGCATATAGTGTGAATCGGCGGCAAAATTGAATCGCGGTGACAGCAAATGAGCTTCAACCTGCGAATTTCCGTATGGCAAATAAGCTAAGCCATTGCTTACCAACCAAACATTACTTCTATCGCTTGTTGTTCTCCAACAATCGGGAAGTTCACCATCGGCAACTTCGAAATCCTGAGTATAAGTCAAGTCAAGTGACGAGCAATCTGTTTTAGCCTCAAGTGTTGCGCTATACCAGTCGCTTTCCACTCCTAAAGCACAAATTCCTTGAATCTCAGCGGAAATGTTGTATATAGTTCCAGCCTGAAGGCCAGTTATTGTCAACCGCTGCTCGTCAACCGAAGTTTCAACCACCTCACCACCATTGAGCGAATACCTTACAGTCCATGTTCCATGAACCGCATTAGCATCCGTCCATGCCATAACGAGGGAGTCCTCTCCTACCGTCTCAACAACAAGGTTGCTCGGGACAATGCAGTCAACAGCCTTTTCTACAGTAAGATTGTCAACATATACGCCACCGGCATTGTTTGACTTTCCTACAAGTATTACATAGTTGACACCAACCATTTCCCTTGCACTGAATGTATAGGTGTACCAACCTGCCACATCCTCGACATTCACTCCAGCGCTTTCGGTCTGGTAGTTCTTCGAAACATAGCCAAGCTTCCGCGGAGTACCGTTAACAATGTCAGGATACGAGTTCACCCACACTTCAACACCTTCGGCATCCGAAGATTCAGAAGCTGTAGAGCGATATACATCAAGGCTTATATCGTACCCGTTGATGCTTTCGGTGAAAAGCAATCCCAACGTTGCCAAATTGTGAACCGAACCTGCCTTGGTGTCGGCAAGCATAGCCTTAGGCGTAGTATTGGCACCTGCCGACGATGTTGAACGCATCCAAGCTCCATTTGCATAGCCTATGCCGGATCCTGAACCGGCTGCCGTCCTTTCCTGCTGCCAGCATACCGGCGGGAAAATTTCTCCATCAAAATTCTCAACATACGGGAAATCCCTGACTATCGTACATTCAGTTGCAAAATTCAATTCGGCAAAATCAGAATAAGAGCCATCACATATCGAGCGTACCTTTACATTATATTCCGTTGAAATCTGAAGACCTGTCAAAGCGACAACAGGCTCATCAACAATAAGCGATGTGTAATTAGATTCGCCCTCTTTACTATACTGAACTTCCCACTGTGTCATATTGAAGCCTTCCCACGACAAGGTAGCGTCAACATCATAAACATCGACAACAGCCAAGGCGTCTGGCATCTGGCAGGATGCAATTGTGGAAACCGTAACTTGCGTCCAGTCGCTGTTTCCAATCACGCCACAATTTGCACGGACATAAATGTCGTAGCTGGTAGATTCGGAAAGATTTGTAATCACATAACTTGGTTCGTCAACCTCCACCTGAGTACCTTCCGTATCTATATCGAAGCCCTCCAAACCATATTTCAAGGTCCAGGTATCACCAACATTTTCCGACGACCATGCGACATCAAGTTCGGTTTGCAATCTTGTTACCTCAATATCGTTTACGGTATAGCAATGAGAAATATTGCTTATCTGAATATTGTAGTCTATATCCTCACCGTATGTATCAATAACCACATATACCGAACCTGCTGGCAAGTCAACAATCAAAGATTCCGACCCAACAATATCGGTTTTGTAATCGATGTACGATGCCTGTGCTCCACACGAACCCATCACAAACACGCTGTATCCCTCCGATGCAGAAGATACTGATATGTTGAGTCTCATCATATATGGCAAGTCTATCCTATATACGGCATCGTTGCCTTCCATATACAAAGGATATCCAAAATCGTAGGTGTTATACATACTGTACAAACCAGCAGTAGAAGCCGAATGCGAATAAGGCAAGTCGTTCTCTGCATCCACAATGTATGGATTTGAACAATCGCCGCCATACGGAGAATCACCGTATGAAACATTCACCGTCCAGTACTTTACATTCTGGTTCTCAGCTGTTACAACAAACTGGCGTGGCGATGAGAAGTCGTATGCAGTTCCATTAGTATGGTTGATTGTTGCCAGATTGGATATTCCAAATGTCGGGCTTACTGAAGTAATGTCGTACATACGGCTTATAACTGCATCAACGGTTGCGTTTGCAGAATTGATGTCAACGCTTAACAGACCATCAGTCCAGAACGAAAGGATTTCTGCTTCATACGAAACAGGAAGCCTTACAGCTGTAACCGTCCACTCCTGCTCTGTGCCGTCCTCTGATGTTACAACATACACAACTGCAGAGTTAAGATTAATGTACGTATTGGATTCCGGGGTTATTGTTGCTAAGTCAGATACCGTTATAGTCGGCTTGACAGAACTCAAGTTCAACGAATACGGAACACTGCAAGTTACTGTATGGCTTTCGGTATCAATTTCTGCATCGACCATACCGGCAAATGTAAACGAAGTTATATCGTTCTCTCTTGAAAGCAGCGTAAGTGCAAGATTGTCAACCGCAGCCGGCGGATTATATGAAGACATATAAGTATTTTTCCAGAATAGTACAAAATAATAGTCGCCATCGCTGGGGATTTCTACATTTTGCGAATGGTGCTGCCAGCTGGTATTGGAGTTATAGGAGTTCATGGGATCGCCGGCAGGACTCCATCCATACGGAATATTATAGCCATCATTTCCGATACCATTCGAACCATAAAATGAAGGATAAGATGATGCTGGCACAACAAAAGCTCTCATATAATCATAAGTATAGACTCCTCTACACTGCCAATCAAACGACACATTTAAAGAAGTCGAGAAATCTACATGGAACTTACAATATGCGTATGAATACGAATCATCAGTGTTGTAATAATAAGACTGACCATAGTTTTCGGAAATGTACAGCGACTTGTCACCGCTTTGCGCAACAGCACTGCCCAAATACCAGCCATTTGTCTGGTTACTAAATTCCCAGCCTTCAATTACATCAGATTCAAAATCCTGATAGTATGGCAAAGTTATCATGTTATTTTCCGCAGTTTGGAACTCAAAACTAACCCATTCGCTAGTTTCTCCCAAAGCACACCCAGACGATATGTAAGCGTGATAGGTCTGACCAGACACAAGTTCATCTTGGTAATAGAAGTTACTACTAATATTGGAATAATCAGCCGAAGCAAGCTGTGCATCGGTCATCTCCGATTGCGAAAAATAAAAATTGAAATTGTCGTACTGGTAAGGTTGCGACCAGTTAATTATGGCAGTATTGGTAGTTACCATTGCCGAAATTCCATACGGAGGCTCGCAAGGAGGCAAAGTAGTGAAGTCCGAAGCACGAACCCAAATACCTTGATCCGTCTCGGAGCAATAGGACCTTATGTATGTATGGTAAGTAGTATTCATATTAAGCCCCGTCAACGTATATGGACTCGACGATACAAGCACTGGCGTTTCTGTAGCATTTTCGGGAGAATTCGCTTCGGTAGCGAGAATCTGCCATTGCGTAGCAGGACCAACGGTTGTCCACGACACATCAGCCGAAGTCTTGTTTATATTGTCAATATTAATATCACCAGAGAATATGCAGTCGGTTAGATATGTAACACTTATATTGTCAATGGCAGCAGGTGGATCGTGTCTGTCAGCAATATTGTCCATCCAGAAAAATACCAAGTAATAATCTCCAGTCTGAACCATATTCAAATCATAAATATTTGTCTGCCAGTCCGAACCGGCTCCTGGATAATAATAGTCACACAGATATATTGGATCCGCAACATTTATCCAACCATCTGGATAAGAATACGTTCCATTAGGGCTACCTGCATTCAACGACGGATTTATGGATACTGGCACAAGAAATGCCCTCATGCAATCATAGTAGTAACGTCCATAGCACTTCCAGTCGAACTTCACCCTGACTACACTTTGATGATCAATATTCAAACGGCAATATGCATACGAATAGCTTCGATTCCAACTACCGCCCGTGTACGAATAAGACACACCTTCGTTATACGATAAGTAAAGAGAACTTTCACTATCTTTAGCAGTAGCCTTTCCCCAATACCAACCTGTAGAGTTATTACTAATAGCCCAGTTTGTCATAATACCATCCTCAAAATCCTGAGTATATGGCAATGGCATAGCCTCCAATTCCGGCGTTGCAAATTGGAAATGCACCCAATCGCCATATTCACCATTGCCACATGCGGTGGATGCGTATAAATGATAAGTCAACCCAGGTGTTAAGCTATTGAAGGTCTTGTAGTTTGAATAGCAATTTTCGTATTCTGCATCGGCAAGTTCCAAGTCAGTTTTTTCTGTTTCGGAAAGCACTATACGGGTTTCAAGCCTGTCATATACATCATACCACGACACTTTAGCCCTGGTCGGAGTAACCAACACGCTAAAGTCGTATGGCGGCACACATGGAGGATATGTCGTGAAAGTCCATGTTGTCTTCCACTCGCTATATTCCGATTCTGAACATTTGGCACGCACAAACACATTGTAATCCGTATTACGTTCAAGTTCATTTACCGTTACCGTATTAGTATTGACCAGAATCGGTGTTTCGGTTGCATTTGACGGATCATTTGAACGGGTTACCAAAACCTCCCACTGTGAAGCAAGATCTTCCACATTTGTCCATGAGACTATTACCCAAGTCTGACCATATTCTTCAATTCTGACTTCCTCTACAGGCAAGCAAGATGGCAATGTCGTAAAACTTTCATGTGTCCATATACCTCTGTTCGACTCGGAACAATATGGACGCACATATACATTGTAATCAGTTCCCATCGCAAGGTCTGAAACAGTTATTGATGTAACATCCAAAAGCATCGGAGTTTCAGTAGCCTCTTCGGGACTGCTTGCCGTAGTCAGCAAGAATTCCCACTGCGAAATTTCATCGTTATCATGCCACGAAACAGTTGCCGATGTCTTGCTTATGTCTGAAACAGATACATAACCATCGAATAAGCAGGCTGTAACAATCGAAACACTAACATTGTCAATTGCTGCAGGCGGTTGATACTGAACACTGTTGTCATTGCACCAGTAAAATACCGCATAATACAACCCCTGATTCAATGTAACATTTTTCGACATTGTATTCCACGATGAAGATCCATTCATTTTTCCATCATCAACCGCAATCCAATAACTTGGGCGTCCACTTGTTCCTATTCCATTTGTCGCCCCTGCCGTAAACGATGGGAAGATTGATGCCGGCACTATGAACGCACGCATATAATCGTATGTACTTTCTCCTTCACATTTCCAGTCGAACGACATATTCACGATAGAAGTTTGCTCAACATTAAATGTAAAGTATGCGTATGATGTATTATCACTTCCTCCTGAGTAATAATTGCTTACTCCCATATCGTAGGAAATATACAAAGAGCGTGCACCACCATTATTAGTCGACCTTCCAGCATACCAACCGTTAGTTCCATTTTCAAACACCCAGTTATCAGAAAAAGTTCCCTCAAAATCCACAAAATATGGCAATGTTACAGAAACTGGAGATGTTTTAAAACTTACACTTTCCCACGCGGAATAGCCATATTCGCCACAATGGGTACGAACAAATACATTATACTGTGTATTCGGCGCCAGTCCCGAAACCGTTGCCGATGTATTATAAACCAGCAATGGCTCTTCCGTTGCCGACACTGCATCATCTGCAGTAGTAACAATCACCTGCCACAAACCTGCATCAGCATCCAAACATGTCCACGACAAGTCTGCCGAATTTGATGTGTATTCATCAATACTTAGGTCGTCCACAGGAGAACACGCATCCAAAGTTGTGAACGAGACAGCATCACTCCATGGACTCGATTCCGACTCGGAACATAATGCACGTACAAATGCATAATATGTTGTATTGCGTTCAAGATTAGAAATTGTTATCGAGGTACTATTGGCACTCACTGGAGTTTCTGTTGCAGAAGATGCTGAAGAAGATGCTGACACGAGTACTTGCCATTGTGAAGAAGAATATATTTCGTCCCATGAAATTACAACCCTGTCGCGACCAGGTGCCGCAATTACATTTTGAACTGGCATACAAGTCGACACTACCTCTACGCTTATATTATCGACAGCAGCTGGAGGTTGGCTACCAACTGACCCATCATTTTTCCAGAAGAAAACCAGATAATAATCACCTGTTTCTAAAAATACCATATCTTTTGAACTATGCTCCCATGCAGTTGAAAGATTAAGTTTTCCTCCGTTCTCCGAAACATCAATCCATCTTGCAGGTGCATCATTTGACATACTTGACATTCCATTATCTCCACTTAATGTAGGATTCTCTGATACTGGAATCATAAACGCACGAAGCAAATCATAACTGCCTTCTCCATTAGCATTCCAGTCAAACGATACATTAACAACACATTGCTCATTAATATTCAGCTTGCAATATGCATACGAATACGATGTAGCACTTGTATTATATTCATTGGATTCTCCATTGTTGCTTGATATATAAAATGAATTATTGCCTCCGTTTGACGTTGCCGAACCAACATACCAACCGTTGGTACCATTCGTTGTCGTCCATGCCAACAACGCTACATCCTCAAAATTTTCGTGATACGGCAACTGATAGACATCATTCAATGTTGTAAACTGAACACTAGTCCATGCGCCAGACTCATAATCATTACAAACAGGACGTACATATACATAATATCCTGTAACTGCAGACAATCCTGTTGCCGTATAGCTTGGGTCTGTCACTTCAATCAGTTCTGCATTCTCCAATTCGCTTTCAGTCATTGCCGTTAGCGAAACAAACAGCTGATACCGCGAAACCTGACCTGTATACGACCATGTTATATCTGCAGCCACAGGACCAGCCGTTGCCGTAAGATTGGAAACCGCAGAACAAACATCATAAGTAACAAAACCAACCGCGCTGCTCCATTCGCCATATATACTTGCAGTACAATAACTGCGTATGTAAGCATAATACTGGGTAGCAGGTGTAAGACCGATTACTGTTTGCGTCTCAGAAGTCATAGCTACAGGCGATTCGGTTGCCGTTGCCGGATTCGACGAAGTTGAGACCAAAATATCATACTTTACGCCATCGCCAGAAGTACGCGTCAATGACACCGAAGTTGAATTTTGAACATCAGCAATTAACGTACTGGTCTTATCGCATCCGGTAACAAAACTTACTGCACTGCTCCATGGCCCATACATATCTTGGGTACAATAACTGCGTATGTATGCATAATACTGAGTGGATGGCGTAAGACCGCTTACCGTTTGCGTCGTAGAAGTCATAGCGACAGGCGATTCGGTTGCCGTTGCCGGGTTTGACGAGGTTGAAACCAATACGTCGTATTTCACGCCATCGCCAGAGGTACGCGTCAATGATACCGATGTTGCACCTTGGGCATTAGCTGTTAAAGTTGCGGTCTTGTCGCAAGTTGTAACAAAGCTTAGAGCACTGCTCCATGAACCATGAGTATATTCGGTGCAATAAGTGCGTATGTATGCATAATATTGAGTGGCTGGCGTAAGACCTGTTATTGTTTGCGTTTCCGATGTCATCTCGACTGGAGTTTCTGTTACCGAGGCAACATCGGAAGATGTAGATACCAATACTTCATACTTTACACCGCTACCTGAATTACGAGTCAACGATACTGAATTTGAACTTGGGACAGCATAACTCAGTGTAGCAGTAGCTGTACAAGGAGTAACTATCTCAACGTTATCAATTGTTGCAGATGGAGAATTACCGGCAGAACCATCATTCTTCCAGAAAAACACTAAATAATAATTACCAGTAGAACTAATATCAACACTCTGACTACTTACCTGCCAATCATATTTCAAATTGAGTTTTCCTGCAGGATTTGCCACATCAATCCAACCCGTAGGTACATTATTTGTATTATAGCTCTGTCCATTATCTGCACCCCCTGTAAGCGTCGGATTTACGCTTGTGGGAATCAAAAACGCACGAAGCAAATCATAAGTTGATTCTCCATAACACTTCCACTTGAACGACACTATATATGTACCAGTACTGGTAAAATTTATAGTTCTATATGCATACACATACGATGTTGACCCTTTGTTATAATCATTTGACGAGCTATCGTTAGTTATATACAATGCATTTGAGGGACTTACTGATGTTGCACTACCCACCATCCAATAGTTTGGTTGAGAAGCATTTGCCAAAGTCCATGGGACACTTTCCGAATCTGTATCAAAAGAACAGGTGTATGGAATTGTGGCCGGTGCAACTTGAACATTAACAGTATAACTAGCATTACTCGAAGAGGATGCATTGTCAGCAATTAAGTAATATGTTGTACCTGCATTTAATGTTACAGTTTTAGTTCCTAAGTTCCAGTTTCCTCCAACTACATTTGTTCCTGTGTTTCCAAAAGAAGACATAAGCATAAAATCAGGATCTCCCGAAGGTTGAGCTGCCGTAAAAATATACGAACTGGAAAATGACGGCGTAAAAGAATAAACATGTTCCTCGCCAGGCTCGCTCCAAGAACAGCTTGTGTATGAAGACCATACACCAATCGTTCCCAATGTTCCCGAATATGTAACTCCAAGTTCCATAGGAGTGACATTGGGATCAAACAAATAGTATCTGCCAGCATCAGGCCAAGTAGAAGCCGCTATCGTAGTACTCTGTCCGCTTGTATAATGCGTCATATTATGGGATGCATCCACTAGAATTATATCATTGCCTCCTGTACACATACCATGCTGGCATTCCACTGCAGGATTTACAGAAGGAAGCGAAGACGGATAAACTACAAGTATCTTGTTTGTAGTTTCATACAACTGCACCTGCCATGAGTATATGTTTCCTCGCGATGACGAGCTATAAGTGGATGTCGCAAACTCGATTACACAAACCCTATTAGGTGTAGTTCCCAGCACCTCATACTTAACATATCCACCATCTGCTTCCGAAGGCATATAGCCATCACAACCGAAAAAGTTTATCTTCGGAGCGTTTGTAGAAACATTATCATTATCAGTGGAAAAAGGTTTATTATAATTACGAGTTCCAGTAACAGTTTCCCCAAATTTCAAGTTACCATCGGCATTTACAGAAAACTGTGTATAATTTGTCGCACCAAACTTAAATGAAAAACCTAAGTCATATACAGCAGAAACTGCATAATCCCCACCACCAGTCAGTATTGTGGTTGGACTTGAAAATGCTCTCCACAGACCAGTATTCGTACCTGTGGAATACTTATAATCAGCCAATGTTTGTCCCCATGCAGTCATGCCAGAAAGCATCACCAGCATCAAGACCAAAATACCAAAGCGTATTTTATTTCTCATATCAATAAATTTTATTCGTTTCAAATATTAAAAATCTCGCGAGGCAAACTTCTACAAAATGAGAACAATACCTCTAATAAATATAAAAACGCGCAAATATACAACTTACAAAAACAATTAACAAGAAAAAGTTGAAAAATATATCCCAAAGGCATTGAAAGTTAAAACCGAACAGCACGAACATGCTTACAGCATGGACAGCACAAATCCGCATATCGCACATAAAGGCGAAGCAAATATCATCGCGTAAGTTTCTAGTCCGACCCCAAAAAACATAGTGCCGACTTTGCAAACAACGTCGTCACGTCAAACTCCACCAAAAAGTATTTTTTGTCTTTGGACACATTTTTCTCCCATCAAAACGACAAAACGTCAAATTCATTCAGCCATCAGAATAATAATTTCATCCCAACAAGGCAAAAACAAATCGTCCCATGAGAAAAATTTCACCCCACATTACAGAATTTCGCCCCTAAAAACAAAGTTTTACTACTGAAACACAACGCAATGCCACTTTTATTTTAGCAACATATTTTTAGTACATTTCTTTGCATCGCAAAATTCAAAAACAATTTAAAATGATAAAGGAATTATTTGTTGACTATTACAAAAACGCAATTGTAAACAACTGGGATCTTCCCGCTTTGCAGGATTACGACAACAAAGAATCAGTAATCACTTTCGGAAAATTAGGCAATAATATATTAAGGTTGCACAAATTATTCAGCGACTGCGGAATAAAGGAAAACGACAAAATTGTGCTAGTTGGAAAAAACTCAGTTAACTGGGGATGCGTATACCTCGCTGCAACAACCTACGGTGCAGTAATCGTTCCTTTGCTTCAGGACTTCACTCCTAAAGATATATACGCGCTGACCAACCACTCTGACGCACGTTTGGCCTTCGTTTCGGAATACATCTTAAAAAAGATGGATGTCAGCAACTTCACAATCGTTGAGGAAATTTTCAAGCTCGACAACTTTGAATCGTACTACAACCGTAACGGAGAAAAGCACATCTTCGACCTCAACATGCCGGAAGTTAACGCCAAAAATTTCACATTACCAACTCTTCCGAACGACAAGCTAGGTGTAATCCTCTATACTTCAGGCACATCAGGCAGTCCTAAGGGAGTAATGCTGACACTCAATGCACTTGCAGCAAATATAAAGTTCGCACGTGAGAACATGTTCCTCGTAAGTGGCGACAAGTTGGTTTCGTTCCTGCCGCTCGCACACTGCTACGGCTGCGCATTCGACTTCCTCTACCCTCTTACCGAAGGATGCCACATCATATTCCTCGGCAAGTTGCCATCACCGCAAGTAATACTCAAGGCTTTCGGAGAATACAAGCCACGACTGATACTTTCGGTTCCTCTGATTCTCGAAAAGATATACAAGGGCAAGATTAAGCCGACGCTCGAAAAGCCAATGGTCAAGTTCATGACAAAGGTTCCTGGTCTACGCAACATTATCTACAACAAGATTCGCAAGACCCTCGAAGATGCTTTCGGCGGCAACTTCATCGAACTCATACTCGGCGGTGCAAAAATGAACCGCGAAGTAGAAACCTTCCTCAAGAAGATTGGATTCCGCTTCACAGTAGGTTACGGCATGACCGAATGCGGACCACTTGTTGCATACAGCAGCTGGAAAACCAACCCAATATACGCAGCAGGCAAACTGGTTGACTGCCTCGAAGCCAAGGTAGAATCGAGCGCTCCAGGCAAAATAGGTGAAATACTTCTACGCGGTGAAAACATTATGTCGGGATACTACAAGAATCCTGAAGAAACTGCAAGAGCTCTCGACAGCGACGGTTGGCTGCACACTGGCGACCTCGGAATCATCGACAAAGAAGGTTTCATTTCGCTTAAGGGACGCAGCAAGACTATGATTCTCACAAGTTCGGGACAAAATGTATATCCAGAAGAAATAGAATCAAGATTCTGCAACTACCCATTGGTTTCGGAATGCGTAGTGGTAAGCCGCGCAGCAAAGATAGTTTCGATAATATACCCGAACCCAGACCTTACAAAGGGCATGTCGTCGGAACAGATAGAAACCGAACTCGTTGAATACCAGAAGCAGATCAATTCCGAAATGCCAGCTTACATGCACATCAACAAAATTCAGGTTCGCGACCAAGAATTCGAAAAGACGCCTAAAAAGAGTATCAAAAGATACCTATACGAATAAAACACAACAAAAACTCCTAATGAAAGCGCAGGCCTCCCAAGCCAGCGCTTTTTTTGTTTATACGCGCACTCGCAACTCCAACATTATCAAGCAGAAGCACATTATATTTTGACATAAGAGCATTTTTATATAAATTTGCGCCATATTTTGAATTTGAGTTTGGCATTGCCGATGAAACAGATATACAAACTACTGATATTGTCAGCTATTACCTTGGTACTAGTCCTATCATGCGCACAGGAACCAACTAATGTCACTTCCAGCGAAAATAGCACTGAACCCCAAGACAGTACCACACAAGAAATAAATCCTCAAGAAATAAAAATACTCCCACTGCCCGATACCACCTATCCATCGGTCGAAAACATAACCTACAACATCACCATCATGGATACGACAACATCAGGAGAACTTTCAAACTACGACGACGTCTACGAAAATACAAACGGCATATACACATTCAGAGGCAACTCGTTAAGAAACGCCCCATATTGCGGACACATTGAAAAACGTCCAACAGACATCGACGTAGAATGGACATTCACAACAGACGTAGACCTTACAAAAACAGACTACGGCACATGGGGCGGCGGTAGCGGATGGACAGGACAACCTCTTTACGTAGAATGGAACGACAGCCTAATGCAATTGTTTAAACAGAGCTCCGACTCGCTTACAGAAAATTTCGGCAACAAGGAAATTATCGTAGGTTCGCTCTGCGGAAAGATGTATTTCATCAACTACGAAACAGGCAAAGCTTCACGAAAACCAATAAATGTATTCAACCCGATAAAAGGCACTGCAATGCTTGACCCATATCTTAATGGAAACCTGTACGTCGGACAAGGAGTTCCCAAAGAAAGACCATTCGGAGCGCTTGTGATAGACCTTTTCGAGCACAAAATATCACACACATTCCCCCAAGACGGAAATGCATGGAGAAACTGGGGAGCATACGATGCCAGTCCATTGGTTGTAGGCGATTTCCTTATTCGCATAGGAGAAAACGGAACCGTGTACAAGTTCAAAAGAGAAAAAGGGAAAATTACACTCCATTCGACTTTGCGATACAGAAAGAATGGTGACAGCGCCGGCGGAATGGAATCGTCGATGGCTGTTTACAGGAATTACGGATACACGACCGACAACCACGGCAACATCCTATGTATAAACCTCAACAACCTGAAACCCGTATGGTACTATTGCAACCACGACGACACCGACGCTAGTCCCGTAATTGAAATAGAAAATGGAACTCCATACTTGTATTCAGGGTGCGAAATGGACAGACAAGGAAATGAAGGTATTTCGTACATTGTAAAACTGAATGCTCTCACTGGGGAATTAATCTGGGAACAAAAGATCAACTGCAAGAAAATGACAATTGCCGAAAAGCATTTCGATGGAGGAATGTATTCAACAATGCTATCTGGAAGAGGCAATTGCAGCGACCTCATCTTCACAAACATTTGTACAAACAATCCCCCGTCAGCAGGAAACTTCTATGCCATAAGGAAAGAAACAGGAGAAATTGAATACACCAAAAAGCTAAAACACTATGCATGGTCGTCGCCAATATCAATACTAAACGACGATGGAGAAATGTTTATCCTCAACTGCGATTGCATAGGCAATGTATATATAATAGACGGCAAAACTGGAGATTTTTTAATAACAAAAGAAATCGGACTTAATTTCGAATCATCGCCAATAATTATCGGCGACAACGTAGTTGTTGGTTCGCGTGGTTCCGATATCTATAAACTTAAGATAAGATGAAAAAGATAATTGCAGCAATAATGCTCTTGGTTCCGTTGTATGCAAGTTCACAAAAACTTATTGCATACCGTGATTCTATCCCCGACAGCTACAACTTCTGGGTATATGTACCCGAATCGTATGACTCAGTATCTGGAACCACACCAACCGTACTTTTCCTGCACGGGCGCAGCCTATGCGGACGCAACTTGACACTTGTACGCAAATACGGTCCACTCGACGCACTATATATGGGTAGAAAGATTGATGCTCTTGTTGTTGCCCCACAAAATCCGGGCACCGCTTGGAATCCTGAGAAAATAATGAAAGTAATAGACTATACCACAGAGAAATACCATACCGACACGAATCGCCTGTATGTGCTTGGAATGAGTTTGGGAGGCTACGGCACAATAGATTTTACTGGCACATACCCCGACAAAGTTGCCGCAGCAATGGCGCTTTGCGGCGGAGGTACACTGAAATCATGTTGCGGACTTAACGAAGTTCCGCTGTGGATAATGCACGGCACAGCCGACAACGCAGTAGGAATAGGACAATCGCAAGCTGTGGTTGACAAAATGATTGCCTGCGGTGACACTAGCCGCCTTATATTCGACAGGCTTAGCGGAGTAAACCACAGCCGACTGGCAAGAATGTTCTATCTGCCCGAAACATACGAATGGCTATTCTCGCACACACTTGCCGACACTACGAGAAAGGTAAATAGAGACATCGTAATCAACAATTCGACCATGGAGCAGGCATACAAAAACCTCAGCAAAAACAGCAACAACTTTACTGTAATTGATCCGCATCCGCAGCCAATGCCACAATCGACTTCGACCTCATCGACCACGGCACAGAAACCAGTTGATCCCAATGCACCCTACTACATAATAAAGAAAGGTGACACTCTGAGCCATGTCGCCAGAATGTACCACACATCGGTATCAAAGCTATGCCAGATTAACAACATCAGCGAAACTAGCATCCTAAGTATCGGACAAAAAATATATCTTAAATAAAAACGAAACAAAAAAAATAACACCATGATAGTTCTAACACTTGATGCAGGAGGAAGCAAATTCGTATTTTCCACAATAAAAGACGGAAAATTCATCGGTGAATCCGAAACCATACCATCAAACGGTCACGATCTCGACCAATGCCTTCTTGGAATTATAAACGGATTCAAAAAGCAACAGAAAGCAATCGATGAACCTATCGACGCTATAAGTTTTGCATTTCCAGGACCTGCCAACTATCGCGAAGGAATAATCGGCGACACAGAAAATCTTACTGGTTTTAGAGGCGGTGTTCCATTAAAAGCCATGCTTGAGAACATATTCAACGTTCCTGTATTCATAAACAACGACGGCGACCTGTACACTTACGGAGAATCGCTTGCCGGGTCATTGCCATTAATCAACGCCCAGCTATCAAAGGCAGGAAACATAATGCAATACAGAAACGTAGTTGGTGTAACAATAGGTTCGGGATTCGGCGGTGGATTCGTACACGACAAGACATTGATAACCGGAGACAACGTCACTGCCTGCGAAATATGGAAGATGTCGAATCGACTCGATCCGGAACGCAACTGCGAGGAACTGATAGCAATACGTTCGCTCAGGCGTTTCTATTCCGAATATGCACAAATTCCATTCGACGAAACTCCTATGCCACGCGGGATATACTACATTGGCAAAGGCACAGAAAAAGGCGACAAGACAGCAGCAAGGAAAGCATATTTCCGCATGGGCGAATGCCTTGGCGATGCCATTGCAAACTTGATTACAATCTTCGACGGAATAGTTGTAATAGGCGGAGGGCTTTCTAAAGCCAAGGAACTTATCATCCCCGGTGTAGAATCGGAACTAAAGCACAAGTTTGCCACCCTGTCACGCGTTACGCAGAATGTTTACTGTCTCAACGATCCTAAGCAATTGGACGAATTCATCAAGCCAGAAAGCAAAACGCTCAAAGTTCCATTCTCAACACAAACCGTAGAATACTCGTACAAACCAAAATGCGGATACTTATTCACCTCATTCGACACTAGCATGATGATAAATATCGGAGCATACCATTTTGCAAAGAAAAAGTTATCAGAAAAACAATAGATTTCACATCTAAGTCAAAAGCTGGTTTGCTATACACACTATTACACACCAAATAGTAACAACTATCGGCATACGACAACAAATGTTTTTAACATTATGCAGTTAAACTCTTGCAAACGAAGAGAGTACTTGCTGACAAAAATTCACTAATTTTGCAAAATTATATTTTATTTATCGCTTATGCGTAAACTTGCATTAATACTACTGATATTCACACTATTATCATCCACAATAATATCATGTGGGCGCTACGAGAATGGTCCAGCATTTTCGCTTAGATCGGCCAAATCGAGAGCTGTCGGAGAATGGGTCCTGACCGACCTACTTGTAAACGACAAGAGCGAACAGGCTCTCCTAGAGAATGAATCCTCATCAAAATTGATTTTGAACGAAGACGGCTCATACTCATACAAAAATTACGCTACCAGATCTACAGCAGAAAGATGTGGAATATGGACTTTTGGAGAAGATAAGACAGAACTGATTCTTACCGAAATAGACACAATAAAAGGCAACGTGGAACACAGCTACCGTATAACACGGCTTACAAACAAGGAAATGTGGCTATTGAATGGCAACGACGAATACATAAACATTGACGATCTTATTGAGCGTCGTTTTGAAAAACAAAGTAACAAGTAAAATTTTCTAACATGAAAAAGCATATTAATTTACTAGCAGCAATTGCACTTATCGTATGTGCAGTTTTTTCTTCCTGCAAGAAGTATGAAGAAGATTATGGTTTGATGATGAAGTCGCCTAAGGGAAGACTTGTTGGCACATGGAAAATAACTCAGATCGATTCCGACACAATGTCAATTAAACTTTCAGACTATGCTATGTTCGGCGAACTGCAGATGACATTTGAGAAGGATGAAACCGGTTATATGAAGTTTAAGGACAAAGGCTTGGGTGAAATATTGTCGGAGACCGACTGGGAAGAACTTCTTGGCGAAATGCAGGATTCTACCGCAAATACAGACAGTATTTCAGGAGGATTAGATGATATTGATTTCTCTGCGCTACTCTCATCGCAAATCGGATTCAAATGGGCTTTCGACGATAAAAAGGAATATTTGAAATTCAGCATGTACGACTCAACGTCAAGCTCATACGTCAATGTTGCCGACATGAAGATACTTTCGCTCTGCAAGTCTGACTGCAAGTTGCGCTACGAAGACGATTCTACAAGGGTGGATGTTTCGATGCAGAAATAGGACGATTTGATAAAAAACATAAAGTTGCATCATTTTTTTGGTGCAACTTTTTTTTATATATACCCATTAATCTGGCTTCAAAAGGTATATAGTTTTTTTTTATAAGCATTTATAGTGATTTCTTTTCCAAAAATCGCCATTTGTGGGGATTGCCAGACCTTTCCGAATGTGGGAACTTTGCATTGTGAAAATTGATATGAGAGAATAAATATAAAAATACAATAAAAATGGATTTGAAAATAGGTGATATCCAAGAGACGGCATTGATAACGCTGGCAATTCGTGCCAGTGAGACAAGCCGTCCGAACGCACGAATCAAGGATTCGATGGCGAAGGAAATTATTGACACGCTTGGCGTGGATGTGAGCAAGTACGACCCGTTTATGTCGCACGAAGGCGTAGTGGCGCGTACCATTATGTACAAGAACCAGTTGGAAGAACTCATCAGCCAATATCCCGATGCGCTGTGCATAAATCTGGGCTGCGGTTTCGACGACAAGTTCGTGCAGGTTGACAATGGCAAAATCTCGTGGTTCGATGTCGATTTGCCCGACATTATGTCGGTTAGACGCAAAATATATCAGAACCGCGACCGCTGCATTATGAAGGACGGAAGTGCTCTTGATGCAGAGTGGACAAATGGGCTGCCCAAACGCTCCATGACCATCGTCGTGATGGAAGGAGTGCTGGAATATTTCACAAAAGAGCAAGTAAAGACTTGTCTCAACATGTTGTGCGATTCGTTCGAACATGGCTACCTGCTGGCCGAACTGCACCATCCGTTACTTGGCAAGAACACCAAGCATCACGATGCCGTGAAATACACCAACGCCGAGTTCCAATGGGGGACAAAGTCGGGTAGGGAATATCTTGAGTTGGAACCGCGTATGAGTTTGGTTTCGGAACGGAGCTACAACGAGGAAATGCGGAAATATTCCCTTCGTGCAAAGTTGTTCGCTCTGTTTTTGCCGCATCTGAACAATAGATTGGCCGTGTATAAGTGGTAAAAAAGTATTTTTAATTGGTTCTTGTTAAATTATGGTTGATTTTTCTTCTGTAGTAATAACATTTCCGCTCACCAGCCAAGGCGGCAATCAAGGTATACTTCGCTCCGCTTCGTATTTGTTTAAAAGGTCGTGGAAATCAGTCTTCGAGAAATTAGTGACCGCCTATGGCTCATTATTTATTGGAAGAAAATTATTCAAAAGTTGAAGAATCAGCGTTTTGTAATAAAAGTGTTGGATTTTAATAAGTTAACGCAATGAAAACAGTATTTAAAATTATTCTTATGGTAATTGCCTACTTTGCCTTATTTATAGTAGGCGGGGCAAGTGGTATGATTCATCCGATGTGCTATGCGTACATTGGCGCGATTCTTCCCATATTTTTTGCTTTCGTGTATCTTTATTCGGCAAGTCTGTTGCGTTGTTTTGGCGTGGCAACAATTCTCAATGGAACTTTCCTTGTCGTAGCTTTACTGGCAGGTGAGGCCGACATCTCATTCATCATAGGAATAACGATTCTTACGGCACTTTCCGAAATAATCAGGATGGTATGTGGTTTCGATACGCGGAAAGGCGTCCGTTGGAGTTTCCTGCCGTTTGCATTTTCGTTTTTTGCCTTCACTGCCCACTGGTGGACCGATACCGAAGGTTCTCTGGCTGATGCCGTGGAGGAAATGCCTGCGGGCTACGACGAAATGATGAGACAGGTCATCGACAATGTGCCTGTGATGATTATAGTTTTGCTTCTGACCATACCGATTTCCATATTGGCAATGCGGTTGGCAGAGCGTGTGCTGAAAAAACAAACGGCAGTATTGAAATAACAATTCGTTTAATCGTAATTTTTTAGCAATGGAAAACAAAATTTCAAAAGTGTCCCTTTTATGGGTGATTATTATGGTGGGCTTTATGGCTCATATTGCAGCCGACATTCTTCCTGCATTCTGGGGAGCAAATATCGCAATGCCAGATTCTACAGGTGAAGCCTCGACGGGTATGATAATGTTTATGATGACTATGGCATTCTTCGTTCCGATGTGCGGATTGCTATGTATGAATTACCGCAAATTCAAGGCTATGCGTATCATCAATCTTGTTTTGGCAACGCTGATGATACTGTTCAACTTCTTCCATACTAGCGAACTGTTTATGGAGTTCAATCCCGTGCAACTGATAATACTTCTTGTAATGGTAGTTCTGGGAGTATATCTGTTTGTATATTCGCTGCGTATGGTGAAAGAGAATGATTAAGGCAGTTCTATCGATTAGAATTTGCAGTTTGTAAACTAGCAGCATTGTTATTGCAAAACTATCACTACTCAAACAACACCTTTAAATCCGACTTGAAGAAATTTTCTAATGACAGACCACCTTCTCCAACTATCATTGTGCGATGCGGGTGAAAGCGTTCTTCAAATGCGTGAAGGCCGGCAGTATCTTTTTCGTTGTTGCTTTTAACTTCGATTGCAACTATGCGGCTATTTTTTGCCAGAACAAAATCAACTTCAAGGTTTTCTTCACGCCAGTAGAACACATCAAAATTGTTGATATACGCGCAGTTGAGTATGTGTGCACCTGCAGCCGATTCTACAAATCTTCCCCAAATGCGATGGTCTTGCCGTGCAGATGAAAAATCGTGTTCAGAATATAGGCTCATCAAGGCATTGTTAAACACCTGATATTTAGGAACAGATGCACGGCGGCGGGCTTGGTCTAATGTATATTTTTGAAGTCCGCACACCATACCGCTTTGTTTTAATAGATTCAAGTAATTTGTAATTGTCGTAGTGTTGCCGGCATCCTGCAATTGCCCAATCATTTTCGTGAGCGACAGCAACTGCCCTGAGTATGCAGAACTTAACTCCATAGTCTGCCGTAGCAATGCTGGCTTGCTTATGGGAGTGTCAATCAAAATGTCGTTATTGATTGTCGCGTCAATAATGGAACTTTTTATGTATTCGTGCCAACGGTCAATGTCTTTGCGAAGGTCGGCAGCTCCAGGGTATCCGCCGAAATAGATGTACTCGTCCAATGTCATATCAAAGGCTTCCTGCATTTCCTGATACGACCAGTTTGGCATTCGGATGACCTCAAAACGACCTTTTAAACTTTCCGACAGCCCTTTTTCCAACCTTACACGCGATGAACCAAGCAATATTACCTTGATATTTATATCATTGAAAGTGTCGGCATCCCATTCTTTCTTAACCGCTTCGGCCCAGTTGGAGATTTTCTGAACTTCATCAATTACCAATAGCAGTTCCGCAAGGTTTTCCACCACCATCTTGTTGCGTGCAGCCATCCAACATTCGTTTATCCAATAGTTGCTTGTTGCTGGAACATTGTCTGCAGCAAAATGCAACCACGGCATATCCGTTGCCTTTAATACCTGCTTTATAACAGTGGATTTTCCAACTTGCCGAGGTCCTTCCACTATCTGAAGGAACTTTCTTGGCTCTTTAATTCTTTCAGTAATTAATTTATAATAAGCACGTTGCATGATGTTTAAAAATTTTACTCAATATACTGAGTAATTTTACTCAATGCATTGAGTAGTTTTCTGCACCGCAAAATAATTGCTTTTATTTGATATATGCAAGAAATAAAAGAGACAAATTTTTCAAGTATTTCGTTTTCAGTTCTTCACTGCCCTAATCGACAATCCGCAGTTGCGGTAGGTAAGTTTTTCCTCGCAGTCGTCAGCACCGAAGAAAACACCCCAGGCTCGGCAAGGAACATCGGTATAGAGCGAACTTGTCCAGTAAATGCCGTACGAACCTTCGTAGTTATGATCGTTGCCGCTTTGGTATCCTGCAGCCGGCATGAATATGGAATTGCCGTTAGGTCCGGTAAACTGCCGTCCGCCAATGCCGTTAATCGTTGTCCAAACAATGGTGCAGGAAGACATAAGTTCGCTCATTTCCTCGTAGGTCGGAGTTCGCCAATCGCTTCCCCAGTTGGCTGTGGCGGCATCGTCGGTGGGTTCGAGCATTGTTAGGTTATCGGTAAAACCGTTGTTGCCGAACTGCGGGTCACTGCAATATTTTGTCAGCCTCGGATTGTTCCACGAAGTGCCCTCGGCATATCTGTAGCTTTCCCAAGTGTATGCGCCCTTTTCGGCAATTTCACCCCAAGCAAAAAACTGTCCGTATTCTTCGGGATTGGCGGCGCCGATGTTGCAGGTCGCCCACTTTGTCCCCGATGGCAACCCAAGGTCAACCCAGGAATGCTCGGTCAAGTCGGGCAAGGCAATCCACTGTGCATACAGCGTCGTATTGACAGAAATCGTAACTTTCTGCGAGTCGGAATAAGTCCTGCCCGAACCGTCGGCAGCGGTATTCCAACTTACAAAACCATAGTTCTCGCGTGTGAACTCATTTGCAGACAATGCCTGTGCAATGCCAGTTGTAAACGCTTGCGGCTGCATTTCACCCGCACCGCCATTGGCATCGAATGTAACATATACCATTGCGCCGGTTCCGCTTGTCGTATCCGCATCGGCAACCCACTGGGCAAAAAGTGTCATATCCGAAACAAGCCTTATCTTTTGTCCGTCGCTATATGCAGTTCCGCTACCGTCACTCATTGTATTCCAGCCCGAAAAGTTATAGTTCTCACGCGCAAACGCATTGGAAGACAAGTTTTTCTCTTCGGCCTCGGCAAACACTTGCGGTTGCATAGTACCGCTCCCTCCGTTGGGATTGAAAACTACAGAATATGTTATCTTGTCCTTGCATCCAGTAGTCAGCATACCCATTACCAAAACCAATACCGACAAAATGTATAACTTATTCTTCATACCTTTACATTATAAATTACTGATATGCAAAAATATGACATTGCGGTTATTCTCTCCAATCACAACTTTTGGTTAAATCTTGCCGTTCTTTTCATCATTTTTGGGGAGAGATGTGCGGAATATGATATGTTTTCTGCTTGAAACATAAATAATTACGATTTGTAAAATCCCTTTCAACTTAAGTAAGTGGCTAAGCCAATCAATGAAAAACTATGCGATAGCACGGCGGTAACTACATTTTTTACCACTTACCGCCATCGTATCTGGTGGTTTTATTTCCGTTTAACACAAGACTTGCAAGCTAAATGCCTAATACAAAACAAATTACTTTATAAATATATAGAACATACATATTTTTCAAAGAGGAGAGTAGGGAAAAATTTGTTTCATACTGAGATAAAACAAAAACAGCAGTCAACTATTGCCGACTGCCGTAAATTGCCTTACTTTGCGTATTACAAATGCTAATATTCAAATACGAAAGGACATGATAAAACAGTATCCTCAAACATCTGCTATCGAATCGTACTCCATTCTCCTTCCAATGCTTCTGCTTTTACATCCAATGTGCTTAATATTTCATCAAGTTGCTGCATATACTTGTCGCTTTCTGCTTGAGTAACTATTGTTACATAATAATTTACATAAACACCAACAAAAGTGTATCCCTTGACAGTTTCCGAAAATGCTTTTGCAGTAAAATCGCAAAAATACCCTTTACAATTGCCTACTGTCTTTTTAGATATTGTAGAGAATTTAATGTCGTAGTATATCGAAGTTAAAGTACTATTAATAGTATTTATTGTTTCTATGCTCATTTCTTTTATTTCTTGTTCGTAAGCGTATGCCAAACCTGCATCTTCACCGCTAGCTATAGTTATACAAGAAAGGTTATCTCCTTTTATCTCACAATTAAAACTAATTTCTCCATTTTCATCCTTTTCTACATCTGTTATTTTGTAATTCCATGGATATTTGAAAGATATGTACTCATTAGAATAAGTATTACTTAAGTTACTATTACTTGAATAGCCATAATCATTCCCCGAGTAGTAATTCGACTGACTATCAGAGTTTGACGATAAAGATACTGCAATAATTGTAATCACTATTACTACAAGAACAGCAATTGCTGCGATTATTATTACCTTATCTGACTTTTTCCGACCTTTTGCATTTTCTGTAGAAGTGGCATCAGACACTGATTCTGAAGTAGTTCCAATAGGAACTTCTTGTTCGCATACTGCTAGCGGTGTTGTAGGTTCTTCAATGCCACTGACAATTTTAGTCCCACATACTGGACAAAATTTAGCACCCTCCTTAATTAGTGTTCCACACTTGGGGCACTTACATTCTTTTTCTATCTTGCACCCGCATTTCGCACAGAACTTTGCTCCTTCCTTTAGCACTTCTCCACAATTCGGACAAATCTTTACAGGTTTTTCCTTTTCTACTTTTGCCCCACATACAGAGCAGAACATTGCGTTATCCGCCATTTCTGCATTACATTCTGAACATTTCATAAATTATTGATTTTTAATTTGCCACGTATTATTCTTGCTAACGCAAAGATGTTCCACAAAATGGACATTTGTCGAATTTTGCACTAACTTCTTTCCCGCAAATTTTGTTTGGACAAATAATAGTTTTAGTTTCATTGGAATTTTCATTGGAATCATCCTCTTGTGTTTCATTGTCTTCTGGCTTTAATAGTATTCTTTTTAACCGTTCGTAATAAAACATTGAAACAAATGTTGGTACTGAAGCAATGGTAACAAGTATACCTTGAGTATTAGAGTCAACCTCAGGCAAATACATAACGGCGGAAATAACAAAAAATATAAACATAGAAACAAATGCCATCAAATTAACAATTGCACAAATGGACATCGTTTTTCCAAACTTATTAATTTCAGGGTCTTTTGCTATCTTTTCACCAAGAAAAAAGAATTCATCGTTGTATGCTGAACTTATCTTTAAACCAAGTATAAGTTGTATTATTGTTTGTGTTAACAAAAATACAAGACACAAAATCCATAGACCCACTGAATCGTAAAAATTCATATAAATCATAGAGATAGCAGAAACTACAACTGTAACAATTTGCCAAGTAAACAAACTATCGAAACTCTTTTTCAGTTTAGACATTGCTATTTTCAGAGAAAACAGCAAAACGACTAAACCAATGGCATCCAAAACAGTACCAACCCATTCAGGTATATAACTTAAAAAGAAAATGACTTTCGTCATTCCATTCACTGTATCCCTTATGCCAAAACCATCTGCATATGTGTTCTCCAATGAGATAAAAAGTCCAACTATAGCAACCCATAAGGCTGTTTTTATTAAACCATCGCCCAAAGGGACATTTCGTCTTAGCAATGTTATGTTATCCTCTACTTCAATTTCGTTTATATCACCTTCGACCTCTCTGTCATCCTCATCATCTAGCCATTCTCCACAATGCTTGCATTTTGTTGCAGTTGCAAGTATCTCTTCCCCACAATACGGACAATTTTTCTTTTC
>Ga0310786_10000339_pt1 | contig 76505 bp, 66 predicted proteins | sample AusTroGonzalo_MG_FD_203881 | JGI IMG/M metagenome (GOLD analysis project Ga0310786, IMG submission 203881) | Bovine rumen microbial communities from tropical cattle in Woodstock, Queensland, Australia - Gonzalo_03 (v2) (version 2) | ecosystem: Host-associated > Mammals > Digestive system >... | reverse complement strand
TTACAAATTAACACCAAATGTAAATATAATTACACCAACATGGCAAAAAACAGTTGTTCAACCATTAAAACATATGGATGTTTTACATGGAAATGTAATTGCTACAATGATTGATGAATATGAAATAACAAGCGATATTACATCAATCGAAGATGGTTTTTGTATCGCAATAAAAAATATTGATGTGACAATTGGGTATTCTGATTTTCTGGTTCAAATAGATATATCACATCAACCAAATACATGTTCATATAATGCAATTTTATCACACGAAGATGAACATATTCGTGCATATTTATCAGTGTTTGATAACAACCAAGATTTAATAAAAAAATCAATATATTCTGCGGCTGATTCTATTATTCCAATATTTGTAAAAAATGAATCAGATATTGAAAGCGCGATTGATAAATTAAATGAAAAAATTCAAAATCACCCCGATATTATTTTATTAAAACAACATCTCAAAGCGGACGAAGAAATTCAAAACAAACATGTTGATGAAAATGATAATGGGGAAAGATTAAAAAAATGTTTTGAATAAATTTTTATCCAAAATAAACATAAATTGCAATTGGTGCAACAACCGCAGTCATCAGACCCGATATAACAATCGCTAACGAACTGAATGAACCTTCTATTTTACCCATTTCCATTGCTTTGACTGTGCCAGCGGCATGTGATGCATTACCAATAGCCAACCCACGTGATATAGGATTTTTTAATTTCATCCATTTGCATAATTTATCACTGACTGATGCGCCCAAAATTCCCGTGATAATAACCGCAGATACCGTCAAAGATACCATCCCACCTAATTTTTGTGTAATACCAATCGCCAATGCAGTTGTGACCGATATAGAAACCAAACTTCGTGCGATTATATCGGATAATCCCAACAATATAACCAAAATACATATTGATAACACAGACGCAATTACACCAACCAGCATTGCAAATAAAATTGTTAAAATATGTTTTTTTAATAATGGTAATTGTCGGTACATTGGAACCGCAAAACATACAGTCACTGGAACCAAAAAATATGTTAAATATTTTGCAGTTTGATTGTATGTAGCGTATGGAATATTAAATGATAATAATATAATAATTACAAATATAGTCGCCAAGAAAAGCGGTGTAGTAAACGGATTTTGCCACTTTTTGTTTATAATGGTCGCCAATGCAAACATTGCAATTGTGATTGCGGCACCAAAATACGTTGAATTTGTAATTAAATCAGTCATTTTTTATTCCGTTTATTTTTATTCAAAAAATAATCTGCGGTTTTCCCAGTGATAATCATAGTGACAAAATATGCTGCAACTAACAAAATAACCAGATAATACCATATATTTGAAATTTCAGGCCAAATATCGATAACTGCGACCGCGGGGGCGATAAAGAATAACGCCATAATTCCATGAAACCAATCTGCAATATCAGAAACCCATTTTAATTTTATAATATGTAAACAAAGTGCGATAAATAACAGTAATAGTCCATAAATACTGCCCGCGATGGGTAACGGAATAAAATGTTCGCACACTTCGCCCAGAAATACGAATATTAGAACAATCATAAATTGCAAAAGGTATTTCATTTTATCCTCTCTCGTTATGAAATTATAAATAAAAAATATTTATTTTAAAAGAAATTTTTAGTTTCAAAGAAATCACATTAAAAATACTAAAAATTTTAAGAAAATACCGGTTTTTGCCGGTATTTTGTATATATTAAAGTATTTTATCAAAAAAATTCAAAATTCCCGGCTTTTTTGATAAAAAAGTTCGAAAAGGCCGGGAATTTTATTTGTTATTCATGTCTAATAATAATTCAAGTTTTTCATTTGTTTCATGTATTTTATTATCGATTTCAGATATTAATTCTTTGTAATCAATATTATTTTTCAATGCGTTTGATATAATCTCTCGTTTTTCAAGATTTAATTTTTCAAGATATTTACGCAATTTATATGATACGATAAATTTTTCAGCATCTTCAAAACTTAAATCAGTGTTTTGAATATTATTTTCATCAAAAGATATATTTAATGATGACAGAAAATCCAGGTATTTTTCAGAAATCAACGGGTATTTTTGAACAATTGATTTAATAATATTTATATTCATAACATCCGTATCGGGCAATTCAATTGTTGGTGTGTATTCTTGCTTTTTCCATTTATGCCATTGATTAAACTTACGATTATTATATTCTTGTTCAATTTCGTTTTGAAATATTTTATCACTTATTTTTGATACACAATCTTTCAAATATTTTTCTGCCTGGGTCCGTCCCCCCGGTGTGTTTATTAAAAAGTTTTTATTTACTGTATCCCATAAAAAATCAACCAAAGGAACCGCATTATCAATAATTTTACGCATCGCAGATTCACCAGATGTTTTTAATATTTCATCTGGATCTTTGCCACCAGAAACAAATGCAAATTTTACATCACTGTTGTCGCGTAAAAAAGGCATAACAAGATTACACGCGCGCACAGCAGCTTTTTGTCCGGCGGTATCACCATCAAAACAGAAAACAATATTACGATTTGATTTACATAAAATTGCGATATGATCTTCGGTTAGTGCGGTCCCCAGTGGTGCCACGGTTTCTGGAAAACCGTGATTTTGCATTTGAATTGCATCAATTTGACCTTCGACAATAATACTGCGATTGTTACGATGAATCGCGTCGCGCGCAAAATTAAATCCAAAAATCGTTTGTCGTTTATGAAATAATTCTGTGTCGGTTGTGTTTATATATTTTGGTTCTGACCCATCCAAAGAACGCCCTGAAAAAGCAACAATTTGATTGTGTGCATTAAATATAGGGAACATTAATTTATCACGGAAAAAATCATATGGACCGTAATCACCGACGCGTACCAAACCTGTTGCAACCAATTTATCAATCTTTATATTTGAAAAATGTGATGAAATAACATTGCCTTTTGGTGCATAACCAATACGATATTTTTTTATCATTTCATCGCTGAATCCGCGATTTTTAATATATTCCAAAGCATTTTTACCAGATTCACCATATAATAAATTTTGATAAATTTCGGCAGATTTATCGGTGATTTTTACATAATTTTCTTCTGCTTCGATTTGTTGTGGGGTTTTTTGTTTGAATTCTGGCATCTTTATACCGGCCATATCTGCTAATTCTTTGATAGCCTCTTTGAAATCGACATTTTCAGATTTCATTACAAATGAAATAATATCGCCGTGTTCGCCGCATCCAAAACAGTGATAAAAACCTTTGTCTTCGTTGACCGCAAACGATGGTGTTTTTTCATTATGAAACGGGCAACATCCCCAATAATTTTGACCTTTTTTAACCAATGGAACACGGCGTGAAATAACATCAACCAACGATAAGCGTTGTCTTAATTCATCAGTAAAAGAATTATCAAATTTCGACAATTATTTCGCCTTTTTTGAATATGTTTTTTTACTGTTTATCAGATCAATCGCAGTTTCCAAACTTGGCTGTTCTTTGACGGATACATTAACACGATTAGATGATAAATATGGGCCGTATCTCCCATCAGGATAATAATAAATTGCTTTATCTGTTTCTGGATTTTTGCCCAAAATAATCGGTTCGACTTTCTTTTTTTCACCACTTAATAATTCGCGTGCGATATCAAGTGTTATTGTATCAACAGTATATTTTTTTGCAGATGCATTTTTCGTCCCATTTGTCACATATGGACCAAATTTTCCGATTTTGAAAACAATATTTTCACCTAAATCTTTTTCTGTTTTTTCAGGTTTTTCATCTGATTTGTTTTCATCTGAATTTGTTGGGCCATCAAATAATTTTTTAGTAAACCCGCATTTTGGATAATTACTGCAACCAATAAACGCACCATATTTGGACAGTTTAATGCCAAGTTTTCCGCCGCATAGCGGGCATTTATCATCACCATTTTGGAATAAATGATCATGCATAAATTCGTTTATTTTGTCGATAACTTCGGGCATTTTTATATTGTTTGCCAAATCAATTGTTTTATTTGTTGGTGTCCAGAAAGATTCCAGAGACGATAATTTATCACGCTTTCCGTTTGATACATCGTCCAAAGTATCTTCGGTTTTCGCAGTAAAATTCACATCGACCAAATCATGAAAATAATTTGACAAATATGATACCAACACCCAACCGGCCATGGTTGGATGAAATTTATGTTGTTTATCTTGTTCAACATATTTTCTGTCCACAATAGTTGACATAATAGTTGCATATGTTGATGGACGACCAATACCTAATTCTTCGAGTTTTTTTACCAACGTTGCTTCTGAAAAACGTGCAGGCGGTTGAGTAAAATGTTGTTCACTGGTCAATGTTTTTATTTCGATTTCATCGTTCATATTTAATTGCGGCAATTTAACATCATTTTGTTCATCATCATCTTCAATATAAACTTTCATGAACCCATCAAATGTGCGTGTTGTGCCGACACAGTGGAATACAGCATTTTTTACATCTATATCAACAGACACAGAATCAAAAGTTGCATTTGACATTTGGCACGCAATTGTTCGTTTCCAAATTAAATTATACAATTTTAATTCATCGCCCGATAAATCTGATTTGGAACTTGTGAAATGTGTTGGGCGAATTGCTTCGTGTGCTTCTTGGGCATTTTTTGATTTAGTCACATATATATTCGGTGTTTTTGGAACAAAGACATTACCGTATTCTTTCGCGATGTATTCACGAATTTCAGCGACCGCTTCGTTTGATAAATTTGTTGCATCGGTTCGCATATATGTAATAAAACCTGCTTCGTACAATTTTTGTGCCGTCGCCATAGTGCGTTTAGATGAAAAATGCAATTTATTTGCCGCATCTTGTTGTAATGTAGATGTTGTAAATGGTGCAAATGCGTGACGTTGCACTTTCTTTTTTTCAATGCTTGAAATTTTTCCAACGGTTGGTGTTTTAATTGTTGATAAAATTTCATCAACCATTTTTTTATTTTTTAATGTCAATTTTTCAATTTTTTCGCCATCAAATTTTATTAAATTTGCGTCAAATTCTGATTTTTCAACACCGCATTTTGCAGCGATTGACCAATATTCAACAGGATTAAATTTTTCAATTTCTTTTTCGCGTTCAACAACTAATTTTACCGCGACACTTTGCACGCGTCCCGCAGATTTTCCAAGATTACGCCGCCACAATAATGGTGAAACACTGAACCCAATTAAATAATCTAATATTCTGCGAACCAAATATGCATCAACCAGATTATTATCAATTTCGCGCGGATTTTTAAGTGCTTCGACAATCGCATTTTTTGTAATTTCATGGAACGCAACACGATAAACCGGTTTGTCGTCCAATACTTTGCGTGCGGTTAAAATATCATTTATATGCCATGCAATAGCTTCACCTTCGCGGTCCGGATCGGATGCTAAATATACTGCGTCTGCTTTTTTTAATTCATCAATTATCAATTTTAATTGTTTTTCTTTGCCGGGCATAATTTGCCACTTTGGGGCAAAATCTTTTGCGATATCAACACTGCCTGCTTCAGGAACTAAATCACGAACATGCCCCACGGACGCAACAACACGCCAACCAGATCCCAAATATTTTTCAATAGTTTTTGCTTTTGACGGAGATTCTACAATTAAAAGATTCATTTTTTAAAACCCCTTGGATGATAATTGTTGGTCTTTGTGGATATGGGCATTTTGGCATAAACCAAACCCAAACAGCAACGATAATAAACTGCTGCCACCAAAAGACATTAATGGTAATGGAACCCCAACCGTCGGCATCAGCCCCAACACCATAGAGATATTTATAGAGTAATAAATGAAAAAGTTCAACATAAAACCAAAACAAACCAATTGACCAAATCGATTTCTGCATGTTTTTGCACACCAAAACAAGACAACAACAATGAAAGTATAAAGCATTAATAACAAGAAAGCCCCGATAAAACCAAATTCTTCGCCCAACATTGTGAATATAAAATCGGTATGTTTTTCAGGCAAAAATGATTGTTGCGCCTGGGATCCAGATAAAAATCCTTTGCCAATAATGCCGCCGCTGCCAAACGCTATTTTAGCCTGATTTATTTGATAACCCGCGCCACGCGAATCAGATTCAGGATTTACAAATGTTATAATACGATTTCTTTGATAATCATGCATTGCACCGTACCAAACAATCGGTGCAGAAATTAATGCCAAAATACCAGCAATTACAAACCATTTTTTATTTGCACCTACAATATAAAACATGCCCAATGTGATTAAACCTAATGATATACCTGTGCCTAAATCGGGTTGCGCACAAATCAATAAAAATGGCAACAATAGCATTAATACAGGTATCAGATAATTTTTGAATTGTGTTAATTCAACACTGTTTTTCCATGCAAAATAACGCGCCAACGCCAACACCAATGCTATTTTTATAAATTCAGATGGTTGAATATTTATTCCGCCAATAGACAGCCATCGCTGGGCCCCCATGCCAACATTGCCAACAAACGTCACCAATATGATTAAAATCAATGCGATTGCGTAAATAAAATATGCGGACTTTATCCACGTTTTTATATTCGAAAAAGAAACAAAGAAAAATATCAACATCCCAAAAATTATTTTTATAAACTGAGATAACGCAAATGGCGTCCATGAACCACCGCCCGCCGAAAATAATACAATCAAAGAAATAGACAACACAACACACATAGGTATAAACAACACCCATGAAAAACGCGATAGTTTTTCACTAAACGTCATCATATTTGCATTTGAAACTCGTGTTGTTGTTGACATTTTATTTTAATAATTCCTTCATTATATTTGCAGTTGCGCGTGCCGCGGGTGTTGATCCGCCAGCGTGTTCCATAATCACGCATACGGCGTATTTCGGGTTGTTTGTTGGGGCATATCCGACAAATAATCCGTGATTGCGCAAATTCCATTTTAATTGTTCGTTTGTTAAAACACCACTTTCGCGTTCTGATTTTGAAATACTGCGAACCTGGGATGTGCCGGTTTTGCCACCCATTTTTTTACCGTCTATGTTTATTGCACTGCCCGCGGCAGTGCCACCTTTCTTGGTGACTTCTTCCAGACCGTTTAATACATATTTTATATTTTTATCTTGGATGTCCAGGTTTTTGAATTTTGTTTTTTTATCGGTGTACATTAAATGCGGGACAACTTCCTTATTAGATGCAACGCGTGCCATCATAACCGCCAATTGCAGACAATTTGTTAAAATAAATCCTTGGCCAATTCCTGAAATAATAGTGTCCCCATGAACCCATTGAACGCCTATATTTTTTTCCTTCCATCGTCTATCGGGGATAATTCCGGGCATTTCATGTGATAATATATCGTCCATATATTTTTGGTTTAACCCTAATTTTAATGCCATTTGTTTTATCGCATCAATTCCGATACGTAATGCAACCTGGTAAAAATAAACGTCGCAAGAATGTTTTAATGCCCCAATTAAATCCATAGACCCATGACCATCTTTGGCCCAACAGTGATATTTATGATTTCCATATTCCCAAAAACCAGGGCAAAATATTTTTTCATGTGGTGTTATTGCGCCACTTTCCAGTGCGGCCAGCGCGACAACAATTTTGAACGTTGATCCGGGTGGATATAAACCTTCGACAGTTTTATTCATAAATGGTTTTGCAATATCGGATAATAAGGATGCGATATATTCTTCGCCGTCATCGGTTTTGAAATTGTTTGGATCAAAACTGGGGGTTGATGCCATCGCCAATATTGCGCCTGTTTCTATATCCAACACTACACCACACCCTGCGCGATTCATTGCCAAAGAGTCATATAAAACTTTTTGCACATTTTCACGGATGGTCGTTTTTATATTGCCACCCGGAATTGGTGGAATATATTGACCTTTGTCTTCGCCGGTGATGCGCCCCACAGCGTTTGTTATTAAAACACTTTGCCCCATTGTGCCACAAATATCATCATTAAATCTTTTTTCAAGCCCATTAATTCCAGTTGTAAAAAACGGTGCGTTTGGAATACTTTTTTTGGGCGCGCCAACATATCCAAATATTTGTGCACCGGCCGGTCCCATTTCGTATACACGTGAAAATCCGGTATTTATATGAATTCCAGGAATATTTTTAGCGGCCAATCTGGCCAACATATTCCAATTAGAATTTTCGGTTATCAATACTGGTTGAAAGGCCCGTTGTTTTTTTATGTCGCGCCAAATTCTGTCCACTGTCTTTTTGCGCAGATTCAAATGATTTGCAATAGTTTTTACCAATGATTCAATATCATCAGATTCTTCGGGAATGATGTATACGCGGTAAATTGGGGCATCACGCGAAATTATCGTTCCAGATTCAGATAATATATTTCCACGTTGTGGTAAAATCGCATTAATTCTGAAAATATTATTTTCACTTTTCTTGGAATAATCTTTGTATTCAAATAATTGCATTTGCAACATGCGCAAAACCAATACAGATGTCATCACGACCCCGCCTGTTAAAAACAGTGCGCTGCGACGGTCAAAAGTGCGTGCAACTTCTGTATCTATCACGTGATTCACCCCTTGCAATTAAATAAATCTTCGATTGATGTTATTGGGATATATAAAACGTTCATCCAAACAAACAGCCAAAGATTATTTATAAAATTGTTCCATGTCAAATCCATCCACGTTAAAATAAAAATACCAGACCCAATAAACAACATAAAAATATAAATCGCATTTTTTTCAATATTTTTAACATCTATGAAATTTTGAAATCCATCTATGGCGTAAAAAACGCAAAACATTATCGTCCAAAATAAATTTAAATTAGACCGGTAATCAATCAAAAAGCAAAATAATAAACCAAATGGCGCAAACCAATCAATTGGCCTGACAAACGTGTAATAAAATATAGGTATTAACGCCAATATTCCAGATGGATTCCAAAAAGATATCGACAGGCGCCACAAAATAATCGTTATTAAAAACGGCAGAGATTTTTTCAAAAAATACAAAAATCTGTTCATTATCTATATGAATCCATATTGTTATATTTTAATACCATTACGCGCGAATTTTGATTTGGGCGCAAAACATCAACGTATGTTTCATCAATCATTTCGCCGATATATATGCCCGATGGCAAAATACCACTGATGTTGCTGGTTATAATTTTAAGACCGCCCCGCCCTACAAATTGTGCGTCACTAAAAAACCCAACAGATGCAGATGTTTTTCCGTTTCCTTGTAAAAATCCAGAAACACCCGAACCACCAACGCGCACTGCGATATTAGAATCAGCATCAGTTATTGCGCGGACACGGCAAAATTGTGTTCCACAATCAATAATTGTCCCAATTAAACGATTATCAAATGATACAACAACCATCCCGCGTTCCAATCCTGACTTTTTTCCACGGTTTATCAAAAATGTGGTTTTGTGGAATACAGAATCATCAAAAATCACATCCGCAACAACAGATTCATACGGGGATGCGTGTTTTATATTGATTTCGCGTTCCAGTTTTTGATTTTCTTCGATTGCGATATCGCATGCGTATTTGTTCGCCAATGCTTCGTCCAGTTTTTTGCGCAATATTTCGTTTTCTGTGCGTATTGTTGATGTTTCGCGAATCCATGATATGCCCTGACCTATTATTCGTATAGGCCATGTCACAATATTGCCAACAACATTTGCAGCCGGTAAAACAATATGTGCCATACCGTTCATAATCGCATAATCTGGCTTTGCCACCATAATATATATGACAAATACGGGCACCGCCAGCGCCGCCAACGCGGATTTTATGATTTTAATCAATTTGTACGATAGTTTATCTTTGGTCATGTAAATTACTTTAAACGCAAAATTTTGAATATTCAATAAAAACTTGATTTTTCTTTTTTATGTGTCAAAATAACAACCAACCGACATGGCAGGCATTGCCACGAGGGTTTTAACAAAAAGGATAAAAAATGCCAAAATTAAAGACAAAATCTTATATGAAAAAACGTGCGTCCATGACGGCAACTGGAAAAATCCGTGTTGCTAGAAACGCTCACCATAAATGTCTGTCGCATAAATCTAAGCGTGCTAATAACGCTGGGTCAAAGCCACAGTATTTGAACGAAAACATGATGGGTCAGGCAAAAATCTTGGCACCATATGGTTTGAAATAATAGGGGGCAATCATGGCAAGAGTAAAACGCGGTACAACCGTTAAACAAAAGCACAATAAAATATTAGAACGTGCCAAAGGTTATTTGGGACGTCACCATTCAACATATCGTGCTGCACGTGAAAAAACTGAAAAAGCGGGTCAATATGCATATCGTGATCGCCGTCAAAAGAAACGTGATTTTCGTTCTCTTTGGATTGTGCGTATTAATGCTGCGGTTCGTCCAAACGGTTTAACATACAGCCAATTTATGAACGGTTTGAAGAAAGCTGGTGTCACATTGGACCGCAAAGTTTTGGCCCAAATGGCATATGATGCTGATAAAAACTTTGAAGCATTGGTTGAAACTGCAAAACGATTTATTGCCAAAAGCGTTAAATAATGCTTTACGGCAAGGTTTTGTTTTGTCAAAATATAAGGGCCGTAAAGTATCGGCCCTTAAATTTTATATAAATGGGAAATACAGATGAAAGAACAAATAAAACAAATAAAATCTTTGGAAGAATTACAAGATTTATACACTGCGACGTTCGGTAAAAATGGGACAATGACGGCAAAATTAAAAAATATGGCGTCCATGTCTAATGAAGAACGCGCGGTTGTGAATGCTGAAAATGCCGAATTGCGCCAATTATTCAAAGAAAAACAAATCGAACTTGAAAATGCTGCGTTAAACGCTAAATTGGCGACCGAATTTGTTGATGTGACATTAGACACAGAACCAAAAAATCGTGGAACGTTGCATCCGTTGACACAATCGTTAAAAGAATTGGCGGCGATTTTGGAATCTTTGGGATTTGAAATGTGGACGGGTCCAGAAATCGAAGATGATTGGCATAATTTTACAGCATTAAATACGCCTGAATATCATCCAGCGCGAGATATGCAGGATTCCTTCTTTCTTGAAAATGGTAATGTTATGCGGACACAAACGTCATCTATTCAAATTCGTGCGATGGAAAAACAAGGTGTACCAATCAAAATGTTTGCAGTTGGTTCAACATACCGCAAAGAAATGGATGCGACACATTCGCCTATGTTCCACCAAATCGAAGGTTTGTATATTGATAAAAACGTAACATTGACTGATTTAGTTGCGACTATGCGGACATTGTTATCACGATTTTTTGAACGGGATATTGAAATTCGTATACGTCCATCGTATTTCCCATTTACCGAACCATCTGTTGAATTTGATATGAAATGGGATAATGGTAAATGGCTGGAAATTGCCGGAGCCGGCATGGTTCATCCTAATGTTTTGAAAAATTGCGGTGTCGACCCAAATGAATACCAAGGATTCGCATTTGGTTTTGGTTGGGATCGTATGGCGATGTTAAAATATGGCCTGAACGATATTCGTGCGTTTTATGACGGCGATATCAGATGGCTTAAAAATAGTGGTTTTTAATCAAGGGGGATAAAAAATGAAATGGTCAATTGAATGGTTAAAAGAATATTTAGATACAGATTTAGCCCCAGAACAAATCGAAGAAAAATTAAATGCCATTGGTTTAGAGGTCGAAGATTTATACACCCCTATTTTGCCAATTGCTGCCAAAATAATTGAATGTGTTCCACATCCAGATAGTGATCATTTACATGTATTAAAAGTAGATGATGGCAGTGGCAAATTGCGCCAGATTGTATGTGGTGCGCCAAATGCACGTGTTGGGTTGGTGTCGAGCCTGGCATTGCCAGGATGCAAAATTGGTGATTTTGTGATTCAACCTGGTAAATTACGTGGCGTTGAATCAAATGGTATGATGTGCAGTGCGCATGAAATGGGTATCGGCGACGATGATACCGGTATTATCGAATTGGACGAAACAAAAGAAACAATCGGGCAAACAATATCCGCCATGCGTGATATGGCGTCCAGTGTGTTAGAAACATCTATAACCCCAAATCGTCCGGACCAGTTGTCTGTACGGGGTATCGCGTTGGATTTGGCCGCGGCCGGTGCGGGTAAATATGTCGCAGATAATATCAAAGAATTGGCATTGAAAAAAGGTTCACGGTCGGTGAATTTGATTGCAGAAAACGCATGTCCAACATATCGTTTCTGTGAAATTCACAATATTAAAAATGCACCATCAAATGAAAAAATCCAACATAGATTGCAGTCTGCAGATATAAATCCAAAAAATGCGCCAATCGATGCAACAAATTACATTTGCTATGATTTGGCGCAACCTATGCATTGTTTTGATGCCGATGAAATAAAGGGCGATATAACAGTGCGCATGGCAAATGTGGGTGAAAAATTCACAGACCTTTTCGGAAATGAACATGAATTATGTGACAAAGATTTGGTTATAGCAGATGATATGGGTATATTGGCATTGGCGGGTGTAATCGGCGGTGTGCGCGGTATGACCAGTGATAAAACAAAAAATATTATTTTGGAATCCGCATATTTTGACCCTGTATCAATTCGTAAATCATCAAAACGCCATGGTGTTTCAACAGATTCATCATATCGTTATGAACGTGGTATTAACCCAGATGGAACAGCACGTGCATTGGCATATGCTACAAAAATCATAATGGATGCATGTGGTGGTGAAATTGTAAATGTTGCGGTTGCTGGTCGCACAGAATACACACCAAAACCTGTTGTTTACAATCCGTCGTATTTCGAAAAAAAGACAGGGATAAATCTGGATGAAAAAACACAACGTGAAATTTTGGAAAAATTACAATTCAAAATCGAAGAAACCAAAGGTGGCGATTGGTTAATTACACCAAACCCACAGCGTGTTGATGTAGTGATTCCTGAAAACATAGTTTCTGATTTAATCCGCATTTATGGATATGACAAGGTTGGCATCTCTATGATTCCAGAAAACAAATCAAATGTTTCAGAAAAAATCGAAGACAAAGCGTGTCTTGGAATTAAAAATCGTTTGGCTGCAATGGGGTTAAATGAAAATATTTCATTCGGTTTTGGTAATTCAAAAATCGAAGAAATTTTGACAGATAAACCAATTGTTCGTATTGCGAACCCAATTGTTGTTGATTTAGATACTGCACGAAATAATTTGTTGGAAAATTTGCTGATTGCGATTGCAAATAATGAAAAACGCGGATTTTCTGATTTGAATTTATTTGAATTAGGTACCGTATTTGATGGCGATAAACCGGGTGAACAACACACATCTTTGTGTATTGTGCGCACCGGCTCTACATCGCCGAAACATTGGCAAAATCGTAATCGTGCGGTCGATGTATTTGATGTAAAATCTGATTTAATTTCTTTGATTGGTGCACAAAAATTCACAGTGGATACAAAAAATCCACCACTTTGGGCACACCCATATAAATATGGTGCGATTGTTCAGGGACCACGTGTTTTGGCACAATTTGGCGAATTGCATCCATCGGTTGCTAAAAAAATGCATATAAAAATGCCGGTTTGTGTTGCAATTATTGACGATATTTCATTATTGCCGCAAAAACCGAAAAGCAAAAAAATCCCTGTGACTGATTTTATGCCGATCACTCGTGATTTTGCTTTTGTAGTTGATAAAAATTATGAAGCGCAAAAAATTGTCACAACAGCGATGGCATCTGATGCACGTATTGCAAATGCGATAGTTTTTGATTCTTTTGAAATGGAAAATGGTCAAAAATCAATAGCATTCACGATAACAATATATCCAGATACAAATATGACAGATGAAGATTTGTTAAAAATTCAAAACACTGTTATTGCGAATGTTGAAACAAAATGTGGCGCAAAATTGCGTGCATAAATACTTGATTTTTTAGAAAAATCATTGTATAAATAGAGCCATGAAACAAAAAACAATAATTATTATTGAATAAAAGGCACTGCGCTTTGGCGGTGGCTGGGGCGCATAAGGCGCCCTTTTTCAATGTAAAAAAGGACAAAAAACGATGACGTATACAAAAACAGAACCAAAAGCAAACTTTGCAAAATTGGAACACGAAATAATGGATTTTTGGCGCGCCGATGACACGTTTCATAAATCTTTGAATAAAACGAAAATGGGGCAACCATTTAATTTTTATGATGGGCCTCCGTTTGCTAATGGTCTGCCACATTGGGGGCATCTTGGGGTTTCTGCAATCAAAGATATGGTTTCACGTTTTCAAACTATGCGTGGTCGTTATGTAGAACGTGAACTGGGGTGGGATTGCCACGGGTTGCCCGCAGAAAATTCTGTTGAGAAAAAACAAGGACTGAGTGCCAAAGATATTGTCGCGCGTGATGGTATTGCTGCATTTTGTGATATGTGTCACGCAGATGTGACAACATACACAAACGAATGGTTGCGTTTTATTGAACGTGTTGGTCGTTGGGTTGATGGTGGTGATAATTTTGGTTATCGCACAATGGATAAAAACTATATGGAATCAGTAATATGGGCAATAAAAAAACTGTATGATATGGGATTGTTATACAAAGATTTTAAGGTTAACCCATTTGATTGGAAACTGGGAACTGTTTTGTCTAATTCCGAAGCGTCATCTGAATATCAAGATATTGTTGACGATACAGTGACAGTTTGGTTTGAACTCGAAAATGGTGACCGTGCCATTGCATGGACAACAACGCCATGGACTTTGCCGGCAAATTCTGCGTTGGCGGTGAATCCAAATATGACATATGTTCGTATGCGTCATAATGATGGTTTTGTATATGTGTTGGCGGAATCCAGGTTAAAAGCATATGAAAAAATATTTGCAACATCTGAAAACCTGGGCACGGTCAAGGGTTCTGAATTGGTTGGTATGCATTATAAACCTTTGTTCAATTATTATGAAGGCACAGATGATTTACTTTATCAAATAATTCCTGGTGATTACGTCAGCGATAGCGATGGTACAGGTATTGTTCATATTGCACCTGCATATGGCGAAGACGACTATTTTGTTGCCAAAGCAATCGATCCAAAATTCCCTATAATTTTGAATGTTGATACATATGGTAATTTTGATGACACTGTGAAAGATTGGGCGGGTGAAAATATATTCGTGGCCAACCCAAAAATCATAGATTATCTGCGTGCAAACGGTTTGTTGGTTAAAAAAGATCAACATAAACATAGTTATCCGTTTGGTCCACGCAGTAAGGAAAAATTGATATATCGTGCAACAGACGCGTGGTATGTTGATGTGCCAAAGATTCGTGATAGATTGGTTGAAATAACCAAGACACAAACGACATGGACATCTGCGGGAAATCGTTTTATGGCGTGGATTGAAAATGCACGTCCATGGGGAATTTCCAGAAACAGATTCTGGGGTGTTCCATTACCAATTTGGGAAAAAGATGGTGAATATAAAATCTTTGGTTCTATCAAAGAAATGGAAGATTTCTTTGGGGTAAAGATTGATGATTTGCACCGTCCAACATTGGATGCATTGACAAAAGATGGCTGGCATCGTATAACCGATGTTTTGGATTGTTGGTTTGAATCTGGGTCTATGCCATTTGCACAATTGCACTATCCGTTTGAAAATGTGGAAAAATTTGAAAAAACTTTCCCGGCCGATTACATTATCGAAGGTCAAGACCAAACCCGCGGTTGGTTCTATCTATTGATGGTTATGGCTGTCACTTTGTTTGATAAACCTGCATTCAAAGTGGTTTCTGTAAACGGTATGATTTTAGATGAACAAAAACGCAAGTTTTCAAAATCTTTGCATAACTATGCAGACCCATCAGATCAATTTGAAATATATGGCGCAGACGCAATACGTTTGTTCATCCAGGGCAGTAATTTTATGAAGGCCGAAGGTGTTTCCGTGGACAAAGAAGGTACCGTATTTAATGATTCTATTAAAACGATTTTGACACCATTGTGGAATGCGTATCATTTCTTTACGCTTTACGCGAATGCTGCGAATATCACGGTGACACGTGCACCGAATTTAGAAAATGTATTGGATAAATATATCGTTTCTGAATTGAATGATTTAATAAAAACAACGACGTCTGCATTGGATGAATATAAACCAGACATTGCAATCAAAGAATTTGTTCGATTCCTTGATATATTGAACAATTGGTACATCCGTCGTAATCGGACACGTTTCTGGGACGAAGATGAAAATGCGTTTGAAACATTGCATTATGTTTTAACGACGTTTTGTAAAATATTAGCACCGTTCGCACCATTTATTTCTGAATATATATTCAAAAATTTAACAGGGGCAGAATCTGTACATCTTGAAGATTGGCCACTTGTCGGTGATGTGGATGAAAAAATTATGAACGATATGCGTCGCGTTCAAATGATAGTGTCGGTCGGGAAACAGTTGCGCGAACAATACAAATTGCGCAATCGTTTGCCATTAAATGACGTCACTATTGCTGGCGTTGATATGCATGAATATGCCGACATAATTCGTGATGAATTAAATGTCAAAGAAATCAAGTTTGTTGAAAATATAAACGACGTTGCTGATTCGTTCGTGTATTTAATCACGCCAAAAATCGGCGCGCGTCTGGGTGGTGCATTAAAAGACATAATCCCAATGGTAAAACATGGCGATTATAAAATAGAAAATGGCAATTTGATTGTTGGCGACTATGAATTAAACGATGATGAATTTGAAAATCGTTTAACGGTCAAAGATGGTGTCACTGGTGCCGCGTTGCCTGATAATACTGCGGTCGTTGTGTTGAATACTGAATTAAATGGCGAATTAATTGCCGAAGGTTTGGTCAACGACGCCCTGCGCTTTATCCAAGATTCACGCAAAGCCGCGAATTTGGATGTATCAGACAGAATCAAATTGACGTATACGGCGGATGCCGCGCTACACAACGCGATAGAGGCACACAAAAAACGCATCATGCACGATGCATTGATAACCGATATGGTATTCGGCGATGCGAATCAATATAGCGACACAATTGAAGAATACAATATCGCAATAAACATCGAAAAAGCAAATGCGTAAAAATAAAATTACTCTTACACCGGATATTTATTTTGAAAATGTTCCAAAAACATTAAATATGAATATCCGGTCAGAGTTATATTCGACAAATGAATTTACTTTCGCGGTGGCGGTGATTTTATCGGCCCAGGCGACGGACAAGAAAGTGAACGAAGTCACGCCTGAACTTTTTCGTATTGCGCCAACGCCAAATAAAATGTTGGCATTGGGAACTGATAAATTAAAAGAACACATCCGCGTTATTTCTTTTTTTAATAACAAAGCGAAATCAATTATCGCCCTATCCCAACAATTGTGTGGCGATGGTGGTGACGATATAAATTATAAATTTCCGAAAAAATATCATAATCGCAATGAATTGATGAAATTGGCGGGCGTCGGTCAAAAAACAGCAAACGTGATAATGAATGTTTTGTGGAACGCACCGAACATAGGCGTCGATACACACGTTTTTCGTCTGTCGCATCGATTTGGTTGGACGGACGCGCATGATAATACGCCCGAACGGGTCGAAGAGAAACTATTAAAAATAATTCCGAAAAAATATCACGCGATAACAAATCATGTAATGGTTTTGCATGGACGTTATACGTGCAGGGCACTTCGTCCAAACTGTGTAAATTGCCCGGTTGCAAAATGGTGCAATTCGGTTGATAAAAAGTTATAAAAAACACTTTTCTTAATTTTTTATTTTTGCTAGAATAATTTTGAACCCAATGGGAATTGGGTCGGGACTTAGAACATCCCAGATTTACGCGATACGATTTGTGTCGAAATCCGCCGTTGACACATGTGTGTCAACACCCTGACTTTGGTCGGGGTGCCACGAAAGTGGGGGCATTCGTAAATATGCTTGTTCTAACCCCCGACCACCATTAACTGGTGGTTTTTTTGTTCCCCCCTTGTGGAGGGGTGGCCAACGGCCGGGGTGGTCTTTCCCGTGGCAGCAGGGACGCATGACGGGGAAAACGAAAGAAAAAGGAAAGAGAATCATGATACGTCTGTTGTTGTTTGCATTATTGTTCGCGGTGCCCGCATTTGCGGACAATGTGTTTATGGACAATACAACATCCGAATCGAATATGTGTGTCATAGGCATTACGGGACAAACCACATCAAATCCCGCCGCGGTTGCACGTGCAACCTATTCCCCAATAACATACCATTGCGCCGCCGGAACATACCTGCCCGCCGATGGTATTGAATGTGTCGTGTGTCCGGCGGGTAATTATTGTGGTGGTGGCGATTATGCATACAACGAAACAACAGACCAGGGTATAAATCCATGTCCCGCCGCCGATTCAACTACGGAATACACAACATATCCAGCTGATTTCTATAGCCCTATACGCACCAGTTTTGAACTTATTGTCGATACCACGGGTTTACAAACAATATCTCGATGTTATGCAACGTATGATTTCACAAACGCACGTGGTAACTTCCGCTCGTGGGGATATTTTGATACAACTACTAATAAGTATTCCTCTTGGATTAATAGTAATAATAACAAAAGATATACAAAAATAAATCCTGGTTATTACGCCAGCACGAGATACTATACAGATGCCGAATGTGCCAGTAATCCTTCGCGCAGACAATATTATTCAGATGCATTACCTTGTCCGGCGGGGTCATATTGTCCTGGGTTTACCAGCGCGACCGATTTCCCATATTGTGATGCAGAAACTTATGGCGATACTAAGGGTATCAATGCCTGTCCAAGTTCATACCCATCATCCGATGTGGGGACGAGCAGTCAGGATTATTGTTATCGCGCATGCACAACATCAGACGTCGCCCACACATCAACAGTCACTGGGCATTATTATTACAATGATAATAATCAATGCGAACCAACATCAAATGGCTGTTCCCCAGGTTATCATTACACGGACGCATTTGACCCATCAACAGATTCAATCACAATACCAGGAACCAGTGGCGAATACCATTCAAATGATGATGAAAATATTACGTCAAATGGCGCATCATTACCGATTGGTGGGTGGGCGGTCACATGGAATTCAGGCGACAAACGTGGTACCCTTAGTGGGATAGCAAGTTGTAATACTGAGTGGGGAACACCTTTTGTTACTACCGTTCCATCCAATTCAATGAATACAAGTAACACAGGTAAAAATTGTTGGTGCAAAGCAACGTCATGGACGACATATGGTGGATATCCACAAAGTTTAATCGCAGATTGGGTATTACGTGGGGCGTTTGGTAATTCTAGCGAATGGTGTGCAAACGGGTGTGTATCTGATTGTGCCAATAATGGTGTCAAGAGTATACCCGAGTTCCGTTCTGCGGTGTTTAATGCAATTCGATTCGGGTTGGCGCAATGTGATGCGAACACCATTACGATTGATTGGTCTGGATACGGCGCAGGAAACAATCAGACGCAACAGACACAGTGCACATATGGTGGGTCGATTACCACACCAACCGATGCACCAACCAAACGGGGCCATGTATTCGTGGGTTGGACATTTGATTTAGGAAATTAATTCCAGAGTGCGTATTCCCGCAGACACACAGTGTCGAGGAAATTTGCACTCTGGAATCAAAGCATACACAATGACATTGTTCTTTTGATAAGGTGATGTTCCAAGAGTTCAAATAATCAGCCCGCACTTTTTTGTGCGGGCTAACAATTTTTTGTGGTGCCGGTGATAGGACTTGAACCTACGACCCCCTCATTACGAATGAGATGCTCTACCAACTGAGCTACACCGGCTTTGGTGAAACACATATTAATATATATTTTTATTTATTTCCACATTTTATTTTGCGTAAAACAACAATTATGCCTGCGGGTGTCATGCCAGGGATTCGCGATAATGCGGCGATGTTTTCAGGTCGCGTTTTCGTCAATTTTTCAACTAATTCATTGGTTAATCCTGGCATTGATTTATAATCAAAATTAATTGGAATTTTTAATTCACTATCGCGTTTATAATTTTCAATTTCGCGCTCATTACGTGATATGTATCCCGCATAAAATTTATCATTTTCGGCGGCGGTTTTTTCGCGCATGCTTTTGATTTTTTCAAATGTTTCAAAATCGATTAACCCCATTAATTGCGCCGTATCCCCCAATCGACATATTGCATTATCGGCGCGCAGATTTAATCGGTATTCTGCACGTGAAGTGAACATACGATATGGTTCATCGACCCCCAATGTTGTTATATCGTCAATCAAAACACCAATCATAGAATTCGTTCTGTCTAACATCAATGGCGCGATATTCAACGCATGTGCCGCGGCGTTTGCGCCGGCAATTAAACCCTGGGCCGCCGCTTCTTCGTATCCAGATGTGCCATTGATTTGACCTGCAAAGAAAAGTCCAGGAATATCTTTGGATTCCAAAGTATTCTTTAATTTACGCGCGTCAATCGCATCATATTCAATCGCATATCCGTACCGTGCAATACGTGCGTTTTCCAAACCCGGAATCGTTCGAATCCAGATATCTTGGATATCAGAACCAAAAGATGTTGAAATGCCGTTTGGATAAATTAAATCACTGTTTAAACCTTCGGGTTCCAGGAATACATGATGCGTTTCGTGTTCGGGAAAACGCATAACTTTATCTTCTAATGATGGGCAATACCGTGGGCCCAGGCCGCGAATATCGCCATTATACATTGGCGCATTTGTTATGTTTTCGCGAATGATTTCATGTGTTCGCTTGGTTGTGTGTGTTATAAAGCATTTTGTATCATACGTATTATTGTTGTCACCCAAACCAAACCAATCGTGTGGAAAATCCCCCGGTTGTTCTTCGCATACAGAAAAATCAATACTATCGCGATAAATGCGTGCCGGTGTTCCGGTTTTCAGGCGCAATAATTCAAATCCTGAATCTTTCAAAATATTTGAAATGATTGAATCGTTTTCTTGGTATTCACCGTTGTCCATCAACCGCCCCGATGCAATCTTTTCATTTCCGCGCGTGACCAATCCGCCAAGGAAAGTCCCGGTTGTTAACACAATCGATTTCGCAAAATATTTATTGTTTACCGATTTTTTATCAATGTCTAAATCAATTACTTTTTCGAAAATAATTGTCAAATTACCGGTATTTTCGAGAATTTTCATAACCGCATTATGATAAAAATCACGATCGATTTGCGCACGCAGAGCCTGGGTCGCCGCACCATGTGTTGCGTTCAATGTTCGCCAATGAATACCCGATGAATCCGCAGCACGCGGCATAACACCACCAAACGCCGCGATTTCAGCAACCATTTGTGATTTGCCTGGTCCACCAATTGATGGATTGCATGACATTGCGCCAATATCACTTTCACGCATAGTCAACAAAAGTGTTTTTGCGCCACGACGCGCAGATGCTGCCGCGGCCTCTACCCCGGCATGTCCACCACCGATAACAATCACATCAAATTCAGACATTAAAATCGACCCATTCCGCCGTTCACATGAATTGTTTGGCCGTTGATATAGGACGCTTCATCCGATGCCAAAAATACACACACATTCGCAATATCGATTGGTTCGCCAAAACGACCCGCCGGTATTTGTTCCAAATATTTTTGTTTTAATTCGTCTGGCAAGACATCAGTCATTGGTGTTTTTATAAATCCAGGTGCAATCGCATTTGCAGTAATGCCACGCGAAGCAACCTCTGCCGCGATTGATTTGGTCATTGCAATCATTCCACCCTTTGACGCGGCATAGTTTGTTTGGCCTGCGCCACCAACAACACCGACAATCGATGCCATATTTATAATGCGACCAAATCTTTGTTTCATCATCGGCATAATTGCCGCACGACACATTTTGAAAGTTGCGCGTAGATTAGTGTTTATAACATTATCAAATTGTTCATCACTCATGCGCATCATCAATGTATCAGCAGTAATTCCGGCATTGTTGATTAAAACATCAATACGACCTGCCGCATTAATTGTGTCTGCTATTAATTTTTCCGCCGCACCGTCCGCCGCCAAATCAGATGCGATTTTAATAAAACCATCATCAAATTCAGAATTTAATTTTTCGCTGTTGCGGCCCGTCACAACAACGGTTGCACCCGCAGATTTCATCTGTTTTGCGATAACGCCACCGATTCCACCAGTTGCGCCCGTTATTAAAACAACTTTGTTTTTTAAATCGAACATGATGTTTTCCTTTTTTATCTTGTTTTTTGCTGTTGTGCGCCAATATTTGGATTTCCCATCGCCTGAGAAAAGAAAGCGTTAATCACATATTGTTCAGACGTTTGTGGCGTCACTTTGATTTTTATTCCGTTATAGTCACATGTCACATCTTTGTTCTCTGTTTTGGCAACATTAACAGCATATTGTGCGGCAAATTTTATATCTGTGCCTTTGCCAATTCCTATGAAACATTCTTTGTTATTCATTTTTATACCTCTAATTTAATCGCGTTCATGTCGACGCATATACGTTTTGTTAATCCAGTTAAAACGGTACCCGGTCCAACCTCAATCGTTTCATCAATACCCATATCGTGCATAGCCAGCACACTTTCGCGCCAACGAACACCGTGTGTCATTTGATAAACCAATGCATCGCGAATTTCATTTGCATCTGATATAGGTGTACATGTTTTATTTGAAATCAGTGGCGCGGTTGGCGTTTTGATTTCTGTATTTGCCAATGCGTCACGCATTTCGTCGGCCGCCGGTTGTTGTATGCGACAATGCACCGGTACCGACAGCGCAAGTGGCATAGCACGTTTTGCGCCCATATCACGCGCCATATCCATTGTTTTTTCAACAATATCGCGTGCACCAGAAATTACAACCTGACCCGGGGTGTTATCATTTGCAATATCGCAATCTGTTTTTGTACAAATGTCACGGACAACATCAATGTCCAATCCCAATATAACAGCGGTTAACCCCATACCAACCGGAACCGCACGTTGCATTGCGTCCCCGCGAAGTCGCAATAATTTCGCCGTATCACGCAAAGACAAAGCGCCCGCCGCACACAACGCGGTATATTCGCCCAACGAATGTCCAGCAACGTATTGCGTAATCGGCTGTTTTGACGCGCGCAACATAGCAATAGATGTTGCCATAATCGCAGGTTGCACATTGCGGGTTAATGTTAAATCTTCCATTGTTCCGTTGAAAATAATATCGGATAATTTTTCATTTAATGCATCGTCAACTTCGTCAAAAACAGCGCGTGCATCCGCATTATTTTCATATAATTCGTGTCCCATACCAACACTTTGTGAACCTTGGCCTGGGAAAATAAATATAGATGACATATTTGTCCTTTTGCTATTCTTCCCATAAATTATAGAAAATATATACGAAAAATCAAATTTTTATATGCTTTTTATTTACGTATAGAAAATTCGCAACCGCAATAATTTTGCCGATAAAATTCAGATTCGCGATTGATTTGTTGGCGTAATTTTTCATCCCATTTTATTGGTAAATATTTAATTGCACCGCATGATTGTTCGGCGGCCATGTCTACCTGGCTTTGGTCTTTGTGTTTTGATACACCGAACACAGACGCAATCGCATTAAATCCGTTTTTTATCGCCCAATCACGCGCAAAACAAAAACGATATGCAAAACATTTACTGCAACGCGCCCCGCGTTCTGGTTCGTTTTCAAGTCCCTTTACATGCGCCCGCCATGCATCATGGTCATAATCGCCAATAACGTATTTTACACCCAATTTTTCACAATATTTTATTTGTTCTTTTAATCGTTTTTGATATTCCATGTCCGGATAAATATTAGGATTAAAAAACATAACAACAAAATCGTCTATGTCAGGAATTTCGCCGCATAAAACCTGTTTAATAGCACCACACGAACACGGTGCACAACACGACATTAAAACCAATTTTGTTTTTTGTGTCATATTATTTTACACGAATATTTTCGTTTTTTGTTTTTAACAATTTGACCAAAATTTGAGGCATTTTACCCGTTTTTTTAGGCCAAATTTGATGTAATTCTTTGTTAACCACAATATCTTTATCACCTAAACAATGCCAATGTATTTCGCGTAATACATAATGTGTTGTTTTGTTATTTATGCGCATCCCGGTACGATGTTGTTCTTCAACATAATCCAATACAACTGGTTCGTTTTCTTTCACTGGGAAATACATTGTTTCATTATATTTTTCTTTTAAATATTTTTGAATATCGGCCGCGACAGTAATTTTATCTGCAACAATAAAACGCACAGATTCATTTGAGATATTCAAAGTATTTTTATCATTATCGGAAAAAGTTGCAAATCTGTTTGGTGATTTTTTTTGCGGTTTTACAACATCAACACTGCGATTCAAAGTCACAGTTCGTGGAATAACCAAATCATAATTTTGAACAATTTTTTTCAAATCAGACAATCCGTTGATTTCACGTTGTAATGAAAAATATTCACAATCGCTGATATAAAATTTAACTTTGGTTTCTAATATCATGTTCTAACCTTTTTGTTCATCTTTTAATTCCAATCTATTAAACAGATTTTCTGGCACAACGAATTTTTCGCCATTTGATATTCTATGTTCGTATTTTGTTGGCCATGATAAATCATGTTTTATTTTAAAAATATTTTGAATCTTTTCGGCTGCATCTGGTATAAACGGTGCCGATATACGCGCAAACAAATCAATCAATTGAAAGCATTCGTTTAATGCCGCCCTGGCCCCAGATAAATCACCGTTTTTAACCAACGCCCACGGTTCTTTGATTGTCATATATTCATTTGCAATACCATAAATTTCACGCAACGCATTGATAGATTTTCGAAATTCGCATTTTTCAAGTGCATTTGTTAATTCACCCAATTTTTCATCAATTTTCGTCGCCAATTCAGAATCTATTTCGCCACCATCTGGGACAATATCACCAAAATTTTTATTTGATAATTTGCAAACGCGCGACACGAAATTTCCCAACAGACCATTCAAATCTTTGTTCACAATTTCAACAAAACGCGTCATTGTGAAATCTGTATCATCTGTTTCAGGGGCCGACGCCATCAACGCATAGCGCCAACAATCGCTTGGTGCGATAGATAACGCTTCGTCCAAGAAAATACCATTACCAGTTGTTTTTGAAATTTTTGCGCCATTGAAATTCAAAAAGTTAAAACCTTTTAACATGTCAACAGTTTTCCAATTATCGTCCATTGCTAATTCTTGGGCCGGGAAAAATACAGAATGGAAAGATACATTATCTTTGGCCATAAATTCTGTGTAATGACAATCTGGGTTTTTCCACCAAGATGCCCAATCAGGATTTGCAATTTGTGATATAGAAACATAACCCCATGGCGCATCAAACCAAACATAGAAAACTTTGTCTTCGTATCCGGGTTTGTTCACAGGAATACCCCATTTCAAATCACGGGTAATTGGGTTGTTGCGTAAACCTTCGTCCAGCCATTTATTAGCAATAGTAATTGCAGTTTTTGGCCAACCAACACGTGAATTTATCCAATCGCGTAATTTGTCCTGCATTTCGCTTAATTTGAAATATAAATGTTTGGTTTCGCGCATTTCGACCGGCGATGATGGATCAACCGCACTATGTGGGTTAATCAAAGCGTCCGGGTCAAGTGACGCACCGCATTTTTCACATTCGTTTCCATACGCGTGATCATGACCGCATTTTGGGCATGTTCCGATAACATAGCGGTCGGCCAAGAATTTTTTTTCATTTACAGAATATGGTTGCAATGAAGTTCGTTCTTCAATCATTCCCAAAGAATCCAAACGATTAAATAATTCATGAATTAATTTTTCGTGTTCTTTGGTATGCGTGCGACCATATAAATCAAAAGACAAATTAAAATCACGCACCGCGTCCAGATGTTTTGCACGATATTTTTCAACATATTCTTCCACTGGCATATTTTCGCGCGCTGCGCCAATTTCACTGGGGGTGCCATGTTCATCTGAACCACCGATATAAAGCACATCACGTCCCATTGCCCGACAAAAGCGTGCATAAACATCACTTGGTAATAAACAACCGACCAGATGTCCAATATGCAAAATATTGTTAACGTACGGCAGTGCAGATGTAATTAAATATTTTTGTCCCATTTTGATTTATCCTATGTTTGTTATTTTATAAAAAATGGACGCAAACGGGGCGTCCAACAGATCCCGTTTTTGTTTTTATTAAAATTAAATTTGCATTCGTTTCATGTGTTTTATCTTTTTCTGGTGGGTGGTATTGGACTCGAACCAACGACCTTTACGATGTCAACGTAACGCTCTAACCAACTGAGCTAACCACCCAAGTGAAAGGCATTATAGCAATAAAAATCTGATTTGCAAATAAATTTAATGAAATTTTTTGTCTTATACGGGGCGAATTTGCGATTAAATAGAACGAAAAAAATCCCAACGGGGTAAATTTGGGGGCAATCCACATTATCCCCCGTTGGGAAACCGTTTGGGGCGGTGGCGTCCAAATTCTTGGAATCAACCCCGTCAAAAACTCTATGTCATTCCGAGGGGGCGACAAGCCCCCGTGGGAATCCAGGTATATTAACAAATTTTTCCTTATTATAAATCAGTGTTCGTCGCATCCGCGCCGAACGAATTTATCTGACCTGGATTGCCACGCTGCGCTCGCAATGACAATGTCCTTATGTGCGCTCTGATTCCAGAGTACGGATTCCCCGCCTGGGGCGGGGTGGCATCGATAGAGCGTCAGCGAAAGAGATGACGGGGAGGGTTGAATTTTTTTAATCATAATTTATCCAACCCTCCCCACCACTTCGTGGTCCCCCCCGCCCCGGGCGGGGAATTGTCACTCTGGAATTAGTTCCCTAACGTGAATGTCCAGCCGTCGAACGTATGTCCACGTTTGCTTGGTGCCTGGGTCGGTGTTGTCACGTCGCCGCCGTATGTACATTGCGTTTGTTGCGATTGATTATTATTCGCACCATATCCACCCCAATTGATTGTAATTGTATTTGCAACGCATTGTGGTGATGCACCGATAACACTGAACAACGCGGAACGTACATCGGACCGCGTGCACAACTCTGTACAACCCTCTGCACACATGAAGTCGAGGTCATAGCTGTTAACAAATACCCATGCAGCAGATAAAGATGTTGTCGTCCCATCAAATGTTGTCCAAGATGTTGGTTTACACCAGCAATATTGCCCACTTGTTGATGTGCCGGCCAAGTTTGTATTCGCCGGTAATGTGCTTGGGCTTGCTGGGTTTGATCCATCACCAGGAACGTTATTACAACTTGAAATCCCGGTCAGTTTATCCATTTTTGTATAGGTATTATCATAGAAGCCAAGATACCATTCGCCGTTATTTAAATCAGTACAATCACCATTACCATCAAAAGAACAGCTGGCGATATTAGCATCTTCTGATGCCTGTGGTAATGTTGGAACGGTTTGTGTTGTGCTTTTTGTATATCCGGTTGAACATGTGAAATCCATGGCACAATTTCCCGTATATGTCGAGGTTTCGGGATAATAATTGCCCGACGTGTTTTGTGATGTATATGCGCATGTTGCGGCATGCGGGTCACATGCGGTGGCGCCGCTTATTGTTGGACATGATACATTTGCATGGTAACATGCGGCCGTACTGGTTGCGCCAGCGGCGGATGTTGTGCCCGGATAGTACTCATCGCATGAATCTGCCCCATTAGAACCAGATTCGCTATATTGATATGTGCCACCATTGCAATAATATCCTGCCTCACAAGTGGCACAACCGTCGTCCAAACCAGACCATGTGTTTCCCGCAGGTAAATATGTTCCGGCGGCGCATTGATATGATTTCGGATTAAAATTAGCCGTTGCATTCACGGAACCGGTTCCGGTCCCACCGATAATATCAACGCTGCATGAATTTGCGTATGGGTCGTGGTTTGCGGTGTATGACGTAGTATCCGCCATTGCCGGTGTCGCAACCATCATTGCAATCATACTGGTTAATACATATTTTTTCATGTTTTTCTCCCTTTCTTATACATTCTACTTCGCCCCCGCCATGGAAAAGACCACCCATCCCTGCGGGCCCTCCCCTCCGCAGGAGGGGAACTAAAAAAACCACCAAATTGTTTTAGGTGGTTGGAGGTTCAAGACAATTCAAAGAGAAATTGCGCGCCTTATTCAATATATTCGGCTGCCCTCCAACCTGTCATAGGTTGGAGCCTTTTTCCGTCCAAAAATAAAAAATGGACGCTCTTTGATAACGGGTCTTGAAGCCCCATCGGCGGAACACCCGCCGACAAAAATAATTTTATCATATTTCAATAATTTAATGCAATAGTAAAAATTTAATGATGTCTATTCATATCGCAAACTATCGATTGGATTTAATTTTGCCGCACGAAATGCAGGCATAACGCCCGATGCCAATCCGACAATAACCGCGACCGATACTGATAATATCACCGGCCAAATACTAAACGGAACATTGTAATGTAATATAAATCGGCCGACACCTTGGGATAATCCAACACCAAACACCAATCCAAACATAGACCCGATAAATGATATCATCACTGATTCAGATAAAAATTGAATTATGATTACGCGTTCGCGTGCGCCAACCGCTTTGCGTATACCTATTTCGCGGGTGCGTTCTACGACTGATACCAACATCATGTTCATAATGCCGATTGACCCGACCAATAATGATACTGCCGCAATCGCAATCAATAATAATTTCAAATAACCCGTCACTGTATCCATGGTTTCCATTATTTGTTTCATGTCTGTGATTTGGAAATCGTCTTCGTCGCCATCTTTCAATCGATGGCGTTGGCGCAAAAGCGCGGCGATTTGATCAGTGACGACCGCGTTGTCTGCATCCAGATATATTTTTAACGCAATCATTGATACAGAATCTGGGAACGGGGAACCCTGTAATCGTTTTTTCAATGTTGTGATTGGTATTATTATCATGTCGTCTTGGGATCCAAATGCAGAATCACCACGCGCCTTCATCACACCGACAATTACAAACGGCATGTTTTGAATACGAATAATTTCGCCCACTGGGTTATCTGGCAAACCCAATTCGCGCGCTGTATCAGGGCCGATAACCGCATACGTTGATGCGTTTTTAACCGCAGTCATATCAAAAAATGCACCATGTTCAACCTCTATATCCTGTATCGCGGTATAATCAGGATGTGTTCCCAACATCAATGTTGACCAATTTTTATTGCCGTAAATAACCTGGGCAGAACTACTTTGCGCCGGCGTAATAGACATAACGTCTGGCAGTTTTTGAATCTGTTCGGCGTCTGATATAGTAAGTGTATTGCGATTTCCAGAACGCACGCCGCCACGACGTGCGGCGCCTGCACGAATAACAATCGTGTTTGTCCCCAGGGATGAAAATTGGTCGGTGATGGATTGTTGAACTGTTTCGCCAACGGCAACCATTATAACCACCGCCATAACGCCAATAATAATGCCCAGCACGGTTAAAAACGATCGAAGTTTATTACCACTGACCGATAGCCAGGATTCTTTTAATATATCACCCAGCGTCATTTTTTATGTTCCTTTTGCGATTTTAATAAAACGTTTTCGTTTTTCGGAACTGGTCCGTCATACGTTATGCGTCCGTCGTAAATATGAATTATGCGTCGCGCATATTGTGCGATTTCAAATTCGTGGGTGATAATTACTATTGTTATTCCCATGTCGTTATTTAATTTTTTGAAAAATCGCAATATCTCATTCCCCATTTTTGAATCCAGTGATCCTGTTGGTTCGTCTGCTAAAATCAATTTAGGATTTCCTGACAATGCACGCGCAATCGCGACGCGTTGTTTCATGCCACCTGATAATTGTGGTGGCAAATACGATTTGAATTTTTCAAGTCCGACTAAATCCAGCATTTCGTGTGCACGGCGGTTTCTGTCGTCTATCGAAATACCGCGATACATTAATGGCAACATTACATTGTCCAAAATGTTTCGTTTTGGCAGCAAATTAAAATTCTGAAAAACAAAACCAATGTATTCGTTTCGCACGGTTGCTAATTCATCGGGCGTCATTGTTGTGATATCTTTGCCATATAATTCATATGTGCCGGATGTGGCGGAATCCAAGGCGCCAACGATGTTCATGCATGTCGATTTGCCAGATCCCGATGGTCCCATAATCGCAACAAATTCTCCTGCATTTACAACAAAAGATATATCAAATAAAACCTGTTGTTCGCCACCTATTTCCAATGGAAAAATTTTGTTTATCTTTTTCAAATTTATAATAGGTAGCTCTGTTTTCATTTTACATACCTGGGCCCCCACGCATAGTGCTTTTGTTCGTTGAAACCTGACCTGTGAAGCCGATAATCAATTTGTCGTTTTCTTTGATTTCATCAGATATAATTTGTGTTTCGGTTGGTGTGGTCAGGCCTTTTTTATACGGCACAAAAACTATATTATCACCGCGTTTGATGGCCAAATGTGTTTTTGGCGTCACGTCATCCGTCACATTATCAACAATGTTTTTGTATGAACGAATAAGCAAACCTGAATTTTTCGTTTTCCAAATATTTGCGGCGTTTGCAACTATGACCGTGACAAATGCGGTCATCCCCGGCATAAGTCGTAAATCAGAATTATCAACGTCAATTACGACAGTGTAAACAACAACATTCGATACGGTTGTTGGCGATAATCGTATTTGACGGATGGTTCCTTCAAATGTTTGGTTTGGGTATGCATCAACCGTAAATGTGACATGTTGACCTTCTTTAATCATGCCTATGTCCGCTTCGGATACAGCAGTTTCAATTTGCATTTTTGATAAATCTTCGGCGATTTCAAATAGATCCGGTGTTTGAAAAGATGCCGCAACGGTTTGGCCTTTGTCTACTTTGCGTGCAATAACAGTGCCATCTACAGGTGACGTAATTGTTGCGTATCCCAGGTTTGTGACCGCCCTGTCATACGAATATTGTGCTTTGTTAACGGCTTGTTTCGCCTGGTCGTATGTGGTTTCAGATTTTTCCATTTCTGCGCGTGAAATAAAACCATCGTTATACAATGTTTTATTTCTTTCATATTCAGATTTTGTATATTTTAATTCTGATTTTGCAGAATCTAATGACGCTTTGGCTTCGTCAACGGATGATTTCAAAACAGATGGTTCAATTGTTAATAATATGTCGCCCTGGTTAACATGCGAATTATAATCAACAAAAATATTTTCGATTGTACCGGAAACTTGTGAGCCAACACTGACGGTATTTACAGGTTGAATTTCGCCAGTCGCCGTCACAGTTTGTGTTATGTCACCACGTGTTATATCCAACGTAATATAATCTTTCTTTTTTTTGGCACGAACATCAACGGCAATCCATATAATAATTGCGCAAATAATAATGAAAAATAAAATCCACCATTTTTTTCGCCAAATCCAAATAAAAATTTTTTTATACCATGGTTTTTGTTCCATTATTTTTCATCCTTTAATCCAGATTTGATATCACCAATAGATAACGCAACCGATGCACGTTTAATAAACAAATCATATTTCGCAGCATTATTTTGTTTTCGTGCATCAACTAAATCAGATTGTGCGGTTTGCCAATCCAGCATTGTTGCGCGTCCAACGCGATACATACCCGATGTCACGCGTTCATTTTCTATGGCTGATTTCAAAAGTGTTTCTGTTTGATTCAAAACTGTTTTTGCGGTTTTATAATTTTGATATGCCGTGAACACGTCCATTGACGCATTGTCCATAATGCTTTGTTCCATATATTTGGCGTTTTCGTAATCTGCACCCGCAGCGCGCGCATTATAAAAATTTGAAAAACCTGTAAATATAGGCATCGAAACGGATGCGCCTATTTTACCAGAAACTTTTGCGGTCATATTATTAAACATTCCACCAACAGTTTTGTCATTTATTGTCGCTGTTCCGTTCACAGAAAAAGATGGCAGATTTTTCAAAAATGCACTTCGTTTTCGATAACGTGCCACGGCGGTTTGCGCGTTTGCTTTTAATAAATCAGGTCTTTGTTTTTGTGCGATAGAAATCAATTCGTCTATATTTTCTATTTCAGTATCCGAACCAAAATCTGCCGGCATATCTTTGATTTTTATGTCTTGGTCTGCGGAAAAAGACAAGGCGTTCAAAAGTGTTCCTTTGGCAATTTCACGATTGTTTTTTGCGCGTTCTAATGATAATTGCGATGATGCCAATGTTGTGTCTGCTTTGTAAACGTCGGCCATTGCAACAGCACCTGCTTTGAATTTTTTGTCGGCAATATTTTTTGCGGTTTGTGCGACCGTTAATGCAGATTTTGCGGCGCCTACATCAGCGTCGGCAACCAAAAGTCCATAATATGCACCGATTACAGAAAACACGTAATTTTGAATTGTTTCGTCATAATCAAAACCTGTGGCACGGTAAAGGGCTAATGTTTGTGCAAAATCTGTTTCGCGTTTTCCAAAATCAAATATCAAATATGATGCGGAAATAGATGCGCTATAATCCCAATCGTCGCTTTCAGTATGGGAACGTTGTGCGTTGGCCGAACCAGAAAATGTCGGCAAATACACCGAATGTGCGGCATTTTTTGAATATCGCGCCGACTGCAAAGCCATATATGCGGCGGATGTTTGTGGGTTGCGACAAAGCCCCATATCAACAATTTCCATTAATGTCATTTCGTGTTGCGGGATATGGCGCATTGTTGCACAATCCGAATCGGCCATTGCACACCAAGGCAGCATTGTAAAAAATACTATTGTTTTTTTCATATTTTTATTGTTCTTGATATACACGATATCATGGACAAAGGGCCTAAAAACAGGGGAACAAATTCCAAATTTTTCTTTTCTGGCGACCCCTACATTTTTATGTTGAAATTTATTATTTTTTTGCCTAAGATAAACCCACGTGAACAAGGCCAGGTGGCAGAGTGGTTATGCAGAGGACTGCAAATCCTTGGATGCCGGTTCGATTCCGACCCTGGCCTCCACTAGATAAAAATGATAAATCAAATCACAATTACCAATTTCAGAAATCACACATCGTCCAGAATTAAAATTGATGGCGCACAAAATATCATTATTACTGGATTAAACGGCGCCGGCAAAACTGCAATTTTGGAAGCGGTTTCATTATTGTCGGGTGAACGAGGATTGCGTGGTGTTGAAACGCAAGCAATGGCACGGTTCGATGGTGATGGCGGATTTTCTGTTTTTGCAACAACCGATGATGAAACCGATGTGTGTATTTTTTTAAATCCAGATGAAACACATCGTCATGCAAAGATAGATAATGAAAACGTCGCGTTGTCTGAATTGGCAAAAAAATTACGTATTGTTTGGTTGACCCCTCGCGAAGATAGAATCTTTGTTGAATCTGCGGCCGATAGACGTGCGTTTTTTGATCATTTGGTTGCCAGTTTTGAACCGTCACATATGGGGCGAATTACGCGATTAAATAAATTATTATCTGAACGGGCGGGCGCATTAAAATCAAATGCAGACAATAATTGGTTGGATGCGATTGATAAACAAATTGCCGCTACTGCGATTGCCATTGGTGCATCCCGCATAAGATATGCATCTGAAATAAATTATTTTTTTGAATCGGGTGCGGTATCGGTTGACGGCACGATTGAAAAATTAATCATGGAAAATACGGCGGCAAATGCAGAAACAAAATATTTTGAATATTTACAATCAAACAGAATTTTAATTGGTGATAAAATGTCAATTGATGGTGCGCATAAATCTGATTTTGGCGTGCTTAACAATGCTTTGAATTTGCCGGCAAATATAACCAGCACGGGCCAACAAAAATCTATATTGATTGATTTGATATTGGCACATGCAAAATTAATTCATATAAAAACAGGTCAAAAACCGCTGATTTTATTAGACGAAGCGGCCGCGCATCTGGATGATAATGCACGCAACAAATTATTTATGGAATTAAACAATGCAAATGCCCAGGTTTGGGCCACCGGTGTTGATGCGAACGTTTTTCAAAATGTGCCGGGGGCGATATTTGTCACTTGCCAAGATGGTAATATAAGTAATATAGTTGTATCGGAGATAAAGCCATGCATAAAATAAATTATCAAGAATTATTAGATAATGCCCTTAAATCTGTGGTGAAAGAAGCACTGATTTACGCGCAATTTAACGGTTTGGGGGAAGATGCGGGATTTTTTATTACGTTCAAAACGCGCGACCCGGGTGTTGTTTTGCCTGATTTTTTACGTATGCGTTATCCCGATATTATGACAATCGTATTGCAATATTCATATAATAATTTGAATGTATCTGACAAAGAATTTGGTGTTCAATTAACATTTGATGGGCGTCCATTTTTTATTCGCGTTCCGTTTTCTGCATTGGTTGAATTCAAAGATCCATCAACCGATTTTATGTTGTCGTTTCAACCAAAACAAACACCGTCCGCAAATTCAGACAATGATATTGAATTACCGTTGGATGAAAAACCAGGCAGTGTCCCCGACGATAAACGTGTTGTGTCATTGGACGAATTCAGGAAAAGACGAAATCAATAAAAAACCGGCATTATGCCGGTTTTTTATTCTTTGTTTTGTTCTTTTTCAGATTCCAAAAATCCTTCAAGCCAATGATTATCGGTTTTTAATTGGCGGACGTCGGAATTTTCCAATAACTTTTTTTGCAATGGGATTGTTGTTTTGATTCCTTCGATTGTGAATTCATCCAATGCGCGTGCCGCACGCATAATACACGCCGGGCGTGATTGTGCATGCACAACCAATTTTGCAATCATTGAATCATACACCGCAGGAATCGTATATCCCGTATATGCCGCAGAATCCACGCGCACACCCAACCCCCCCGATGGCGCATAAAGTGTGATTGTTCCCGGATTTGGAACAAACGTTGTGGGGTCTTCGGCGTTTATACGAAATTCAATCGCGTGACCGTGAGGGGCCAAACTAGATTGCGTATATCCCAATTTTTCACCAGCCGCGATTCGTATTTGTTCGCGCACTAAATCGATACCATAAACCATTTCGGTCACCGGGTGTTCCACTTGCAAACGTGTATTCATTTCCAAGAAATAAAATTTGCCATCTTCGAACATAAATTCAAAAGTTCCCGCGTTTGAATATTTCATCTTTTTCGCAGCGGTTTTGCAAATTTCAATCATATCGTCGCGTTGTTTTTGCGTTAAAACGGCCGCAGGGCATTCTTCCATGACCTTTTGATTTTTGCGTTGCAGCGAACAATCGCGTTCACCAAAAATCACAACGTTGCCATGCTTGTCACCCAAAACTTGGAATTCAATATGACGCGGATGCAAAAGCAGTTTTTCCATATACAATGTATCATCACCAAATGCAGTTTTTGATTCGGCCTTGACCAATGGGTATGCTTCCTTTAATTCATTTGCGTTGTGCACGGCGCGCATACCGCGACCACCACCACCAGCCGCCGCCTTAATCATCACAGGGTATCCAATTTTATCAGCCCAAGATAATGCGTCATCCAGATTTTTTAATGCGCCATCACTGCCCGGAACAACAGGCAAACCACATTTAACAGCCGTTTGTTTTGCATTAACCTTGTCACCCATTTTGCGAATCATATCGGCATTTGGCCCAATCCAAATCAGACCGTGTTGTTCAACTTTTTCAACAAAATCGGCACGTTCTGATAAAAAGCCATATCCAGGATGAATCGCATCTGCATTTGTCAGCAATGCCGCCGTCAAAATAGCAGATTCATTCAAATAAGATTCCGAACTTTGTGCCGGTCCAATACATACCGATTCGTCGGCCAATTTTACATGCAACGCGTTTTTATCGGCCGTCGAATACACAGCGACCGTCCGAATTCCCATGTCGCGACACGCGCGAATCACACGCAGCGCAATTTCGCCACGATTCGCGATTAAAACTTTTTTAATTTGTGGCATAATAAAATCCCTATTCAATTACAACCATTGGCGTATCGAATTCGACCGCCGCGCCATCGGTGACTAATATTTCTTTGACGACGCCATCAATATCAGATTTAATTGGGTTAAATGTTTTCATAGCCTCAACCAATGCGACAGTATCGCCAACATGCACAGTATCACCTACATTAACAAATGGTTTTGCCCCGGGTTCAGGTGCCAAATAAGCAACCCCAACCATAGGTGATTTTAACGCGTGTCCAGATATTGCGCATTCTTCGTTATTTTTTTGTTGTGGTGCGACAAAACCAACCGGTGCCGCCACTGCCTGTTGTTTAGACAAATGAATATGTTTGCGATATAACCCCAATAGTAATTGGCGTTCCAAATCTAACTCTGTTATTCCCATTTCGTCCATTAATTTGGACATATTTTCAACAGTTGCACGAAAAGACGTCATAATTATAAATCCTTTGTTATATTTTCGTTTTCCATATTATCATAAATTGTACCACAATGTATTATTATGTCAAGGAATGCCTAAGCCACAGGGTCATATCCGCATCCCCCACCCGGTCGACAACGTGAAATACGTTTCATTCCCATTATAACACCACGACAAAGCCCATATTTTTCAATTGCCTGGCGCGTGTATTCACTGCAAGTCGGGGTAAAACGGCACGCACAGCGTCCACCAATAAATGGCGAAATACATGTCTGGTACATACGCACCAGCGCACATCCAATATTATCCATGAATTTGTTTTTGTCTTTCATTGTATTTGAATGTTCGGGCAACCTTGGCCAAACTTGTGGCCATATCGTCACGTCCTGCATCCCGTGTAGATTCCAATATGTTTTTATGCGCGTAAAAGACATATTCTAATTCAGGCCGCATAGCGTCTTCGCTGAACGCCAGCCAATCCCGCAAAAGCCGTTTTGCACGATTTCTTTGGGTTGCCAATTTGAAAATTCTTTTGGATGCGACCAACCCATATCGTGCATTTCCCAATGCGTTTGTAGGTTTTGCCTTGACCAGAAATCTTTCACCCCGCACGCAAATAGCGTCCGTTGGCATAAAAAAGTCACTGTGTTTCAATATAGTTTTACGTTTCATGCCCTATATCATAGCAAAATATATAAAAATGCAAATAAAAAAGCAAAAATTGTGCAGAACACTTGATTTTTGAAAGTCGTGTTTTATAATGCGAAAAAATATAAACCAAAAAGGGTGCACAATGTATAATTGGTTATTGAAATTTTTCTCATCTGATATGGCGATTGATTTGGGGACTGCGAACACTTTGATTTATGTCAAAGGGCGCGGAATTGTCCTTAACGAACCATCGGTTGTCGCGGTCCAAGAAAACCGTCTTCAGGGACGCAAAGAAATATTGGCTGTCGGGGCAGAGGCAAAACAAATGTTCGGTCGAACACCGGGAACAATTACTGCGGTTCGTCCATTGCGTGACGGCGTTATCGCGGACTTTGAAGTTGCCGAAGAAATGATAAAATACTTTATTCGCAAAGTGCACCAGAAAAACCCATTGGCGGCACCTTTGATTATTATATGTGTGCCATCTTGTGCGACCCAGGTGGAACGTCGTGCTATTCAAGAAGCGGCCGATGCCGCCGGTGCACGCAAAGTGTATATTGTCGAAGAATCAACCGCTGCGGCGATTGGTGCGGGTTTGCCGGTTGATAAACCGTTGGGTTCAATGGTGTTGGATATCGGCGGCGGAACGACCGAAGTTGCAGTTATGTCATTGGGTGGCATTGTGTATTCTAACGCGGTTCGCACTGCGGGTGACCAAATGGACGAAGATATTATCGAATATGTCCGCAAAAATAAAAATTTATTGATTGGTGAAAACACTGCCGAAGAAATCAAAAAGAAAATTGGCACCGCCATTATGCCAAAAGATAAAACCAACGAATTATCTATGAAAATCAAAGGGCGCGATTTAATGTCGGGCACGCCACGTGAAACAATCGTGACGGAATCCCAGATTGCAAGTGCGCTGGCGCAAACAGTGACGAAAATCGTGAACACTGTGCATTTGGCGTTGGAATCAACACCCCCGGAATTGTCCGCTGATATTGCAGATTTGGGTATCGCAATGACGGGTGGCGGATCATTATTGCGCGGGTTGGATGCGGCCATTCGTGCGGCGACGGGTTTGCCGGCGTTTTTGGTTGATAATCCAATGGCATGCGTCGCATTGGGCAGTGGTAAAATGTTATCGAATATTGATAAAAGTAAACACATCCTGCAAACAATGTATTAAAAAGATAACCGGCAACTGCCGGTTTTTCATTTTTTACTTGATTTCTTGCGATTCGGATTTAATAATAGGTGTGTTCTTAAAAATAAGTTTTTTTAAGGGCGGGGTTGAAAAAACCCCGCCCTTATGAATAAAAAGGCAAAAAACACATAAGGAGAAACCAAAATGTCTTTTGAATCTATGCCACGTCAGGATTTATTATTAGCCATCGATTCTTTGGCCCAAGAAAAAATGATAAGTCGTGATACCGTATTCGAATCTTTGGAAATTGCTATTGCGAAAATCGCAAAACACAAATACGGCGAAGAATTTAATATCGTCGCACAAATCGATCGTAAAAATGGTGCAATACACGTAAAACGTTTGTTCGATGTTATTGAATCACCTGAATCCATGGGCGATGAATATAATCCAAATACTATGTTGACCGTGGACAAAGCAAAAAAATACGCGCCAAATCCATCGGTTGGTGATGTGGTTGAAGATTTATTGCCGGAACCTGAATTCGGTCGTATGGCATTTCAAACCGCACGTCAAATTATGACTGCACGTGTGCGTGATGCTGAAAAAGGCAACCAATACGAAGAATTCAAAGATAATATCGGTGACATCGTCAACGGTGTTGTTAAACGTATTGAATTTGGAAATGTTTTTGTCGATATCAATGGCAAAGCCGAAGGTTATATTAAAAATACTGAATTAATTCCTGGCGAACGTTTGGCGGTTGGTGATCGTGTGCGCGCTTTGATTATGGACGTTGTGCGTTCTAATTCGGGTCCACAAATTTTCTTAACACGTACACATCCGTTATTCATGGAAAAATTGTTCACCCAGGAAGTGCCTGAAATTTACGAAGGCGTCATCAAAATTAAATCTGTATCTCGTGCACCGGGTTCACATGCGAAAATCGCCGTGGAAACCCAGGATCCATCTATTGATGCAGTTGGAATGACTGTTGGTATCAAAGGGACACGTATTCAACCAGTTATCAACGAATGCCATGGTGAAAAAATCGACGTTATTTTGTATTCCGAAGATCCGGCTGTGTTTATCGTGAACGCTATGCAACCGGCCAAGGTCGCAAAAATCATCGTTGACGAAGATACACATACTGCGGCCGTTGTCGTAACCGAAGATCAACAATCATTGGCGATTGGTCGTCGTGGGCAAAATGTTCGCCTGGCATCTCAATTAACAGGTTGGAACATCGACGTTATGAACGAAGCCGAAGAAGCCGAACGTCGCGCCAAAGAATTCAAAGAAAAAACAGAATTGTTCACTGGTGCGCTGGACGTTGATGAAACAATTGCGCAATTGCTGATTACCGAAGGTTTCAGAACAATCGAAGAAATCGCATATGTCGAACAATCTGAATTGGAATCAATCGAAGGATTCAATACTGAATTGGCGGTCGAATTGCAAAATCGTGCAAAGGCATATTTGGCAAAACAAGAACAAGATTATTTCGACAATGGTCACAAAATGGGTATGACTGATGATTTGTTGAAATTTGATTTCATCAAACGTCCTATTATTATGAAACTGGGCGAAAACGATGTGAAATCTTTGGCGGATTTGGCTGACCTTGCATCTGATGAATTGGTCGAAATCTTGGGCGAAGATAACATGTCGCCACGTTTGGCTGAACGTGTTGTTATGAAAGCGCGCGAATTGGCATACGGTATTGTTCCTGAATCAGAGGACGAAGAATAAAAACAACAAATTTAACCAAAGGGTTAAAATATGGCAACATTGACACTTGGAAAATCTGTGACATTGGACGCGGTCCAAAGCAAAAAGGGTGACGCAGTATTCGTCGAAAGACGGCGTCGCATTGTTGCGCCGGGCAATAACGAATTGCGTGATGAACCGAAAAAGGTTGAAACTGTGCGTAGCGCAGCCGATGAAAAATTGCGCGCTGTGTTGGCTGCAGCCAAGGCCAGAGACGAAGAACGCAAAAAACGCGAAGCCCAAGAAGAAGCCGAACGTCGCGCCCGCGAAGCAGAAATCGAACGCGAAAATCGCGAATACGAAGCGGTCAAAGAACAACTGGCACAACGCGAAAACGAAAATGAAAGCGAACCTGAACAAGTTGTCGAAGAAATCGTGAATGTTCCACCACGTGAAAACACTCATGAAAACAGAAAGTCCAATGTTGCCACACAAAACCATAATCGCGCATTTAATAACGACGAAGATGGCAATCGATTTGGTAAACAAAATCGTTCTAAGAAAGAATTCAAGAAAGGCGGCAAAATTTCCATCCACGATATTGTTATCGGTGGTGGCGATGATGATGACGATGAAGAAATCGGTTTGCGTGGTGCAAATCGCAGACGCAGCGAAGCGTCGTTAAAACGTTTTCGTGAAAAAGCGCGCGCGGTGTTTTCTGCGCCACAAAAGGTGGAACATGTTGTGACGTTATCTGATACTATTACGGTCAAAGATTTGGCAGCCGCGATGGCCGAGAAAGTTGGCAACGTCATCAAAAAATTGATGGAAATGGGTATGATGGCGTCGCAAAATCAATCGATTGATGCAGATACTGCGGAATTGGTTGCGTCTGAATTTGGTGCGACGGTTAAACGTGTTGATGTAAAACCATACGCAAATATTTTAGAACAACAACCAAATCCTGAACATTTACAACCACGTGCACCGGTTGTGACGGTCGTTGGACACGTTGACCATGGTAAAACGTCGCTGTTGGATGCGTTTCGTAATGCAAATGTTGTTGCAGGCGAAGCGGGCGGCATCACACAACATATTTCTTCATACGAAGTAAAAACAAAATCTGGTGCGATAATCACGTTCTTGGATACGCCGGGACACGAAACATTTACTGCGATGCGCGCACGTGGTGCACAAATTGCAGATATTGTTGTGTTGGTGGTTGCTGCAAACGATTCAATCATGCCACAAACTATCGAAGCGATAAATCATATTCGTGCGGCACATGTTCCGTTTATTGTCGCGATAAACAAATGCGATTTACCAGAGGCCAACCCGCAACGCGTTAAAACCGATCTTTTGCAACAAGAGGTTCAGGTTGAAGAAATGGGCGGCGATGTTCAATGCGTAGAAATTTCTGCAAAAACGAAAATGGGTTTGGATAAATTAGAAGAAGCGATTTTATTACAGGCGGAAATTATGGAATTAAAGGCCGACCCTGATATGTTGGCATCTGCGTATGTAGTAGAAGCGAAAATGGAAAAGGGTCTGGGTGCAGTTGCAACCATCTTGATGCGCCAGGGAACTTTGTCGGTCGGCGACGTGTTTGTTGTTGGTGAAACATTTGGACGCGTGCGTGGGTTGATAAATTCAAATGGTGTTCGCGTGAAAAGTGTTAAACCAGGACAACCAGTAATGGTCTTGGGATTGGAATCTGTGCCAAATGCGGGTGACGAATTGCATGTAATGGAAACTGAAGCACAAACACGCGAAGTTGCGGCCTATCGTATCCAAAAGGCGCGCGACAAAGCAAACGCTGTTAAACGTTCATCATTAGAAGAATTATTTGCAAAACGCGATGAAACGAAAAAATTAACTTTGCCAATTATTTTGCGCGCAGACGTCCAAGGTTCGGTCGAAGCGATTTCTGATATGTTGCGCGGATTTAATTCAGACAAAGCAGCGGTTGAATTATTGTCGGCCGGTGTTGGTCAAATCACCGAAGGCGACATCAGATTGGCGACTGCATCGGGCGCGGTTATAATCGCATTTAATGTGCGTGCGGACGCGGCGGTTCGTGATATGGCGCGCAACAATGGTGTTGATATTCGCTATCATAGTGTTGTTTATCGTATCACCGATGAAATCAAAGAAATTTTATCCGGGAAATTGGCGCCTGAAAAACACGAAAACTTTATCGGATATGCCGATGTTATCGCATTATTCACGGTGGGTAAGGGGATTAAGGTTGCCGGTTGCCGCGTATCTGAGGGCACAATTAAAAAATCAGCGTTCGTGCGTTTGTTGCGCAACAATGTTGTTATATACGACGGCAAAATCGGCGAATTGCGTCGTGAAAAGAACGAAGTGAACGAAGTATCAAACGGTGTTGAATTCGGTATGAGTTTCGATAAATATAACGACCTTAAAGAAGGCGACCGTGTTGAATGCTATGAAGTTCAAGAGGTCAAAGCACAATTGTAGTTTGTTTTGATAATAAAAACACCGCCCAAACGGGCGGTTGTTTTTTTTATAATTTTTCAAAAAATTATTTACGCAGACCTAACTTTTTAATCAAATCTTCGTATTCAGAAACACTGTGTTTTTTGATGTATGCCAATAATTTTTTACGACGATTGACCATCAACAACAAACCACGTTTGGAATGTTCATCCTTGTGATTATTTTTCATGTGTTCTGTTAAATTGCGAATGCGTTCTGTTAAAACAGCAACCTGGGATGCCGCAGAACCACCATTGTCATGTTCACTGGTTTTGAACGCGGCAACTAATTCGCTCTTTTTTTCTTTTGTAACGGACATTATGTTTCCTTTTGTTTTTTACATTGTTTTTTTCGGGCGAATCAGACCGTTTTCAACGCGCCCTATGCCGATAAATTCATTACCAGAATAAACACGCCGTAAACCGTCGCTTTCGCCGGTTTCGATGAATCCGCCATTTTTATACAATTTGGCGTCATCATCCCCCAGATTTATTACCGGAATGTCCCCCAGCGCAAAATCTGGCGCCATCAAATATTTCATGATAGTCGCACTATTATTAAACAGATTTTCCAAAAAATCAAGTTGGACGGCATTTTTTACATCAAAACCATTTGTTTTTGTGCGGCGAATATATGTTGTTGTGCCAATTGTATCGCAAATTGATGCAATATCACGAACGATTGATCGCACATATGTTCCGCGTGAACAGACCACGCGAAAATTAAATTCTTCATCCGTTTTACCGGTATATTCCAAATCGTATATAGTGATTTTTCGTGCCGGCATGTCGATTTCTTCGCCACGGCGTCCCAATTCGTATGCGCGTTTGCCGTTTATGTGCACTGCTGAAAAAATAGGTGGGATTTGTTCGTGCGTTTCACGCAATTTTTCACATGCCTTTTTTATCGCATTTTCATCCGGTATTTTCCCGGCCTTTTTAACGATTTTGCCGGTAATATCCAATGTGTCAGTTTGAACCCCAAATTTAATTCCAAAAAGGTATTCTTTGTTATTCGGACAGACATCTTCGATGAACGGTATCATTTTCGTTGCGTTTCCAATCGCAATCGGCAAAACGCCCGTTGCCATCGGGTCCAAAGTCCCAATATGCCCGAATTTTTTCGTTCCAAACATTTTCGCAACGCGCCATCCTGCGGTGCGACTGAACGTGTTGGTGGATTTGTCTAAGATGATAATTCCGTCCATTTTTTAACCAAATAATGATAATTGTGAATTTTTTGTGCCCTCTTCCACCATTGGTTTCACAGATGGCGCCACCGGCTTTTTTTGCGTTTTTGCCGGTAAATTTGTGTTTTCAAGGTTGTTCAAAACCGCCTCTGCCCGGTCAACAATATGTTTCGGCATGCCAGCCATTTTTGCAACCGCGATACCGTATGACCGATTCGCAATCCCCGGTATAATTTTATGCAAAAACACTATGTCATTATTATGTTCACGGACATCGATAGTTAAACATGAAACATTGTTCAAATTTTCACTATCCACCAAACCAGTTAATTCATGATAATGTGTCGCAAACAACGTGCGTGGCCCCAAATTGTTCAAGTGTTCTAATATCGCCTGGGCAATCGCCATACCGTCAAATGTAGATGTGCCGCGTCCAACCTCGTCAAAAATTATGAATGATTTTTTTGTTGCGCGATTTAATATGTTCGCTGTTTCGACCATTTCAACCATAAACGTGGATTGACCGCCCGCCAAATTATCCGATGCACCAACGCGACTAAATAATTGATCGCAAATTCCAATCGTGGCGGATGTTGCCGGCACAAATGACCCCAGGTGTGCCAACACAACCAAAATCGCGTTCTGACGTAAATATGTTGATTTACCAGCCATATTTGGTCCGGTCAATAATGCGACAGGTTTATCATTCAGATCGCAATCGTTTTTAACGAAATTATCACCTTTTTGACGCAGGGCATATTCAATAACTGGATGACGTCCGCCAACGATATTAAATTCAGTGTGATTGGTAATATTTGGACGAATCCATGAATATAGATCTGCACACGTGGCCAACGATAACCAAACATCCAAATCTGCAATCAAATCGGCAGTGTTCATTAAATCATCAGAAATATTGCGAATCTTTTCGATTAATTTATCGATAATTTCTGATTCTATGGCGGATGCCTTGTCAGATGCGCTGCGCACGTCATTGTCTAGATCAATTAATTGCGATGTTGTAAACCGCATATTGCCCGCCATTGTTTGACGATGTATAAATCCAGATTCAGGCGCCATCAATGCATCGGCACGTGTGGACGGAACCTCTATAAAATAACCCAATATATTATTGAATTTTATTTTTAATGTGTTTATGCCAGTTTGTTCGATATATTGCGCCTGTAATTTCGCAATTGTTTCAATCGCGCCGTTCGACAGATTGCGCATGTTATCAAGTGATATATCAAAACCATTTTTTATAACATTGCCGTCGCGGAAAAATGTCGGTAATTCATCACTTAGCGCGTTTTTCAATTCATTTGCAAAATCGTCGTGTGTGTTTATACCAGAAAATCTCCCGCATAGCGTAGAATCAAGTTTTTCACCAATTGATTTTATTAATCCTAAAACCAATAAAAATTCAGATACATTACGCATGTCGCGCGGTGTGCCCCGCCCTGACATTAAACGCGAAATTGCACGGTTCACGTCGGGGACGCGTGATAAAATCGAACCAATTTCCGCCATTAATGAATGATTTAATAATAAATGTCCGATGTGTTCTTGGCGTGATAGAATTATATCCCTATCCCCAGGCAAAGTTCGCAAATAAGAACGCAATTTGCGCGCCCCACCCGCCGTTATTGTTTTATCAATAACATCAACCAGACATGTGCCACCGTCGTTCATTGGGGCGTCTATCTCTAAACTTTTCCATGTGGCAGAATCAATCAATAACTGGCGTCCAGATTTGAAATTATATGGTGTGCGAAATGATATATTTGCACCGCGCTGGGTATTAAACAAATACCCCGCCATCAAAGTCGTTGCACAAACACTATCACGATTATCAGATTTTATATTTCCACCAAACACATGCGTCACAATCAAATTTATATCCGACCGTAAATACAATTTTTCATACACAGGTGTTGTTTTATATATTTCGCGCAGGTTTTTTATAATCGCATTTTCTGCATCTTGTTCAGGATAAATTATTTCTGCAGGATTTATGCGAATCATATCATCAATAATACTATCGGTTTCGCCGACAAAAATTTCACCAGTCGAAATATCACAACCTGCAATATCAAATTTAGACATGGATGTCGGAACAATAGAAACCAAGAAATTAGAATTTTTTGGCGTTAATAAATTTTCATCAGTAATCGTTCCTGGTGTCAAAACACGAATAACACGGCGTTCTATAAATTTATGTCCGCGTTCTTTGGCCTGTTGCGGTGTTTCCATTTGTTCAACCAATGCCAATTTAAAACCAGCGCGAACCAATCTGCCAAAATAATTATCGGCCGCATGCCATGGAATTCCACACATTGGGACGTCTGCACCAAATCCATCAGTGCCACGATGTGTTAAAACCAAACTAAGTGTTTCGCTAACTGTTTTAGCGTCTTCAAAAAATGCCTCATAAAAATCACCAAGGCGAAACATCAACAATGCATCTGGATTTTCAGATTTCATATCCACATATTGTTGCATAACTGGCGAAAGTTTATTTTTATCGGCCATTTTATTCACCAGTGTTTGAAACCTTTAATGTTTCGATTTTCAATTCGGCTTCTTTTAACAACTGTTCACAATAGGCCTTTAATTTAATACCCTGTTCGTATGCGGCCACAGAATCAGCCAATGGCATTTCGCCGGATTCCATTTTTTGCACTAATTCGGTTAATTGTTTATAGGCTTCTTCAAATGAAAGTTTATTTGTTTCCATATATTCACCTTTTATTTATTTTTGTGAAATTACAATACCGCATAAAAACTATATTTGCAACAATTTATATATTAAAAAACCGCCATGTGGCGGTTTGAAAAAAATTATTTCACAGGTGCAATAATCATAGACTTTGTTCTTTCTTCGGGTTTTGATTTAGATTCAACAACCCCGCGTTCACCAATCATTTCAATAATGCGTTCGAACAATTGTGGAACGGCGTCACGACTGCGCGCCAGAACACGTTTATCACCATGCGTCATAACAGCAATTTTAACCTTGTTGCCATCGTCCAAGAATTCAAAAACCTTTTTCATTTTTACATTGAAATCGTTTTCTTCGATTACGGGTGTCACCCAAACTTCGCGTAATTCAATGGTCTTTTGTTTTTTGCGTGCTTCGTTCGCGCGTTTTTTCTGTTCATATTTATATTTGCCGTAATCCATAATTTTGACCAACACAGGTGTTGCCTGGGCATTAATTTCGACCAAATCCAACCCCATATCATAGGCCATATTTAACGCGGTATCTAAATCCATTGTGCCCAGGTTTTGACCATCGTTGCTGATTACCTGGACCGATTTAGCAAATATTTTTTCATTCACACGTGGGCCCATATCGCGGGCTTTGTTATTATTAGCGTTTTTAATTGTCGTGCTCCTTTGTTGTTAACATAGGTGTATTATTAAATATTCCTAAGGATTTTTCAACATTTTTTGCACGTTTTGCAGTGCGACCCAAACATCCTTTTTGGCACTGGGTTTCAAAATCAAATAATTTGGATGATATATTGGAACAATTTTATAATCTGTGTCGCTATCTATTTCATTCCCATGATTCGTGTTTAAATTAATTTTTCCGATTTCTTCGGCCGCCAAAGTCCCCAATGTGACGATAACGCGTGGTTTTAACATTTCTATCATTTTATCAATAAATGGACGCGTTAAATCTAATTCTTCGCGATTCGGTGTACGTCCACCCGGGGTGCGCCAGAAAACAAGCGGGACAATTGACACAACGTCGCGTGACATTTCAATTGCAGATAACATTTTATCAACCAATTCGCCGGCCGCGCCTGACAAAATTTTACCAGATAAATCATCGTCCGCGCTGGGCATGTCGGTAATGATTATTAAACCGTTGGCGTTTTTTGCAATGTTTGGCATAACTACGTTTGTTGCCCCACCCCGCAACGGATGATTAAATTCCATAACCATACGAACTAACGAATCGATATCGTTTGGGCGCGTGACCATGGATTTAACAGTGTCCAAATTTATTGGTGCAGATGGCGGAACAATAATTGGTTTATTTGTCGCAGGTCTTTTTGCATCTGTGAATGTTTGCTGCACAGGTGCTTTCTTTGTTACGTTTGTTGTCGGCGTTTCAGACAATTCCCATGCGACGCCGGCCATATTTAAATCTTGCAAAGTAAAACGCGACATGATTTATCCTTGATTTTATTTCATTGTTAGTATAGAATATACGTTGAGCAACAAAAACTCAAGGGAGTATTTTCATGAAAATAAAAAATTTTGCTTTATTGGCTGGTGTTGCTGGACTGTTGGCTGCTTGCGGCGGTTCCAGTATTGTTGAACCTGCAGATTTGAACGATCAACGTGTATTTTTCGCATTTAATTCTGCTGAAATTTCAGACGAAGCACGCGATAACTTGCTGGGTCAATCTTTGTATATGAAAAACCACGAAGGAACAAAAATCCAAATCGCTGGTAATTGCGACGAACGTGGTTCCACAGAATACAACTTGGCTCTTGGTGCACGTCGTGCAAACGCGGCAAAAAAAGTCATGGTTAATGACGGCATCGATGCCCGTCGTATTTCCACAATCTCTTATGGCAAAGAACGCCCATTGGTCAAAGGTACCGGTGAAGATGTTTGGAAATATAACCGTAACGCAACAACAACAGTTAGAAAATAATTGTTGAAAATTATAAAAAACACCGGCGAAATGCCGGTGTTTTTTATAAAAATTTTTATTTTATACGTTTTTATGATATAATTAAACACAATAACAGGGAAAAATTTTGAAATATTTCAAATTATTATTTTTATCGATTTTGCTTTATATTCCGTTGACGGTGCGTGCAGATAACAACCCTTTGGAACTCAGTGATTTTTTTACCTCAGAATTACAGATAATTGAAGAAAAAATAAAAGAATTAAACCCGCGATTGGTGAGTGAATCTGCAAATGATGATGATGCCCTAAAGATTGTAAAATATAATAATTATTTAGCAGAATACATATTTGATGAATATCTTGGTTATGTAGTCTGGGCGTTGCGAGAAAAAAGTAATGCAAGTGGTCGTGCAATAAAATCAGAACAACGATTTATTAACGGGGCACATGAATACACATATTGGTTAGATCGCGGCATTATGGATTCAGAAGAATGTAATGGCGGACGGAATGGGTATTATCATGCTAAAGAAGATACATGTGCAGAAATAGAAAAATCAATAGAATGGGAACGCAGCCATTTATGTTTATATCCAGACAAATTTGAAGAAAATCGAATAGAAATACTTGAGGATAGAAATGGATATAGCAGCTTTATGATAGTTGAAGAAAGTTTCAAAGACGATATTCGCAGGGATTTATATTTTAGTTTGGACAGAAAAACCGAAGAAACATTTGGCGATGAAAATGTTGTCATTAGTCTGCATGGAAGTTATCATATGTGGCCTTGGACAAAATCTCAAGAAGAAAGAAATTTTGTGGTGCAAGATATTAAAGATGGAATGTTAGAATGTCTGCCTGTTTCAATAGAAGGTTGTGAGCCTGGGCAATCAGGAATATTTTGTCATGGTATCGGCATCAAGGGAAACATAGAAGATTGGCGTTCAAGTAAAGTTTATATGGGTGAAATAGGCAATTTTTCGAAACATTATTCTTATTCGCATATAAAAGAATAATCGCCATCAAATCGAGTGTTTTTTTATAAAAATTTTTATTTCACAGGTTTTTATGATATAATTAAACACAATAACAGGGGAAAATTTTGAAATATTTCAAATTATTATTTTTATCGATTTTTTTATTTGTGCCAATGGTTATGAATGGTGAAATATATACACATGATGTGCCAAATAATCCTGTATTTACATATGTTTCAGAATATTCAGAATTTATCAAGCAAGAATTACCAATCATTGAATCATATATGATGCAGGTTAATCATGATTTTGTAGCGAGTCTTGCAAGTTATACCGATACCCAAAAAATTGTATATTATAAAAACTATTTGGCGGAAATGTTTTTTGAAAAATATTACAATTTCTTTCTTTGGGATTTGGAAGAAAAAAGTAAAGAATTTGGGCGCGAAATCAAACAAAAAGTTAATGGTGATAAATATGCTGATTATTGGCTGGATCGTGGAATTATGGATTCTGATAAATGTCAAAGCATGATATATAAGCGAAAGAATAATTCCAAACGTGAACAAACAAAACAATTGAATTATATCAAAGATCATACTTGTTTTTATCCAGATGGTTTTGAAAATTATAGTATCATGTATCGTGATGACGATACCATAAAAACACTAGATATTGTTAAGGACGATAGTGCAAAAGATATGCATACCGTGTATAAGGTTTCATTATTTCGTTCGCCATATGCGGATGCTGATAATCCTGATGATATTATGGCCAGTTTAAATCTTTATGTTTCCTATACTGTGTATAATTATTCTGAATGGTATGAATGGGAAAATCAGCGCGCCCAAGATATCAAAGATGGTATGTACCAAATTATTGGTCCCAAGAAAAAATCAGAATGTAATGAAAAAAGCCCGTTTGGATGTTGGTTCATAGGCAACGACGATATGGAAAAGTGGAAATCATCAAAAATACCAGATTCGTTTGGTGGTTTACACATTTCAAATTGGTCGATGATATATCAGAGTTCGCATACGGAAAAATAATCACTACCTTTATAAAAAAATTCCCGGCTTTTTTAATGAAAAGGCCGGGAATTTTATCCGTTTTTATCGCGGCTCTGCTCAGCAGAGACGGACCCTATTCTGACAATTTTTTTATCAATTCGTCCATTTGAATACGATTGGCAAAGGTTATTCTGATTTCGCCCGCCCCGCCCCGCTTTTCATGCAATTTTACCGGTGTTTTCAAAGATTTTGATAATTTTGATTCGATTTTTTCAACGTCTTTCATGTCCATTGTTGTTTTATTAAACGAACGACAACGTTTTGAACGATTTGCGCCACGGACACATTTTTGTGCGTCCGCAACCGATAAATTATTGTTTATAATGTCGTGCGCCAATTCTTCGGGGTTATCAGAAACCGCGATTGTGCGCGCGTGCGATGCGGATATTTCGCCACTTTTGACCAAATCTTTGACCGATTCAGGCAACGAATTTATACGCATTAAATTTCGGATATAACTTTCGGATTTTCCAATCAATTTTGATACGTCCGCCATAGAATACCCGCATTTTTGCATTAAATTTTCATAGCCCATGGCTTCTTCAATTGGGTTCAAATTTTCACGTTGGACATTTTCAATCAACGCGATTTCCATTGCGTTTTGATTGGTCAAAGTCTTTACCAATGCCGGAATTTCGCTTAATCCCGCCATTTGTGCAGCGCGATAGCGACGTTCGCCTGCGACAATTTCATAAAGATAAGGTTTGTTTTGAACGGATCTTAATATGATTGGAACCAATACACCCTTTTCCCGGATTGACTCGGCCAATTCGTGTAATTCTTTTTCAGAAAAATGTTTTCTTGGCTGGTCGGGATTTGGACTAATTTGAACCAATGGAATAGGTTTTACGACAACGCGTTCGCCACCGGTTAAAACAGAAATATCCGGTATTTGACCCATTTCTTCATTTAATTGTGATAATGTTTTACCTAAAAATTTAGATGTCATTTATTGTCCTTTTTGTTCCAATGCGTTAACGACTTCGGTTGCGACGCGTAAATATGCCTGGGCACCGGTGGATTTGAAATCATAGAATAGGGCGGGTTTACCGTGGCTGGGGGCCTCAGAAATCCGGACGTTCCGTGGAATTACGGTTTTGAAAACTTTATCACCAAATGTGTTGCGAACGTCTTCTTCAACCGCGCGTGTTAGCCCCAGTTTTTTATCATACATAGTTAAAACCATGCCCAAAATTTCGAGTTTTGGATTCCAATTTTGTTGAATCGCATGAATTGATGATAATAATTGTTGCACACCTTCCAGAGCGAAAAATTCACACTGTAGCGGGATTATCACATAATCTGACGCATTCAGTGCGTTTACTGTCAAAATCCCCAGGGCAGGCGGACAATCAATTAAAATATAATCATAATTTTTATCAATTGTTTTTAATGCGTCACGCAGGCGGTATTCACGATTTTCAATGTCCAGCATATCTAATTCTGCACCGGCCAATTTTTGGGACGCCGGCAAAATATGCATGTTCGGTATCGCGGTTGTTAAAATATTTTCGATTATGCCGGCATTTCCCATTAAAACACCATAAACACTTTGTTTGTGCGTCGCGCGAACAAAACCCAAACCCGTCCCGGCGTTTCCTTGGGAGTCCAGGTCAATTAACAATACGCGTTTTTTTATGGCGGCCAGTGATGCCGCGATGTTTATCGCGGTTGTTGTTTTGCCAACACCACCTTTTTGGTTTGCAAAAGATATAATTTTTGCCATTTTAATTCCTTTCCAATTTATTGAAAGAATATAAAATTATAAAAAAATAGTCAATATAAAATAAAAAATACACTATAATCAGTGTATTGTGTCTTGTTTCATATGAAATAATTCTTTATTTCAGATTTTTTACAATGATAATAAAGCCATCGCCGGTCTTTGATGGGTGTAATTCATAATCGAATTTGTATTTGGTTTTTGCCACCGCAATTTCTTTTTCAATTTCCCGGCCTTTTAATAAAAAAAGCCGGGAATTTTTTTTATGTGTGTAATCAAAAATCTTGATTAATGGCGCAAAAGCACGTGCAGTAAACACGGTTTTTTTAGAAAAGGCCGGTAATTTTGCAAAATAATGTTCGATTCTATCGTTTATAATGGTCAGGTTTGGCAGGTCGAGTTCTTGTTTTAAAACTGATAAAAAGCCGGCCTTTTTCGAAATTGATTCAATACATGTGACGTTCCATCCTAAAATTGCCAAAATAACACCCGGAAATCCAGCGCCAGATCCCAAATCAATAATATCGACATTGTGTGGTAAAAAATCAGCCAATTGAGCGCTATCTTTGAAATGGCGATTTTCAATATCGCTTAGCGTGCTGGGGGCAACCAAATTCATTTTTGCCGACCATTCACGCAATAATTTTTCATATTTTTCAAATTTTTCTTTATTATTCATGATATTTATTTTAACATGAATCCGCTATGAAAGATATAAAAAGTTTTTACAAAGGTTCAATTTTAGTTGCTGTGGCAATTGGTGCCCTTTGTTTTGGGTACCAATTGGCGATCAAAAATAGCACGCCAAAGCAAATGCAATTTGTGCAAGACACAAGTTATGGTTCGTTTTTGGCGGCGCAACATGCACTATATGTAAATGATTTTGATACGGCATCGGATTTGTTGAACAAGGTGGATGTAATCGCAGATAAATACGCTTCGGTTAAACATTCGCGTTTGTTGGTGAATTTTTTGAACGGAAAATTACCGACGTCTGTTGATTCTATGAAAGATTCCAAAGATTTATTAAATCGTTTAATTTATGATGCGGTGTTGCTTCAAAAAGATGATTGGAAAACATTACAAAAACGCCACGTCAAAGATGAATCTGTGTTTATGATTCCATTGCGTATTTTTTCATCGGTCCACGAAGGTAAAACCAAAGAAGCCATAAAATACATTGATTCGTTGAACACAAATCCTTCATGGAAGGCGTTTGTTCGTGGTCAAATCGCGTTATTAAATAATGATTTGGATACTGCAATCAAAGAATTTGCCGATGTTCATCCTGATTTTATGAACATAAACGATTATTTGTATTTAATGTCTTTCTATAAATCACATGAAATGTTCGAAGATATGGATATTTTGCGTAATGATTTTCTGGCTAAGCCCGGGGGAATGTTCATATTAGATTATAACGATATCCCGGATTGGTCGAATTTTGAGGGCTATAAAAACAATCTGGCATTTGGTGTTATTCAAAATATTTCACATACCCAAATTATGATTTTTACTGATTTTTCGTTGTTGATGTTGAAATTTGCAGATTTAATGTCCAGTGATGCAAACAAAGATGCAGTGAATTATTATCTGGGGCAATACTATTTTTATAACAATGGTGATTTTGTTAATGCTTTTAATTCTGTGTCACAACAAAATCCATTATATTTGTTTGGCCAAATGAAAATCGCAGAAAGTAATGATGATATAAAAAATATTAAAAAAATCGCAGAAAAAAAACCTTTGTTTGTCCCTGCGGTCAAGGTTGCAATTGCAGATGCAATAAAAAATGGTGATAAACGCGGCGCCCTGCGGATTGTTAATCGTGCATTACGTCAAGATAATTTGGGTGATAATGGACGTGTTTTGTATTTAACATATCGTGCAAATATATATTTGGTGTTTAATCAGCCAAAGAAAGCGCAACGTGATTTAGACGAAATTCGTGATTTGGATGGACGTTTGTTGTCTGATTATTTGTTATTACAGGCGCGCGTATGGGCTACACAAAATCGTGAACTGGATCGTGCCTATGATTATGCAATGACGTTAATTAAACGCAATACATCTGATGTTAATGCGTGGGATGTGTTGGGATGCGTTGTTGAAAAACGCGAAGGTATTGATGCGGCACTGGAATTATTAGATCGCGTTGGTGATGTTTCAACAACAACGTCATCGCTTTATGAACACTTGGGCGATATGTATCAAAAGAAAGGCAACACGGACAAAGCAATTAAATCATATATGCGTGCGCTGGATTTGTCTGATGATGGCACGGTTGTTGTTCCGTTTGTTGAAAAAAAATTAAGGAAATTAAAATGAAAATAGGTGTATTTGGTGCGGGTGCATGGGGCACTGCGTTGGCTTTTGCATGTGCAAAATCTGGGAATATGGTTATTCAATGGGGGTTTGATGGAATATTTGATGGATTATCAGATTTGCCGGTGCCAAACAATATTACACGCACGGATAATATGCGTGATTTAGCGGTGTGCGAATATTGGTTGATTGTGACACCTGCTGCGTTTTTCAGAGAAACAGTGAAAAAAATGCGTGATTTTTATGCGGGGCAACCGATTTTAATTTGCACCAAAGGGATGGAAGGCGAAAGCGGACAATTTATGTCTGAAATCTTAGAGTCCGAATTACCAAAATGTAAAAATTTTGGTGTGTTATCTGGGCCGCAATTTGCACGCGAAGTGGCCGTTGGGGTTCCAACAGGTTCAACATTGGCAGGAAACGAAGTTGTCCGCAATGGCGGTCATATTGCATTGTCTGAATTATATTTACAAGATAGCGATGATGTTATCGGTGCGCAAATTTGTGGTGTTGGGAAAAATGCGGTTGCTTTGATTTCGGGGTATGTGACCGTTGTGGGGCAGGGCGAAAACGAACGCGCTTTGGTTTTCACGCGTGCATGGAATGAAATTGTTGATATCGCGGTTGAAATGGGTGCAGATTGTGGAACATTTTTGGGATTGTGTGGTGTTGGTGATTTATTTTTGTCTGCTACATCCACGACCAGTCGTAATTTTTCAGCAGGATTATCAATCGCGCGTGGCGAAGAAATTACTGGCACGGTAGAGGGGATATTTGCGTTACGTGGGTTGATACGGCGCGCCGAAAATATTGGTGTAAAAACACCTATGTTATGTGAAATGAAAGAAAAAATGGGATTATAATTTTTGTAAAGGGCCCGCGAAAAAAAGCGGGCTTTTTTGTTGCAAATTGATAAATATTCTTTATAATCAACAAATTGAGTCGCAGGGATAGAATTATTCCTTCTTGTATTTGGTGAATCAGAATACAAAAACGAATGATTTGTCTCTGCTTTATATAAAAACATAAAAAAATGGAGATAAACATATGTTTGGTATTTTTAAATCAGACAAAAATGTCCTGAATAATCCGGTCGCAGTTGAATTCAAATATGGAAATGAAACTGTTCGATTGGAAACTGGTCGCTATGCGAAACAGGCAACTGGTGCGGTTATGGCGACAATGGGTGAAACAATGGTTTTGGCAACTGTGTGTGCCGAAAAAACAGCGGTCGAAGGCCAAGATTTCTTTCCGTTGACTGTTGATTACCAGGAAAAATTTGCGTCCGCTGGACGTATTCCGGGATCACGCGATAGACGTGAAGGCAAACCAAGTACAAACGAAACATTGATTGCGCGTTTGATTGATAGACCAATTCGTCCGCTGTTCCCAGAAACATTTAAAAACAAAGTTCAAATTATTGCCCAGGTATTTTCATATGATAGAAAAAATCAACCTGATATTTTGGCGATGATTGCATCATCTGCGGCGTTGGCATTATCAGGGGTTCCGTTTGCAGGCCCAATTGGTGCGGCACGCGTTGGATATGAAAATGGTCAATATATATTAAATCCGTCAAAGAAAGAAACAGAAAATTCACAAATGGATTTGGTTGTGGCTGCAACCAAAGATGGTGTTTTGATGGTTGAATCTGAAATTGGTGAATTAGATGAAGCGACGACGCTGGGCGCGGTTAAATTTGGTTTTGATGCACAACAAACCGTGATTGCGGCTATAAATGAATTGGTTGAAAAAGCCGGCAAAGAACGTTGGGCAACACCTGAAAAGACCGAAGAATATATCGCGATGGAAAAAGATTTTGAACAATTTGCGGGCGATATCGAAAAGGCATTGTTAATCAAAGAAAAATTGGTTCGTCTGGATACATTGGCGCAAATTCATGCAACTGCAAAAACTCGTATCCCAGAATTGTTCCCAGATACAACAACTGCAACATCTACATTAGAATCATGGGCAGATGAAATTGTTGAAAATATAACTGCGCGTATTATGCGTGGAAATATTTTGGCGGGTAAACCACGTATCGATGGTCGTGATACCAAAACGGTGCGTCCAATTGAAATTGAATTGGGTGTATTGCCACGTGCACATGGGTCTGCGTTATTTACACGTGGTGAAACCCAGGCGTTGGTGTCATTGACATTGGGTGGCGGCCAGGATGCATTGCCAATCGAATCTTTGGATGGCGATAGCGAACGTGAATTTATATTGAACTATAATTTCCCAGGATATTCTGTGGGCGAAGCCAAGGGATTAAAATCCCCAGGACGCCGCGAATTAGGACATGGTAATTTGGCATGGCGCGCGGTTCATCCAATGGTTCCAACGCGTAGCGAATTTGATTACGTGATTCGTATTTGTTCTGATATTTTGGAATCAAATGGTTCATCATCAATGGCAACAACATGTGGTGCAACATTGGCAATGATGGACGGCGGGGTTCCTATGAAACGTCCGGTTGCTGGTATCGCAATGGGTTTAATCAAAGAAGGTGACGATTACGCAATCTTGACCGATATTTTGGGTGACGAAGACCATTTGGGTGACATGGATTTCAAAGTGACAGGAACCGATCGTGGTATTACTGCATTACAGATGGATATCAAAATCACATCTATTACTTTTGAAATCATGGAACATGCATTGGCCCAGGCAAAAGATGGTCGTATGCACATCCTTGGTAAAATTGAAAAAGCGATTAAGGCACCACGTGCAAAATTGTCTGAATATGCACCGCAAACATATACAATGCAAATCAATCCAGACAAAGTGCGCGAAGTTATTGGCAAAGGTGGTTCTGTGATCCAGGCGTTAACACGTGAAACAAACACACAAATCGAATTAGAAGACGATGGCAGTGTGAAAATCATGGCTGCAACACCTGATGACGCGAACGCTGCGATTGCTCGTATCAAAGAAATTGTCGCAGAACCAGAAGTTGGCGAAATTTACGAAGGTGTCATATCCGGTATCAAAGATTTTGGTTTATTCGTCAAAGTTCTGAAAAATTTCGAAGCCATGGTTCATATTTCTGAAATCACCGGTGAACGTATCGCGAAAATCGAAGATACTAAATTGAACATTGGTGACAAAGTATATGTCCGTTATTTGGGTGCCGACAAACGCGGTAAAACACGTTTTTCAATGGTTGGCATTGACCAAAAAACCGGCCAAGAAATCAAAAAATAACGGGGTAAATCATGCCAAAGATGGGGTTAAAATCACGTCTTGATTGGAATGATAATGACTGGGCAAAATATTTAGATTGCCCAGTCAAAGATATCCAAAAACACAAGAAAGTTTTGGATGATACTTTTTTTACTGCCATAGGCCGTAAACCAGAAACAAATTTATATCATTTTGTGATGTATAAGTATGATTATGCGCCTTCTGGTATAAAAAGATTGCAATTGATGCATTCTGGTAATCATGGTTTTATTTCATACAAAGAAGCCGTTGTTGATGCGAATAATATTATTTCATCTATGGAATTGACTGATTTTTGGGCACAAACTTTGAATGTCCCAAACCGTGCAATTCAAATGCTGTTGATACGTCAAAAATAAAGGAATAGGGGGGGTAAATGGACATTGAAACATTGATGGCAAATGCGAAAAATTTGCAGGCCAAAATCGCCGCAGCCCAAGAATCATTGGCAAACATGCGGGTCAAAGGTATTGCAGGTAATGGCGCGGTTGTTGTTGATATGACCGGTAAATATGATTTGGTATCTGTGATTATTGATCCTGATACGTTGTCGCGTGGGGCCAATGTTGTCGCAGGGTTGGTTGCGGACGCATATCGCGATGCCAAAGAAAAAGCTGATGTTTTGATTGATGAGGTTATGACCAAGGCATCTGGTGGATTGTCGTTAAATTAAAAAAAACTGGACAATTCCAAAAAAACAGGTTATTATGTGGCTACTTTTTTGGATGTTTAGCTCAGTTGGCTAGAGCATCTCGTTTACACCGAGAGGGTCAGGAGTTCGAGTCTCTTAACATCCACCAAAAATTCAAACCGGCAAATGCCGGTTTTAATTTTTGCACGGGGATGGTTAGAGACGAGAACGAAGGAGTTCGACTATGAGTAAGCGAAAACGAACGTAGTGAAGTTTGAGCACTAACGAATGCCGCGCAGGGCTTTGCCCGAGCGAGTCTCTTAACATCCACCACGAAAAATAGTTATCGCGCACCACAAAGTGCGCGATTAAAATTTTTCAGTGCCGCGCCGTAGCCCTGGCGCTCGCACCACGAAGTTTTAACGAAGTGGCGAAGGCGGGCTTTTTTCAAACCGGCAAACGCCGGTTTTAATTTTTGCGCAGGGATGGTTTTTATCATTGCTTTTTTATTTTAATTTTCTTGACAAAATATGTTTTTTGCGCAACAGTTTATTCCTGGTATGACAAACGAAAACAAAAATATTTATAAACCTTTTTCGCCGGCCCAAATTGATGAATTGACCGCCATATACGATGATTTTTTGTGTGTTGTGCGTCTTCATGAACAGGTATTACAAGAAGCGCATCCATATGATTTAGCATACCATCGATTAGAAGACATGAATCTAGAGCAGCGTAACTGGCCCTGGATTCCGAAACAAATAACGATAGAAGATAAACAAAAATTTGATGATTTTATTGCTAATAATATTTCGAGTGATGAAAGTAAGGTTTTTGTAGTTTTGCAACATATTAAAACCACAGAAAATGTGGTAAAGGCACCAATTTTTACGATTCCGCCATATGTTTCAAAGGGGGCGAATATGGAAACGCCATCAACCACAGAACGCTGTGTATTCTATTTTTCAGAAAACGCGAAACTTGGGGATGTGGAATTTATCGTTGATGGACACTATAAACTTAGATGTGTTGATTTTGAAAAAAAAGACGACCCCATAGTAAGTGTTGTTGAAAATCAAGATACATATACAGATTTTTGTGCGGTATTACGTTTGGCTGAACGTTTTTTCAAAGATTTTTATAATATACCAGAAAATGATATAGAAAAAGTATCTGCAAATGTTTTGGCTGCAGAAATGTTGATTAAAAATGAAAATACTATTTTGGAAACATTGGGGTCTTTTGTTGAAAAATTCCAAAGTATTTTACGTGAAAGATATAATTTACCTAAAAACAAAAAAGATGACAGGGTTTTTGTTTTGGCTAAACAAGAAGGTTTGATTGATTCGATAGACGATTTCAAAGATTATATAAATATTCGTAATTTTATTCGTCATCAATGGGATAGTTTGGATGGATTTGGTTGTTTTGCGCCTGATGCATCGGTAAAAAATAATGCAAAACGTGCAGAATATCTGAAATCATATCTTAAATTTTGCAATGTTTATGATTATACAATTTATCAACGCAAAGATGTATATGTAAAAATATTAAATCAAATTCGTCGAATTATTGACATTGTTAATCCAAATCGTATATCGCGCAATGCATTGGAAAGTAATTCTAAGTTTGTTCAACGTGCAAAAAAATTTTATGCTGAAAATAAAAATGTTGTATTTGAATTAAATCGCCCATTGTTGGATGTAAAACACAAACCTTTGAACAGGGCGATTAATAAACTTTTGCCGGGTGCAAATATAATAGATGATTTTGATAAAATGAATAAAAAAGAAGAACACATAAATTATTACCTTAATCGGTCTTGGTTTTTAGCCAATCTTCTTTCAGTGGAATGTTGTGTGATGGAACATTGTCTTATGCGGGGACACAATTTGCAAAAATTAGATGCATGGACATATGTTGAAAAAATAGGCGCTATATCACACGAAGATTTTTTGAAATGGCAAAAATATATACAGTTGCGCAAAGAACTTAGTCATAATTTTTTTGATGAAAAATTGCGTGAAAAATTACGTCAAAACGAAGATAGTTTTAATGTTGATAAAAAATTGATTAATATGAAAATTGTCGATATTCGTGGGCCAAAGGTCAAAAAAATCGGCGACAATGCTTATTTGTTCGCGTACAAAGATGGATTGATTGTTAATTTGGATTTTAATAAATACAGTATATCGTCCAGATCCCCATTTTTCAGATCATATAGATTGCGGCATTCAAAAAAAGAAACCTATCCAAATGGCTTTGAACTAAATTTGATAAGCAAGCAAATTGCAGGCATGAAAACACCGATGGGTATAAAAATAACCCTGCATAACCAGGTTGTAAATTGGGACGATGACACCGTTTGGTATAAAAATGGGAAAAGGGGTTATGTTTTACAAACGCCAGGGGGCATATTATTTACAGATAATAATTTATGCGTCACTGATTTTGTTAAAAATTGTGAACAACAACCCGTATTTAGCAAGGCAAAATTATCATTTGGATTTGGGCATAAAATTGTATTAGATGACGTTTGCAGAATTAAAAAATTTATATTTAAAAAACCAAATGGCGATATTGTAAAAACAATGTTTGCCCATGCTAAGGCCGGATATAACACGGTTTCATTCGATGACGGAACAAACATTTTGCAATCGGGGCTTGAATTTGTCGTCACACATGGTGACAAGACTCTTTTGTTCGATAGTGATCAGGATTTTGCTGCAACATATGGCAAAAAGATTATAGATCAGGGCAAAACTAGATAATTATATTGACATTTTTTGGTTTTTGTATTATTATTTTTCGGCAAAATTTAAAAAGGTATACAAATATGAACAAAAAAACAAATCTTGCATTATTGGCCTGTGCGTTATTTATATCGGGATTTTTTTGGACGCAATCTTGTTCCAGAGATAGCAAAAATACACAAAAATCTGAAACTGTTGCACCAAAACCAAAAACTAAATCTTTGGAAGAACAAAAAACAGAAACATACAATCTTGCCCGTGATTATATGTTGAATTTAAATGGTTATAATTCATACGTTGCGCAATTGGATTCTGTGCGTCCACAATGGTTGGATGAAATGGATGTTAATGCGATTAAATCAGAATATACGCTTGGTGGTACAATGACCCGTCGTGTCGAAAATGACGGTAAAAAAATCATAGATAAATCCTATGCAGATATTGTTGCATTATTGGCCAAACATAATTTATCTTTGGATAATAAAATTCTTTCTGATAAGGACGGTTTTTCTATTGATAACGGCGATAGTACATTGACATATTGTCACAAACCGTCAATGGCATACGTCGGCATTGTAACCCCGGATTCAAATGATAGCATTGGCAATACATTTTGGAACGTTCATGAAACATACGGTGCGTTCAACGAAATCATGTCTGCAATCAACGGGATTATTGACGCATCAAACCAAGATGTCACAACGAAACAGAATCTGAAGGCATCGGTTTTGGCGACATTTGATAAAACAAAACGTGATCTGGAAAAAAATCGTCACAATATCGAACGCGAATATAGCGATTACTATTTATTGGACGAATATAATCGTGAAACATTGGGATTGGATAATTTTACGTTCGGATATTATGCGCTGGACGACGAAAATGTAAACGGAAAATACGCAAACACCCGTCGTTATACCAGTATATACAACCCGTTTTTGCCACGTGAATTTTACGAAGATTCAACTGCGAAATATAAATTGGTCCACGTCAAAGGAAACATATGGTGTGTTGAAAAGTATTTACCAAATGGCCAGATTGAAAAATCAAAACGTTTCGTTGGTCGCTCAACAACCACTACGTATACCAAGGTTGCACAAACCCCAGATGGCCGCAAAGATACAAACTTTGAATTCGAAGCGGATTCCATAGCCGGCGGACGTATCTTTTTTGATGAAGTTATTGATGTCAAAATGCGCAAGAAAGATTGGGCACCAAACATTCCGCAATACGCGCAAAAAACGATTGATTCTTTGAATACCGAAATTTCGCGTAAAACGAAAATTGCTGAATTGGCGGCGCAAAAGGCCAAAGAGGCTGATTCTGTGGCAAAGCAAGTTGTTGCGGAACGTTTCCCAGATAATCAACGTTAAACCCAAAGGTGAAAAACATGAAACCAGAAAATGAAGATACGGGACAAATCAGTAAATTTGAAACTGTCGCGGTTATCACATTGATGTTGGCCGGGTTCGTGGCGTTTGGTTATGGCGCATTTGCCGGTGTAAAAAATATCGTGAACAAACGCGCCGCGAAACAGGCCACAATAAAAAAGGCATTGAATGACACAATTGATTTGAAAACGGCGATAAAATTGAACGACACCGTTCGTCAAAGATAAAAAAATTCACATCGAAAAAACATAAATCCCCGAAAATAAAAATTTCAGGGATTTTTTTTCATTTTTCGCTTTCATTATTTTTGCGTCTATGATAAAATAAATATAAAGTAAAATGGAGAAAGGGGATGAAATACATCATCAAAACATTTGGTTTAATATCTTTGGCGACGGTTGTTTATGGCGCAAATGCGGCCGTTTCACGGGTCAGTATGGTTTCAAATGCATCACGTCGGATTCCATCTTTGCCGGCGGGGTATTTGGTGTCTGGAACGACGTCGTCTGCATCGACTGCAATCACATTTTCGGATACGGAATGCATTGACACGTATACGGCATGCCTAAAAAGTTCGGATGTTTGTGGTGCCGATTTGGAAGAATGCACAACGAACGTTTTGTTACATGCGAAAATGCCAAATTGTTTAAGCACGCTTTATCAATGTTCATCCAATGGCGTGGCCAGTTTGTTTGGAACATCAAATGTTGCGGCCCTTTCTGATATTGCGCAAAAAAATTCATATGGCGAAGTGACGCGCTATACATACCCCACAGATGGCAGTGTTTTGGGCCAAATGGTTATCGGTGCGTCTATTTCGAACAAATTATCGACCGACCAATGTGTCAGACGCTATACAAATTGCCTGAAACGTGATAGTGTTTGTGGCGATCATTTTGAATTGTGCACATCGTGGAATGAATTTAAACGTCAATCAATCACGTGTGCGTCGACATTGGCACGTTGCCAAAGCGATGGTTTAATTGAATTGTTCGGGACAACAAACACGTCTGTTGCACCAAATGGCGATTCGCGCATTGACGTCGCGATTTCTGATGGTGCGCAATATGCGGCGGCAAATGCGGTTAAAACATGTTATAATGTGGTCGATGCGTGTTTGGTAAATGCATGTACGGGCAATCCGTGGCGTTGTGTTGAGGGCGCAAACATGTCCACGATAACCAGTGCTGATTTCATTGCGGGTGGTTTAACTGGTGATACGACATCAACATCAACGTTATCTATTGGCGAAGATGGCAATGTGACATCCGATTATGATTTGTATGCGTTGACGACGAACCAGGAAGTTCGTAAGTTTATTAAGGGTAAATGTTTATCGGCCATCGGCGGAAACAAATCGTGTTATATGACGTTCTTGGAACGTGTTCCAAAGGATAAAGATTTGGCCGATATTGATAACCAAGAAGACGTATTTTCATTGGCATATGCGGCCCGCAAAGAATTTGCGAACACAAAAATCCAAGATGCGTTAAAAACATTTGATAAACGTGCCAAAGATAATTGTATCAAAACAATTACCGAATGTGTAAAACGTTCCTGTGGTAAGGGGTTGGGGACATTATGTTATCAAAATTCCAGAGATACTGATGGCAGTATACATGTAAATAACTCTAAAAATTACAAAGATATCAAGGCGGGGTGCAAGGCAATCGTTGATACCGACGCAAACTGTCAATATGCGGCGAATTCCGGAACGGATGATGGATATATGTATGCATATGTTGACGATAGTGTATTTTCTAAATTATTCCCAGAATATGGCACTGGAACCGCATCTGGTACTGTGACGCCATCCCGTGGTGTTAATGCAAATGACCCATTGGGTGCGATTGCATCATTAAATGCGATGTTGGCAACATCATATAATGATGGGGCATTGGCGAATTTGAAAAAGCAATGTCAAACGGTTGCGCTGTTGTGTGTTCGTTCAATGTGTGGAACCGATTATGTAAATTGCTATCGTAACCGTACCGATATTATTATTGATGGAACATATAATACAAACAGCAAAACTTTGGATCGCAGTATGAACAAGGTTGGCGGTTTGTTGGATTATAATATTGTTATTGGTTTGTGCATGAATACGGTCAAAACATCTTCGGTTTGCGAAGAACACTTGAAATTGGCAACGTCCGATTGGATTGAAGAACAAGATACCGAAAGTTGGGGGTCAAATACCAGTGTGCGTGACGCGTGGTATGAATCAAATACAACATCTTTGTTAACCGGGACCACCGATGGCGTTTTGGTTGGCTGTGCAATTTCTGCAGACCAGGCCAGCAGTAATGAAAATTGTATCGAAGGTTCTATTGTATCTGTGACACCACCAACCAACGATTGCTCGGGTGTGATGGATGAAAGTGGGTGTTTGTATACAACAGAAATCAGACAGGGACAATCTGAATACGTGTTGGAAAATGGTGCAAAAACATTATTCCAAACATTACTTCGTGATGTCGAATTGGAAGTTCAGATGAAATACAACGCTAAATTGACCAAGGAACAAAATATGTGTTTGGCCAATAACAATGGTGGCCTTGCTGGAAAAAATGGTTCCGAAGCAACGTTCCAATGGGTGAAATTGAAATCGAACAAGGTTCCATCCAATTATGCGGCTAAGGGATTATCGACCAGTCAATTCACAACATCAAACGATTTGTATGGTTCGTTCTGTCGCGCAAAGATAACGATTATGTCTGATGACAAGGCGATCCAGGATAACCTGGGCGGGGAATCCGTTGCGTATTTCGCGGTTGGTGATCCGTTCACATGTGGTTCATGGATTAAACAATCGACATTGGATACAATCAGCAAGGCTGTTGGTGACGCCGCATATAATCGGGAAAAAGATAGAAACAAACGTGGTGATGAAATTGAAAGACGTTGGTGGACAATCGGCAGCGCCCTGGTTGGTGGTGTCGGTGGATACGCCGGTATGGACGCATTGCAACGTGGCAACGGCACATTGGGTGGTTTGTTAAATCCATCGAAAAACAGTTATACCACAACCAATACTAAAAATAGCGAAGGTCAAAGCTGCTTGGATGACATTGCATCTGCTAGAAAAGAGTATGCCAAGGTCGCAAAAAATGTTCATAACGAATACGAAGAGGCGGCAGTTAATAATTATAACAGGGCGGTCAATTATGCAAACAGTGCGTTATCCCATGCACGTAAGGGCAAAGCAAACGTTTCGGGTATAGAATTTGCACCACTGTATGGTTACACGGCAGAAACTTCGGATAAGTATATTTGGAACACGGTGAGTGTAAACACTATAAATGGACATATAAGAAATATAACAGATACATACGGGAAGTTTTGTGACAGGTATTGTGAGTCCGATATAGTGGATGTAACAACGATCTTAGCGCAATCCCCAGCAGATGAACATGCCACCAAACAAATCTCAGATTTAAAAACTATTTTGAAGAGAGCTACTGAGAAAGTGACAAGCGAAGCACAAAAAACATTGAATGAAAGAGATTATACGTTGGTTAGTGGTACCTCCGCTCATGATCAAGCTAAATTGGCACAACAAAAAATGCGAGATATAAACACGGATATTGGTAAGGGTGATTTCTTGAACGTGGGAAAAGTCCCGGGTGAAGCGGCAAAGCAGATGGTCTTGACTGGTAAAGATAGTAATGCACTAGAAACGTTCCCAACCGCACTTCGGGATTTGGAAGACGAATGTCAAAAATTGGTTGATGCAACCGAAAATACATCGGGACGTTTGACCAAGAACCTGATTGCGGGTGGTGTTGGTGCTGGACTTAGCGCGTTGGTTGCATACCACATCGTTGACGATACGCAAAAGTTGAAATATAGCAAAGCCGAACAGGAAGCCATCGACCAATGGATGAACGAAGTTGGTTCCCACATCAAATGCTATCTGGGTGGTGAAGAATTAGGTTCATACGGCGACGTTATATCGTTTGAATTGAATTAGTTAAAATATGATAAAAAAATCCCCCAAAACGGGGGATTTTTTAATTCCCCGCCTGTGGCGGGGTGGATTGCGCCAATCAGGCGCAAGACGGGGAGGGTTGGAATTTCTATCGCCCGTTTATCCATTTGTTTGCACGCTCAATATACATGCGCGCCAATTCGACATCAAATTTATATTTTTCATCAAACAGGTCGTTTGATTTCAATCTGCCTTCGGCATCTATCCAAATGGGGGTATCAGAATCAACCAATGAATCAATTTTGCGTAATCTATCGATGACATTATCCGGTGATATACCCCCCGAATATCCCATCGGATGCGTTTCATAAATCGGTTTCTGCCAATTTGTTGCGATTACCCCGCGCCCACCAGATGCATCGAATAACAATGAAAATTTCGCGCCTGTGTTATGTAATTTTTCAATCGCTGGTTTCGTTTTATCATTATATTGAAATATAAATTCGTGCTTAAAAAAATCGTTTATTATTTTTGCAACCAAATCAGGTTTTATATTTTGAACCGTATATTCAGGCATATTGATTTGAACGCGTTTAATTGTGACGGTGCCGTTCATATTTCGTGCCGTCATCCAATCCACTAATTCATTTGGAATCGTTCCGCGTGTGCAGATTTCATCGGCCCATTCATTATTTACATGTACCGCCAGATTAATGTTCGACATACCATATGTTTGTTTTAATAAACGTTTGAACCAAACATTGCGTGGCAATCCATCCGCCATTTTGGATGGATGACATTGGACTGCAATTTCTGCATTTGGCATTTTGCCCAATTTTATAATTTCTGAAATACGATTGTGTTCCCGCGGGTCGGAACATGTTATATAACGCAAATCCATTTTTAACCCTTTTTGTTTTTCAACCTTAATTGACCACACGCAGAACCAATGTCCGCCCCCCGTTCCCGACGAATTCGCGTATGTATTCCGTTTTTTATCAAAATATCTTGGAATCGGTGAACCGCATTTCCAGATATCGACGCAAAATCCCGTTCATCCACAGCATTCCATGGAATCAAATTTACCATAACATTGTGGCCACGCAAAAGATCTGATAATTTATCGGCCATATCGTTCGAACAATTATAAAGTTCCACATCGCCATTTTCACCGCGGCGCCCCAGCAATATATATTCAATCATTAATTGGCGATTTTGAGTATCTGAAAAATTAAATGCCGCGTCCAGAACATCTTTGATTTTATATCTGTTGTTTATTGGCATGATTTGTGAACGCAATTCGTCCACCGGCGCGTGCAAAGATATCGCCAGATTAATTGGACGCCCCCAGGCGCTTAATTCATCAATACCCGGTACAATCCCGCATGTAGACACGGTTATGCGTCGCCATGATATATTTAATTCGTTATTTGCGCGTTCTAAAAATCCAATGACGTTTTGTGTGTTCTGTAATGGTTCGCCCGTGCCCATGACAACAATATGCGATACGTCGCCATTATTTGCATCACCGTTTGGATGAACGTGTTCTTTGTCTTGCCGTGTGCGACGCAATTCCCATTGCGCAACCAGAATTTGCGCAAACATTTCATTGATTGTCAAATTACGCTTTAATCCCAACAACGTTGATGCACAAAATTTACAGCCCATTGCACAACCCGCCTGGGATGAAACGCAAACACTGTTCCCGTACGTTGTGCGCATTAAAACACATTCTATTTGTTGACCGTCCGCCAATTCTAGTAAAAATTTAGTCGTTTGATTATCGGTACTATCCAGCCGAGTTACTATTTTCACCGGCAAAGTTTGCGCCGTTTCATCCAATTTTTTTCGTAAATCATCCGGCAGATTTTTCATGGACGCAAAATCAGGTGCCCCGCGATTTAACCATTCACTTATTTGTGTTGCGCGAAAACGTGGCAATCCCATATCAATTACGAATTGTTCCAATTCTGGTTTTGTTAAATCAAATAATATCTGTTTCATAATTTATATCTGTTGTCGTTGATTACGATTACGGCTTTGCGACGTAATTGTTTTAATTGTTGATCGGCAGCAAATGCAGCCTTGCGATAAATAGCGTTTTGTTTGATAATTTCATCCAGATTTTTATATTCATCTGTTTTCTTTTCATTGCATACTAATAATACAGTTTTATCTTTGACCTTGGACCATGTTAATAATGGTAATTCGGCGACGCGTTCGCGAATATCGGTCGATAATTCATACTGCATAGCCGTGAATTTTTGCGGTTCGCCACCTAAATCAGTTGCCATTTTCATTGCGGCGTCGCATGATTTTGGTTTACTCAATTTTTTCGCAACGTTTTCAGGTATATCAATCAAACGCACAATCGTCATTTCAACTGGCAACCCGCGTTCACGAATTAAATCGTTGCGTTCTGATTTTATTTCTGATTCAGAAACTTCGATTGTTGGAACCAATGTTCGTGACATTACTGCGCCCCATGCGATATCAGCCCGCACAGCCAAACGCGCCATCGCCCACATTGTTTCGGTCATTTCCCCAAGGTTCATTTTTTCCAGTTCAACATTTGCATCTTGGTCTGTGGGTTTAACGCCGAAATTATTTCCGTAATTTATTTTTACATAATCATCAACAATGTTTTGAAATGCAGACCGACGATTTGTCGCCGAAACATTACCCTGGCGTGCCATCAATTCAGTGCGTGCAGTAATATCAGCGTCTGTGATTGGATTGCCGTTTACAGTTGCCACAACCGTCGCCGCATTTGTTTGTGATATATTCAAAATTGATAATAACAAAACCAATAATATTTTTTTCATCTTTCTTTCCTTTCATTAATAGTGGCGGCCATCAATACTGATTCCGAATCTGAATTGGAACGTAGTGTTTCCAACGTAATCGCCATTAACCGCATTATCGCGTTGATATCCAAACGACAAATAATAACACGGATGATCATAATAGATGCCACCATCGTGTCGTTGCAGTATGTGTTCATACGCATTGAAAATCAATGATCCAGCAATACGCAAACGATTTGTTAATTTGATTCCTGCACCTGTTATAATTTCGTTTGTATCTTTGCCATTTTCAATAGGGCGTGAATCCCAAATGTGGCCCAACGTTAAATAATTCCATCCGCGACCAAAATATACAGAATTTTCAGTATGACTTAATGACATTGCGGTTCTGTCAAAACGAAAACGTGTAGATAATTGCAGGTTGTCATCGTGACTGTATGTGATACGACCAACATAATCGGAAAAGCCATTTCGAAAACCATTATCGTTAAAAGCCTGTTTTGGTGTGTTAAAATCGTATGTTTGACCCAAGAATGCTTCGACATTATTATGTTCATTAAACGCGACCCAGCGTGCACCATAATCTGCAAAATTACCGTTTTCCCAAACGTCAAACCCCGCATAACGATTGTTTGAAAATAACGTTGTGTCAGATAAAAAACGCCCCGCAGAATCATTGTCTACGGCAAATACCGCTTCGTTTTCTGTGCGTTTCATCACGGTTAAACGCGCGCGTGGTTCGATTATGTATGTCCAATCAGATTCCGCGCTGAATAATGGCAATCCCCATTCAATATAACCACTTGGTAAAAATCTGGTTTTAACGCCGGAATAGTTGTTTACTATTTGATTGTCATCATGAATTGCGATGTTATCAAAATTATAAACATCATATCGTCCAGACGCGCTTAGTGTTAAACGATTCCCGCCCCACAATGTCCACGGGGATACAATTTGTGTTTCACCGATTATACGTTGGGATGATGAATTTGACGCCGATACACCCAATATATCGCCTGAAACGTTGAAATAAGTTTCCGCAAACAAAGGTTCAGATTGATACATACCACGAATATTTGGCAATATATCGCCGGACGCCAATGTTTGATTGCCAGTTGGGGTACGCAGTTCTTGGAATATATGGGTGTCTGCGACAACATAACTGGTTTGGCCGAATAATTCTATTTTTGCGCCAGAATCCAAATACGGCTGATAATCATAAAATCCATATTTTTGCATAAATGTTTTATCAGATGTCCGATTAACATAAACCGTCGCACGTGCATTTTCGCCCAGTTCAATTAAATCATCATTAGCAATATACCAACGATCTTCACCGGCACGGTTATGTGTATACGCACCTTTGGTCCGGAATTGAGAATGTGACATATTCAACCGATGTTCCAATTGGAACAAAGGGTTTTCACTGGTCAGGTATGAAAACGTTGTTGTAAAATCGTGATGGTCAGACAAATTCACATATACTGGCACATTGATTTGTGTTCCCATACTGTTTGTTGTGTTAAAACTGGGCGATAAAAAACCAGATTTATATTTCACAGATGGATCCGGCATTTCATAATACGGCAACCAGAAAATAGGAATATTATCGTTATATAACCAAAAAATAGAATTATGGAAATAAAGCATTTTTTCGTTTGCATCATGAATAACCTTGGTCCCAGATATTTCCCACGCATTGCCATATGAATCGCAACCATCGCACGCCGTGAATATCGCATTATTGGCGATTGTTTCAGTCCCATCGCGCGTCATAGATTCCGCCTGGATGTAAACGTTGCTGCCCAACCATAATTCAATATCATTGGCGGACATATTTGTATAATTGTTTGATATAGAAATACGATCTAATTTAACGCGTTGTCCCGACGCATTAGTCATTTCAGTATTTCCCGATGATTCAATTGACCCCGATTTAATATCGTAAAAAATTTGGTCTGATTTAATAGTTTTTGCTTCGTCCAGATTGACACCCAACGCCAACGCATTGGATACAACCGCGCACATTATCAAAGATGTGAACAAATATTTCATTTTCTTAATAATAAACCAATTAAACCAAATAACAAGACAAATACGCCAATCGCGACCAATGATAAATCAGTCAAAGAAGTCACCATATTCGACACAGACATATATAACGCCATAATCGTCGCCATTGACAATACCGCCATTGCAGGTGCAAAACTGGCGCGACGGCGCAACAGCGATGATTTCAACAAAATCAAAGTACAAACGATAGCCAGCACCAGATTCATAAATGGACTGACGAATCGCGAACATAATTCAACCAACGTCTGGTGGTGTTGATGTTCGCTATCTTGGGAAATGACGTCGCGAATCAAAGTAAATGTAGGTATACGACGCACGCGGAAAGAAACATCTTTGTCATTTTCAACCAAATTCAAATCCATATCAAAACTATCAAACGTCCCTGTTGTAAATCCGTTTTTTCCCGACATTTGTAGCGACCCATTATTCGTTACAATCGACAGCCCATGCACGGTTGATACTAATTTTCCACGTTCTGCGAATATCAGCATTTGATTTTTATCATCGCGCATGTCGGACAACATAACCTGGTTCAAATCTTGACCAGATACATTATCAACATACACGACCAACCCATTAGCCAGGCCTGTAAATGCGCCTTCTTGTAATTTCAGGTGCGCCAATCCATATCGTAAATTCCATTGTGTGCTATAAAATTTCGCCTGGGTTATCGGGACAATCCAAATATTCAAAATCAAATGCAACACGGTCAGCGCGCCCGCCAGTTTAATAGCTGGCTTTGCAATTTGCCATGGGGACAGCCCGGACGCCGCCATAACCGTCACTTCGTTTTCAGAAATCATTTTATTATAAACGAAAATAATTGCAATGAAAGTGACGAACGGCACGATAATTGAAACGATAAACGGAATCATAAACGATATCAGGTATAAAAAACTTGAAAACTTTATACCATATGTAATTAAAAACTTCATCATAGACATCATTTGCATCATCCATGCCAACCCAGTCAGAATCAGCAATAACATGATGAAAATAGCTAATAATTGCCGTCTAAAATATTTATTTATAATATTCATGTTTTTAAGTATAAAGCCCAAATTCCCACCCGTCAAGAATAAAGGCACAAAAACACTGTCGCGCGGTTTTTAATTTTCCACTTGCATTAAATTTTAGGATTGTGATAAAATTCGGGTAAGAATTAAGGAAAGGGGGCAAAATCCATATGAAAAACATAGTTTTTACAAGTTTATTAGCAGTCATGGTTGCGGCGCCGGCATTCGCAGATGACGATCCATACACAAATGATGAAACATACACCGGATATTGCGAAATCGCCCATATCGGTGGAACCGGAACTGGTTCTGTGACTGCAACCGCAAATTTTACACCAAATCGTTATTATTGCGCCGTTGGAACATATTTGCCGGCAATGAGCAATTGGGCAAACGATAACGCATATACACCAAATTCTAGTAGCCCGGTTAATTGTGAGCCGTGTCCCGCAAATAGTTATTGCCAGGGAACGGGAATTACCACACAAGCAAGCGAAAACACCGCATATGGTATATATGCGTGCGGAACCAATCCTGGTGGAACTATAAGTGTGCACAAACTGGATACAACAGGTTATCCATATTCTGATGCAAATTCTTTTTCGGCACAACAATGTTATCGAACATGCACAACGGCGGATGTTCCGCATGCAACATCGGTCACGGGACGTTTTTATATTGGTGATCCAACTATAACATCTTTGAATGATGTGTATTCATTTTTAAATCCGCGTTATCCTAGTAATACCGAACCAGTATTTGGTTTAGATGGAATAAATAATACATGTGCCCCAGCCAGTTCCAGTGCATGTGCAACAGGATATCATTATGTTGCAGCATTTGATCCGAATGCGGCAGGTTTGAAAGAAGGTTTGGAACAGTATACATATAGTCAACAATGGTCTTTTAAATTCCATGCAATTGATGGATCAACCGGGACGGGATCAAATTATTCACAAATGGGACGTGGTGATTGGGAATATAGTATAGCAACAGTCGGAACGATGCGTGGTGTATCGGCATGCAGTGATATTGATGGTTTGTGGACTGCGAATGATCCAGGGAACAGTGGGACATATGGTTCTTTGGAACCAAATGGTTTAATGCCAGCGGAAGCGTCCGGTAAAAATTGTTGGTGTCGTCCAAGGTATTGGACACCATCCGGTGGCACACAGCGTGAAATTTATGGTAACTGGGTCAGGGTAGATGGGGACGATTTTTCAGACACTGCCGAATGTGCCGCCAGTTGTGCGGAATTATGTTCCGCCTATGAAGAAATACCAGGGCCAGCGAATAGTGAAGTGTATGTACTAGAATTAATATCAATACGTTTGGCAGCGGGTTGTTTGCCGAATGAAATCACTGTTAATTGGGGTGGATATGGTGCGAATAATAATCAATCGCAACAAACACAATGTACATACGGTGGTGACGTGACAACACCAACGACCGCGCCAACAAAACGTGGTTATACGTTTGGTGGATGGACATTCACGTTGAATTAATCTAATAATTCCCCGCCCGTGGCGGGGAATGTGCACTCTGGCATCAGAGCATACATAAGGACATTGTCATTGCGAGCGTAGCGTGGCAATCCATCCGCCTTCGCAAATGCTACGGCGCGACCTTGGGTTAATAATACACCCGAAGCTTCGGCATAGTGCTAACGGAGTCGGGTGGATTCCCACGGGGGCTTGTCGCCCCCTCGGAATGACATTGTCTTTTTGACGAGGTATGGTTTCCAGATTACGAAGTATCATTTATCCAACCCTCCCCGTCATCTCTTTCGCTGACGCTCTATCGATGCCACCCCGCCCCGGGCGGGGAATTTGGACGCCACTCCAAAACAGTTTCCCAACGGGGAATAATGTGGATTGCCCCCAAATTAACCCTGTTGTGATAATAAAAAAACACCGCCCAAACGGGCGGCGTTTTTAATAATAAATCTTTAATCAGGGCAGGACTGCAATAATTCCATAACCGTTTGAACGTCGGCGTTTACGGATACTGTCACTTCCCTTTGCAGGCCATCCAAATATGTGTATTCAAATGGCATTGTTTCAAAATCAGGTGCCAATTGATATAAATCGTAAAATGGTTCCAATAATGAATCGACCCACTGGCGATTTTTGCATAAACAGGTATTACGCACATCCATTACCATTGCACCATCAACGCCGTTTGAATAACGATTCTGAATTTCGCCATCGTCCATTACCATGCAACGCCCACCGATATCGTATTGATTCGCGTCGTCGACCAAGAAATTATAAACATTTTCTTCTTTGGTTCCGGCCGTGCGCATTTTATAAACAATTCCGGCATTACAGCACGCACGTGACGCGCGCATCAATGCCAAATAACGATTTAACAATGGACGTGCCATATCGTCGTTCGCAGAAATTTCACCGTTAAATGTCAATGTCGCCAAAATTCCGTCTGTTTTAACATAACTAAGGTGTGGGTTGCGTGGCAATGCGGCCGTTACATACATTGGTTTGCGTGCCCAGATTGCACATTCGTCATCGGTTTCAAATGGACAGTTGTAATCGATGATTTCTTCTTCGTCGACAACTTCGCAAAATGCGTCAGTCACCGCGTCATCCGAAAACCAAAGATTTTCATCATGTTCACGCGGTTGTAAAATATCAACACTGTATTCCGATTCGATTGTTTCAATGTTGCAATCTGATTCGTCAATGCATTCAGACGCGTGTGCGTAATCCATGCCACACACGCATGCCAGAACGGATAAAATAGATATGTATCGTTTCATATTTTTATATTCTATCACAAAAAAGGGCGTTATTAAATAAAAATTTTATGGTTGTTTTATTTTATATAAAATGTCTATAATATGAATATATTCATAAACCAAAAGGATTCATGTATGAAAAAAATCTCTATGTTGGTCTTGGCAACTGTGTTAACTGTGCCTGGGTTTGCAAAAGATAATAGTAAGGTCACAACAGAATCTGTCGCAACACAAACAATGGAAAACGTTGCGCAAAACACAAGACAAACACGAAACCCAAATCTGAAATTCCCACATGGTTTGCAATTGGGGTTGGGTGCGTCGGCAACCAGTGGAATAAACGGGTTTATCGGATATAATAACAAAAAATATGATTCTTTTTGGTGGAAACGTTTGGGTGTCCGATTCGATTTTGCGTCATATTCCCCAATCAGAAATACCGTGAATCAAAAAATAAATGATTCTATGGGGGACAAAGGTATCGAAATCGAAAAAGATTTGCATATTAACGATGTTTCATTGGATGCAAAACATTATGGCGCAATCATTGATTTTTATCCGTTCGGGGATACTTGGTTCTTTGGCGGGTGGCGTCTGTCCGGTGGTTATATGAAGGGTAAATTAAATGTTGATGGTAAAATCCATGGTGAAAATATTGGTGGTGATATTGAATTCGAATTGGATGGTCATAAATATAAATATACCGGCGGTGAAATGCATGGAACGGCCGATGTGAATTGGAAATATAGCGGACCATATTTGGGGACTGGGTTTGATTTAGGATTGTTCTGGGGATTCAAAATCTTTATGGATGCCGGTGTTGTGTTTGCTGGCAGTTCGGCCCAGGCCGGATTAGATGTGCCATTGGACGGTTTGACCGATAATAATGGAACACCTATTACTGTTCCAACCAGCACATCCCCCCAGGTCGTCATAGACGCATATAATGCATTTATGGATGCAAAAGATGCCGAACTCAGAAAGGCCCAGGATGAATTAGATAAATATAAATACTTCCCGTTGGTCAAAATTGGATTTATGTATCGTTTCTAATAAAAAACCACCCGATCAGGTGGTTTTTTAGTAACGAATCGGTGATTTTGGGGTCGCGAATCGGCCAAACCGAATCGAATCGGGGGCTTTTTAATAGGTTTTTGATATATGTTGTCAAAAAAGGTTGCGAAAATTGTTTGATAGAAAATCCCAGAAAACCGGCGTTTTTTAATTTTTTGAAATTTTCTTAAAATTATTTTTGAAAAAATACTTGACTTTTTTTGACTTCATCCCCATAATAACCGGGCTTTAAGTTGGCACTGTACAAATAACAATATGTCAACCTCTGAAATTTCGTGATTAAAATCACAACATTGTTAATCGAAAGCAGCTCATCAAAATGATTTTTGAAATTCAAAAATCTGTTCAAGAAGAGATATGCAGACAGTTGAATTTGGAATTATCCAAA
>Ga0310786_10000338_pt1 | contig 76630 bp, 133 predicted proteins | sample AusTroGonzalo_MG_FD_203881 | JGI IMG/M metagenome (GOLD analysis project Ga0310786, IMG submission 203881) | Bovine rumen microbial communities from tropical cattle in Woodstock, Queensland, Australia - Gonzalo_03 (v2) (version 2) | ecosystem: Host-associated > Mammals > Digestive system >... | reverse complement strand
GACTGGTAACAAGGTGTGGCAGGAGAGCGTGCTGCCGAAGGCAGACGCCATCCTATTTCTCCGGCGCCGGGTGCGATTCTGCCTTCCTGATGGGGCCCCGGGAGGAAGCGCCGGGTGCGATTCTGCCCTTGTGGCCTACGGGTACCAAAATGTCGAAGCCCTTAGGAATTCTGGACTGGAGGGAACTTTGGTCGTGATGGGTAAGACGGAATGGATTGGAAAATGAGAAATTATTAGTATATTTGCGACCGATGACGCAGGTGAGTAAAATAGCATGTGGCGAAGAGGAACTGTCCTCCGTGAAAGCCCAGGTCCTTGAGGAACTGAAAGAAAAGATGTGGAAGGAGGTCTGGAAGGAGAACATAGACCTTCCACAGGCTAAGATTGAGGTTCGCAACCTCGGTGACGGCCTGTATAAAGTAACCGCAAAGATATGACAGCAGAAGAACTCGCTCAGAGGAGCGTAGATGACATACTCCAGTCTCTTGGCCGGGATGAGAAGACCCTGAACGACATGTTACATAACAAGCAGAGGGGTGGTTGGCGCTGGACTGACGAGGAACTGCGGAAAGAACTGCTCCTGGCGGGCGTTGTGAGGGTGTTGAAGGGACCAGAGAAGCAGACTGACGATCCGAGGATGATGACTCCGGAACACTTGAAGAAGGAGATTGACCTGACGATGGACCGCCTGTTCCTGATGCGCCGTGAGTTGAGCCGGAAGACCGGCGATGTCCCGCAGGGCAGGAAGGATGTGAACTTTGAAAAATACGTGACCGAATAGTTTGGCACAGTATTTGTGAGAGAGAAAACCAAATTTTAACATACTATGGTAACAAAGTACAACGTTTGCGACAAAGTGTCGTATTTCAATGACGCCTCTCAGAAGATTGAGACGAGCACCGTCCAGGGAATCAAGATCATTGCCACCAAGGTCCACGCGACCGAGGAGGGTGACGTCTGCGACGAGCAGGTGGCCATCTACACCCTCAAGAACGGCATCAACACTCCGGAGAACACCCTGTTCCCGAGCGAGGAGGAGTGCAAGCAGCACTACAAGGCTCTGTTCGCTGAGATGTAGCCAGTCACTCCCGGTTCGTCTAACGGTTAGGACGCTTAGCGATATCGCACATGGCAATAGTGGTTCGATTCCACTACCGGGAGCCAGTTTCGCAGTGATGCGATGATTTTGTAAGTTTTGTGTATTTTGAGCGGGAAGCATGGTGGCTATATGCGCCGGTCAGTTAAACCGGAGACGGGGTTCGATTCTCCACCGCTCACGAGGTTTCCGGATGTAAAACGGAGGTTGCAACTCTCAACACCTGGTCAATTAGGCTCATAATATGATGCTTGGTGTCCCTCAAGGTGGGTGATTGGATGGATTTCATAGCCTTCCCGTCAATTAGCGGCAAGCATCGGATGAAAGCGGATCCGGAGTAATGTTCATTACCGCAATTACGGGCATGGGTGACAGCATTGGAAAGACAGCACTTTTATTATATGAAATTAGAGGTTGTTAAAAGAAGACTTACTGATATAGTGACGCTTATGGATAATGGGGTTCCATTGTCTGCTATTGCGAAACGCCTTAATATGAATTATAAGACGTTAAGGGGAAATTTAGAGATTCTTAATGTAGAAATAAAGAAGAACCAATCAGGTAAAGGTCTTCGCAAAGAGGGCAGGAAATATAGGCCAGCATCTTTTTATTTTGATAATTCTCATTATTTGACTGCGCCAAAACTTAGAGATAAGTTGTTCCGAGATGGGCTGAAAGAGCGGGTTTGTGAGTGTTGCGGATTAAAAGAATGGATTGGTCATCCAATTCCTCTTGAGTTGCATCATAAAAATGGAAACCATTTTGACAACTCATTTGAGAATCTTGAGGTTTTATGCTCGAATTGCCATGCTGTAAAACATGGATATTCGGCAAAATAGAGAATAAAATCGCGGCGTGATGCAGTGGTAGCAGCCCGGCCTCATAAGCCGAGAAGTCGCAGGTTCGATCCCTGCCGCCGCTACAAAATAGACAATTTGCAAGTTTGGAATAAAATTTGCATCTTTGCAATCCGCAACCTCAGTTTTGGCACGCTGAGCGCAGAAAGTCAACCCCACTGAAAGAGAGATGTGCCAATGCCCGGTAACGGGTGCTCTCTGGATGTGGGGTTTTTGTTAAAAACCGCAAAAAGTTGAAGTATCAGCACATAATTGACTACCTTGTTGAGACAGCCGGTCCCTCGATTGAGGATGCCGGTCTAAGCGACGAGAGGGTCAATAAGCGCACGGAAGCAGGTCTCTGCAAGTCGTTCCGTCGATACATTTGCGGTGTTGACGGTGACGAGGGATGCGACTACTTCAAGGTGGACGAGGAAGGGATGCTCTACGTCTTCAACGGCAGGCACTATGAGTTGATGCTGGAGGAGACGATGCTGGAGATCATCATCGAGGTGATGGAGAAAAAGAACGTTGGTATCGTGTACCAGACTGGTAGTGCAAAGATTGTCAGGGATTACTGCCTGAACCGCCTAAAGGGAGACGAGCGCTGCAAGTTCGTTCCAAACCGCCAGTATATCTGCTTCCAGAACGGCGTTTTCGACCTGGGCACCATGAAACTGAACCAGTTCGACGTCAAGTACAAGACCGACATCATCCTGGACTTCGACTACGTGTCCGGGGCGAAGTCTGCCCTCTGGGATAAGGTACTCGGAATGACCGTCCCGGACGAGAACATGCGCGAGACCTTCCATCAGTATTGCGGATGCTTCCTGGCCAGCCGGTCGGAGTACAAGATCGAGTATATCACCTTCGTCGTGGGCGAGGGTCAGAACGGTAAGAGTATCATCTGCAAGGCCGTAGTGAACATGTTGGGACCGAATGTGGCCAGCAGCTACTCACCGGAGCAGCTTTTCAAGAGCAGCCAGATGGAGTACCATCTGGCAGATGTCAATGGAAAAATAGTCAATTACTGCGATGAGGTCTCAAACAAGGACTTCTCAGGAGGGGATTTCAAGCAGTTTGTATCTGGAGGCGCCTTTACCGGGCGTCATCCTTATTCTAAGAGGCCGACCAAGGTGGACAAGATCCCGTTGATGCTCTGCTGCGCCAACACCATCCCACCGACCACTGACGATACGGAGGGTTACTTCCGCAGGTTCCTCATCATCCTGGCTCCGAATCACATTGACGATAGGGATAAGGACCCGATGCTGGAAATGAAACTCCAGGCCCCGGAGGTCAAGTCGGCCATCTTCAACTGGGTGCTGGATGGGTACAAGGCTTTCATAGCCAACGGCGGCAAGATTGACATTGCCGGAACCGTGAAGGAGGTTGTGGAGGAGATGCGGAACAATGCCAACTCCCTGCGCCGCTGGATTGACTCCCAGGGCTACGTTGCGGCCACTCCTCAGAGTACCACCGGCTACGGCTGGAAGTCCAAGAGGGAATGGGTGCAGGAGTACGTCCGGTACTGCAACGACTGGAACGAGACACCGAAGAACCAGAAGAGTCTCATCGAACTGTTCAAGAAGATGGGCGTGGCAAGCCATCGCAGGTCGGATGGTATCTGGTACTACATGGAACAGAATATTTCGCCGGAGAGGGAGCCTGCGCAGGACGATCTGCCTGTTGATGATATTCCAGAGGATAAACTGCCGTTCTGATATGGGAAAAGACCACTTTCGCTTTGAATATGATCCGGTCCAGGCGCTGAGGAACTGTCCGAAGCTGCTTGGAATGGAACTGACGCAGCACGGCAACAAACTGGAGGGCGGCTACTACCTCAACGGGGACAAGCACCAGTGGCGCCGGGACAAACTCAAAATCTTCATCAGTCAGGGCACCGTGTGGCTTTCCGAGGAGGGTGGCCCGTCCATGAGTCTCCAGACGTGGCTCATCAACTACGGCGGCGCTGCCGACTATAAGGAGGCGATGCGGATGATTAACGGCCAGTCCCAGGCGATGACCTGGAACCATGAGGTCAGGCAGAAGGCTGTTGAGGCCATCAAGCACGTTCCATGGGAGGCTGTGAATGGTGCTGCGGGTTATGACCTTAAGCGCTGCAATCTTTTCAACTGGATGTGTACCCTGTTCCCGGAAGAGAGGGTGCGCGAGGTTTGGAAGGAATACAATGTGACCACCGATTCTCACGGCAACTGCGTCTATTGGTACGTCAACCAGCAGAACCAGGTGCTTTTTGACAAGCGCATCTTCTATAAGGAGGATGGACACCGTGACCGCAACTTCTTCCCGGGGCGCCAGTATAGGGTGCGGGACGGATATTCTGAGCACTGCTTCTTCGGGGCCTGCCTGCCGGATGATGGGATGAGGGCTTTTGTCGTGGAATCTGAAAAGTCCGCTATTCTCGGACGTTTGTTCTACGGGCGCAGGTTCCTGGCAACCGGCGGCAAGTCGAACATCCGCGAGGTGGATGACCGGATGCTACTGCTCCCGGATATGGACGCCAGAATAGCGTGGGAGGAGCGTGGAGAGGTGTGGCCATGGTGGGAGAAGTGGGGAATCCCGATTGAACAGATCCCGCCCAAGGCTGACATCGGGGATATGATTGAATGGAAACAATTAAACCACAAATAGTTATGAAAAAGATTTGGACAAAAATTCAGAAGTTCTGGCTTTTCCACGTGGCGAATCCCGTGGTCAGAATGGGTGAGGGTCATGGCTTCCGGTACACGTTCCGCAAGTTCTGGCTCGACATCGAGTCAGTCTCGGGAAACTGGAAGGTGCGTTTCCTGGCCAGCGAGCACCCCTATGCGTACCTTCTTGAGAGTGTCAATCAGGAAAATCAAAATCTTTTCGGCTTCGCCGAAACATTGTATTTCCTTGGCGCCACGCTAACCCGCGATCAGGGCCTGGTGAATGACGTGCAGAAGGCGCTCCGAAAGTACGAGAACCGACTGTCGAAGACGGAACTCGAACCCGCCGACGAGGAGCAGCACGCAATCGAGGAGGTGAAGGCCGTCCAGGAATATGTGGATGCAAAGCCTAAGGAGCGCAGAAAAATGGAGCGCGACACCAATGTCCGCTTCAAGAAGGCTGTTGAGGCACAGAATTTGCATGGGTCAAAGTAAAACATCATGAATATGGAAGGAATATTTTACAAACGCGGCTCGAAGTCAGACTTCGCCGGTGTTGAGATCCTTGGGGAGGCAATGGAACTCCCGAGGGTGATTATCGAAGAAATTACGTTCCATGAGACCTTGAAGGTCCAGGGGAAGACGGAGCATGAGCGCTGGACGTGCAAGCTCCAGGGGATTGAAAAGCCGATGCTGCTCAATTCCACAAATCGCAAGCGTCTGGCGAAGAGATTCTGGAATACGATTGTGGCCGACGGAACCGAGTGCCATGGCCGCTTGAACCTACTGACCGGCCTGGGCTGCGCTATCCGTCTGGATTCGGAGCCTTGCCGCGACCCCAGCGACGGTGAGATGACCATTGGCCTCCGTGTGTCGAAGTACGACCCTGACCCGGCGCCTGCCGCACCGGCTCCCGCAGCCAAGAAGGTGATCACCGAGGATGTGCTGGAGAAGACCGTGAACTGGGCGAAGGAGAAGGGCATGACCTTCGAGCAGGTGGCAGAGAAGTTTGACTTCGCCAACGACACTGTGAAGGATGCTGTGGCAGATGCGCTGACGCCCGCACAGGCTCCAGCCGCTCCAGCAACCGACGAGAACGATTTACCTTTGTAGCGTATGGATAAGGAATTTGAATGGAAGCAGAAGCGGTGCGGAATGATTACCGCTTCCGAACTTGGCTCAATCACGAGCGCAAGTGGCAAGATTATTGACGGATGCCTGTCTTACATCCGCTCCAAGCGTTTCGAGCGCAAGCATGGCTACGCTCTGCCGGTTTCGGCGAAGACAATGGACATTGGCAACGAGCAGGAGCCGTATATCTATCAGTGGGCCGTTGCCAACCTTGGTCTCCCCGGCTTGATTTATTCCAAGAATCTGCCGGAGATTCCCTTTTGGATAGCGCCTGATTGCCCTTTGGGCGCATCCCCGGACTCTTATACTCCGGACGAGCGTATCGTTGTTGAGTTCAAGTGCCTGGTTGGTAATACGGCTATCGAGTTCTTCGATGATGACTACACGTCATATTTTGAGAAGAAGGAGGCTGTGTGGAAGGATCACGGGGATCAGTTACTCGGGCAGTTCATCTCCAGACCATCCGTCGAGGAAATTTGGCTCGTGAAGTATATCTACCAAAATGATGACATCATTGAGGATAACGATGATCCGAATGAGCCTTGGCGTGGCACCGTGTTCAAATTTGCGCGGAAGGATTACGAGGAGTCCATTAAGGCCATGAAGGAGCGCATCCGTCTGTTTGACGCGATGATTGACGCCAAGATCAATCCTTCCGAGTTCAAAGTTGGCGATTGGTCTGTTATTGACGGTGAGTTGAAGCAGACCATCGTCGAGAAGCCCGAAAAACCGAAGAAGAAATGAGGACCTTTGACGCAGAGGAAATTCTTGACCTTGACGCCAACTACGTTCGCGTCGATGGTAAGCGCAAGGTGAAGCTCCGTGAGAATTACAACGGCACGTATCGTGCAATTCAGTTGACTGGATGTTCTCTCGGAGACTACTTTGCCGTCCTCGCGTACCTACTCGATAGGGGAATAAATGCAAGATGAGACAGTTGTTGAACAGATCCACGGCGCCTACGGTTGTGCGCTTCTTTGACGTCTGCTTTAAGCAAGGCGTCATTGATGCGTGCAACTATTCCGATGACTATGGCGCCAAGGAATTCTTGAAACAACACAAGGAAGCCTGGGACTTCGGTGTCCTGGGCGAGCCGGATGACTTCGACTGGGAGATGTGGCGCTTCACCCTGTACCGTTGGGCGCGTCAGCACCACTTCATGAAGTTCTCGTCCGACTTCATCTATCGCATCGTCCGCAAGACCTATTTGTGGTACTTCCTGCCATACTGTATGCGCTTCTACCTGATGGGCATAGAGGAGTGGCTGGAGTACCCGAATCAGGTCAATATTGAGGTGTTTAAGGGCGAGTCGAAGGTTCACTGGAAACCGGTCGAGAAGCACCTTCGGAAGATAACCATAAACGACTGGATCTCCTACATGCAGGAATTCTGCTATGAGTTTCGCCGGAACCCCAGGTCGCAGGGCGAGGATCGCCTGATGAGTCCGACCGCTTTCGACGCTTTCTGCCAGGCCATCCATGATTTGACAAGGAAGTATGACACGCGCAAGAAACTTCGACTCAAGGAACTCTCCGAGGAAGACCTATAAACCGTATCATGACATGCCGGGCGAGCCTTGGCTTGGCTTCATCCTGCTCCCATACGGCCTATACTACGAGGAAACGCGGTGTTTTCTGGATGCCAAGACCGGAGACCGGATGCAGTTTCTGGATGGTCCGGAGGTCACGATAGATTCCGTGACCATCGTGGAGGGCGAGCGGATGTGCGATGTGCTTTGCAGGGTCCGGTATGGTGTCAAGTGGAAGGTTGCCCTCGAAAGGTGGCTCAGGTACGCCAGGATAGAGGGCCACGGAAAGGATATTTTTGTACCGGAAAAGTGTATAATGGTTGTGTATGGCAAGGAGAAAGCCTGAATGGAAAGCACTGCCTCCGGTGATTGAGACCTACCGGATCCAGGCAAAGTACGCTCCAGATTTGTTCTTCCCGTCCAATGCTCTGGAGGATAGGTTCTGGAAGCGGTCTGGCAACGAGAACGTGCGGTTTACGACCTTGGACGACAAGAACTGCATTCCGAAATTCATAAGAACAACCAACAACCGAGATGGGGAATACGATGGTAACTTTGACGATTTTTGTCAACGGATGTTCGGCCTGCCGTTCGTGAATATCAAATCAATGTGGATATCACGTTTAGGGAAGGTGGATTACTATTGGCATTGGGTGAAACTTGTTGAGGAATGATTGAACTAAGAAAATATCAGCAGGATAGCGTTAATGAAATAAAGCAAGCCCTAAAGCAGTATAGAATGGTTCTTTTTCAGGCTCAGACTGGCTTTGGGAAAACAATCGTATTCTCGTATATTGCCGCATCGTCACAGCGGTTCAACAGGAAAGTCTTAATACTTTCTGATAGGACGGAAATTCTTCTCCAGAATGGCGGCGCCTTACAGAAGTTTGGGATGGACGTGGACTATGTTTCCCCGAAGCACCGGAACGTACCCAAAAAGAACATTGTGGTCGCTATGGCGCAGACCATGAAGCGCAGGGTTGAAAAACCGGAATGGGTGGAGTATCTTGGTTCGGTTGAACTGCTTATCATTGACGAGGCGCACATGCAGACGTCTGATTTTGTGCATGAATACCTGAACGAATCGTGCTTTGTTCTTGGCTGCACGGCTACACCGAAACGCTATGGCCACCAGAAGCAATTGGGCGAGATGTATAAGGCGATGGTTCTTGGCGTTACCACCCAGGAACTTATCGACATGGGCTATCTTTGTAAGTGCCGGCTTTTCTCCGTGGCCGCTCCGAAACTGGACATTCCGATAGATCAGGGCATCGGCGACTACAACCGCAAGGCGCTGGCGCAGGTATTTGAACAGAAGACGCTATACCAGGGCGTAGTCAAGGAATGGCTGAGACTGACTCCACACACGAAGACCATTTGCTTCTGCGTCTCTTCCCAGCAGGCAATCGAAACCTGTCGCGAATTCGAGGCGAACGGTATATCCGCGAGATATGTGCTTTCCGGGGACTTCGAGGAAGACGAGGAATATAGCGGAAAGAGAAAAGACATATATGACGCTTTCGCCCGAGGCGAGTTTGAGGTGCTTGTCAATGTTAACATATTGACGGCGGGTTTCGATGCACCAGACGTACAGACGATCATCGTGGACTTTGCCACGGTCTCTATCGCACGCTGGCGCCAGGCCATCGGTCGTGGGTGCCGTGTTGCTGACGGGAAGACAGAGTTTACAGTACTCGATTGTGGCGAGAACTGGAAGAAGCACGGAGGATTCGCGGACGAGTACCAATGGCTATTATGGCATGATACGCATACCGGCAGTGGCGTCCAGGGCGTTAAAGAATGTCCTACCGATAAAGAAGACATTAACCACAAGAAGGGATGCGGGCAGTTGGTCCCTGTGTCCTGCAAGGTCTGCCCGGCCTGCGGGCATGTGTTCTTAACAGAGAAGTACGAATACGAACTTTATCTGGAGGAGGTTGCGAATACCGAGAAAGGCACGATACGCCAGTTCTGCGCAGAGAAGAAGCGCGAAGGCTGGTCATTCTATCGCATCTTGCTACAGGTCGCACTGGCGAATGCGGAGAATGTCAAGCCTGCAATTATCGAAGCATACCTGACCTTCCATCCAGAGAAGACGAGAGAGGACGCAAACCGCTTCTATTTCGTCTGGAAGAAGAACTCCTGGGAGAAGCATCGGCACAAGGTAAAACCCAAGCAAGCAAAAGATGATATTGGCCTATTTGGATAATTAATATATTCTTCGTATCTTTGCATACACACTCGTGTTGCAGACGAGGAAGAGAAATATAGAGCCCCGGATGAGTAGGGAGGTGCTGCAACCACCTTTTGAAAATTCGGGGATTCGTTTTTAAGATGAAGAGAGAAGTTTGGAAGGCCGTTCTTGGATATGAGGGCCTATATGAAATCAGTAATTATGGCAATGTGAAAGCCCTTAACTATAAATGTTTTGGAATAGTCAAAATTATACGGCAATCCACATCTTGCTATGGGTATAAGGTCGTGGGTTTATCTAAAAATGGGAAGACAAAACAATTTTTTGTCCACCGTTTAGTCGCCATCGCCTTCGTGCCGAATCCTTATGGATATCCGATCGTAAATCATAAAGACGAGAACAGAACTAATAACAATGCGGAGAATTTGGAATGGTGTACAAATAAATACAATTTGAACTATGGTTCCGCAAGGGAGAGGATGGTAAGAAGCAAGAGGAAGCGTGTCTTACAGTACGACCTAAACTGCAATCTCATCAAAGTATTTCGCAGCATATCGGAAGCGGCAAGGGAAACTGGCCTGTGCCGTGCTCATATATCAGCTTGCTACCGAGGTGAAAATAGAACGCACGGCGGTTTCTTCTGGCGACCAGATGGCTATCCTCCGAAACAAGGCGACGAGGTGCAGAATAAAAGAAACGGAGGAAGGTTTCATTTTGCTTATGACTCATCGCCGAAACTGTTTTAGGCACGGAATTTGAAGGGTGAATTAGATAAATTATTACGGACATGGAACAATTCTCAGAACAATTCATTCATTCTATTGACAATATTGCCCATCAATTGTACGGGGCGATGCTCAAGGAGGTCAAGAAGCAAATCAAACTTGAGGGCGAAGATTACCAGACCGGCTTTCAGCAGGGAGTTGAGGCTGGAAAGAAAAAGGTGCTTGAGAACTTCCCAATGTGGAAAATTGCACCATCGGATGATTATATTCATGAAACCGTCCTTGCTGGCGCCGGAGAGTTTGGCATGCGAGTGCTTCATCGTGGGCAGCTGATAAAAGAGGGATGGAAGTACATTCCAATTAGGTCACTGAAGATTCTTCCTGTAGAAGTCGAAGAGAAAAGCGAATGCGAGAAATGAAGGACATGAATATATTTGAAGATTCTTTTATAATTGAGCCGTGAGAGATGCCGTGTGGCGGTCTGCCGGATGATTGCCTTGTCTTCGAGTCTAATGTGGTAGATGTGAAACCTTTGCGGCCAGACCTGATTATCCCGATCGAGATAATATCTACGCTTCGCGAGGCGAAAGAGAAGCACTTGCCGTTAATGTTCACTAACGACGGTGAAACTCGCGCCTTGTTAGTAAAAGATGCAAACGACCTTAATCTGAAAATAACCGTTAACGGAATACCGTTTGAAGAAATATGAAACTCTATGGATTAGTAAAGCAAGTTTGGATTATAGACGAAAGGATGTCCATTCCAGATGCCGACTCGGTGGAATTGTATGAGTCTCAGGAGGAAAGAGATGAGCGACTTCTGTATCTGAATGGAGGACATGGCGAGGACTATTTTGACCGTATGGACAACTATTACGCGGCTATTGATTTTGAGGTCGGAGAACGGAATGAGTATAATAAGCCATACGAAGCTCCAAAACGCCAAGAATCAGTGCCTGGAAACCTCGAACGTCTGTTGTTAGTTATGGGAACACATTTTGATTTTTGAAGCGCTATGAAATCAGTGATCTACGAGTTTGACCCGGTGATATACCCGACAAGGTTATGGGTATGTAAGAAACCAAGCACAGAGGATATTAGTGAACTGTTTTATCCTTTTAACAATGATGGTGAGGTGGTGGACAGCTTTGGCGATGTGCTTGAGGATGTATATGGCAGATATGCCAATACGACGATTGTTGGAAATAAGAAAAGCAAGATGCGTGGTTGTCTTGTTTCCATTTTTATGCCAGGAAGCTGTAGAGCAGGTATATGCTCTCACGAGGCATTGCATTATGTCGCTTATTTGAGTGAGCAATTTGATATTCCCCTTGGTGGATTTGATACAAGTGAACCCCTTGCTTATCTTGAGCAATGGGCCACCAACTGCATCTGGTGTACGCTTGTGAATCACCCAGAAGAAATGAAAGGAGTATTGATCAATGGGAACGACGCCGACACCTCCGAACCCGTACACCAGAAAGCATAGGCAGTCACCAGAAATGAAGTTGCAGGCTGAATGTTACAAGGCGGCCTGGAACAAATACCCGGAAGTGAGGCGGCTCCTGTTCCATGTGGCCAATGAACTCAATCAGTCTGGCGACAATGTGGTTCAAGGCGCCATGCGCCGGGCAGAAGGGATCGTGAAGGGAGTCGCCGACCTCATCCTTCTCATCCCGAGGGGAGGATATCATGGACTCATGATTGAAATGAAAACGCTCGATGGATACCAGCGCAAGGAGCAGCGAGAATGGCAGGCACTTGTTGAGGCACAGGGGTATCGCTACGAGGTGATCCGCACAAAGGAAGCATTTATGGATTTACTTGCCGAATATCTCGCCAAAAAGTAGTATCTTTGTCGCACTATGGCTAAATCAATGATACCCATGAGGCCGGAAGGCTTCGCTGCGTCTTCGCTGAACCAGGACGAGCAGTCCGCGCTCACCTGGATGGTTCTTTCTGGCTGCACCAGGCGGGACGCCTACATCACTTTTGCCCGTCCAGACATGCTCAACTCCCGCGCTCAGGCGGCAATCGACGAGTACGTGAAGCAGTTCTTCTCGCGCAAGGATGTGAAGGAGTATCTTGTTGCCTACGAGGCCACCCTTGACAAATTCCTGAATCCCGCCAAGGAATTGAAGCCGTTTGCCCCAGACCTCTCGATGGAGGAGAGGAAGGCGAAGTCCAAGGAAAAGCTCACCGAATTCTCCATGTCCCTCATCCAGAACATCGACCAGGCAAAGGACCCCGAGATGGTAATGAAACTGGCAGACAAGATCGGCCTCCTGGACGTTGACGAAAAGGCGCCCGAGGAGCCTCGCCGGTATCTCCCGGTTCAATGCGGCCAGTGCGCCTACCGTCAGTTCTGCGAGGACAATACGGAAGACATGTGCCCGCATTGCAAATATTTGAAGGAATGTGAGGCTCACGGCATACATTTTGATAAACAAGAAATGTTAGACATTCAAATAAAAACCGAAGATGAAAAATGAAGTTGAAGGACGCATTACCAAAGTCCTCCCGATAGAACGGGGAATGGGTAGCCGTGGCCCCTGGGCCACCGCGAAAATCGTTATTGAGTATGAGAATGGCCGCTACACGTCAAACCTCATGCTTGAGTGTCGGTCGAATCGCGCCGAGGAGTTTGCAAAACTCCGCGTCGGACAGAAGGGTAAATTCTTCTACGACGTCTCATCTCGCGAGTACAACGACAAGTGGTATCACAATGTAACCTGCTTTGATTGGGCTATTGAGGGCGCCCAGGCCCAGGCCGCTGCTCCGGCGCCTGCTGCCGCCCCCGCATCCCAGCAGCCGGATAGCGAAGACCCCTTCTAATCTACACCACCATATTCAATGTGCGTGTCATTTCTTTTGGAAGTGGCACGCTTTTTGCGTATCTTTGTATCGAGAATTTCATAATCATAAAGTTGGATGAAAAAGGGCCGCTGTGAAGCGCCCCTTTTTCTGTTACTCCTGGATCGTGCGTCCGGAACTGTTGTTGTCAACTCCTGGCTTGCTGGGGTTCTTCTCTTCCCCGGCGCTTCCGGTGTCAACTCCGTATTTGGCCTTGACCTTTGCGGGAATCTCGGCCTTGATTTGCAGTTCGTACTCCCACTCTTCCTTGACCTTGCCGTAGTCACCGACATGCTGGGACCCGAGGTCTTCCATGGCGGCTTCGCGGGACTTGATGCGGGCGTACACCTGGTCGCACTCATTTTTGACCTGCTCGGCGATGTTCTGAGGCATCCAGACATTCGGGCCGACGGAAATGAGTAGCTTTTCGTACCTCTTCACGTCACCCTCCTGTGCTCCGACCAGGGCTTTCATCACGTTCATAAGGTCACGTACCCCCTTGAAGAAGTAGGGCCAGATATTCTGGCACCACTGAATCTCGGGCGCAAACATGATCTTAATGGTCGTGCTGGAGTCGGCGCCCTGCTTGAGAACATCCGGCTCGACGAAGACGGACATGCAGGTGCGGACGATGTTGTTCCAAAGATTCTCCAGGTGGATGGTGGCCACGTTGCTGGCATCCGGCGGGTCGAGGAACTTGGCGTCGCTGTGGGCGAGTGCGTCCGTGCTTCCCTTGACGCCGATGGTCTTTCCGTTCATCTCGGACGGAGGAAGGCTGACCAGGTTTTCGGTCTTGAGGAACAGGATCGGGAAGGCGCTGTTCTTCATTTCCTCTGACATGTAGGAGCAGGCATCCTCCAGGGCCTCGATGGAAAGCTGGGCCGGTCCGGTCGGAATGTCCGGCACGCGGAAGTAGATGCACTGCACTCTCTTCCCGGCCTGGTTCGCCATCTTCTTCACGAGGACATAGCCGTCTTCGCTCTTGGTGCGATTCTCCTTCGGGATAATGGAGTCATCGTCATCGTCAAGCTGCATCCAGGTCTCCATACCCTCGCTGTTGAAGATGTCAACCGTTACATGTCCATCGAAGGTGTACTTCCTGGCTACCGTGGTGTTACCGTTGATATCGACCTTCGGGTAGAGGACGGATCCTTCCTCGTAACCGAAGACCTTGTAGTCAATGCCATTGTCATCACGGTAGATATAGATGGCGCCATCTCCGGTACGGAAGACCGAGCGGACGAGTTGGAGCCAGGCAGACTTGGAGATGCCGGATATGTCGAGCCAGGAGATGAGCTTGTCGTAAGCCCCCTTGTCCTCGGTCTCGTTGGACGTCCAGAATCCGTCACCGGCGAAGTGTGAGATCTTCTTTCCGATGATGCACTCCTGGATGCCGAGGGCCACAGTCTCAACATCGTCGTAACCGACGAGTTCCCACTTGGTGCGCCCCTTCGAGTCCTTGATGCCGGTGTCTTTGTAGATGGGCCGCTTCGACATAAACTTGGAGTTGATGTCGTGGGCGCTCGGCGTAATCTCGTTAAGGAAGTCCTCCTGCCGCAGGGTGATGAAAGAGCCGACGGGCGGCACCACCGAGCGGCGCTTGTTCCTTCCCTTCTGATTCTGCGCCGGGGCAGGTGCGGACACGACGCGGCGGGTCCACAACTGCTTCTTGGAGTCATTGATGTAATCAGAGATGTTTGGCATAGCGCTATAAAGTTAAATCCAAACGACGGAGCGTCCCCCGTCATATTGTTGATATAGTCCTTGGTAGGCCGAATCGTCAATCACCCTCTCGGGCTGTTTCTTCGGTCTGGCGTCCAGTTCAAAGACGGCCCTGTAAGAGAACGGGTCCATCAAGCCAGGGGACTCGTGGAACCTTGCGATATACTCCTCCTTGCTTCGGTAAAGAATCTTCTTGTTCTTCTGTCCCTTCATAAACACATTCTTCTCGTTATACAGGATATCTATGATGCGGCGCTTCCCTCCCTTCTTGCCGTATGGAATCTGCATATTGAGGTCAAGAGTTGTCGAATAGGCGCCGGTCTTGAGAAGCGCTTCGGTCTTGGCCAGAAGCTGAGACCTGACGTTGAAGTATTGCTCGATGGTGACGGGGTTCCCCTGCTTATCGTACTCCTGAATCGGAGTCTTGTTGGCCGTGATGGCGTATCCGTCGGTGAAGCCCGTGAGATAGTAACCAAGGCCGGTGGCGTCGAAGGCGAAATTCTTCTTCGGAACGCCCCAGAAGGCCAGCTTATCGTCAATCCATGTCACGAGTTCGGAGGTGGTGCCACGGAAAGCCTCAACGCCAACCCAGCACTTACCTTTCCAGATGAGCATGAGGTTATCATCGCTCTTGAGTTTACCTCCAGACACATCCATGGTTGCGTACATGTTCTCGTCATCGTCCTGCGGGTTTGTCTCAAGCGCCCGGAAGTCAGCATCCGTCACGCTGACGCCCTCATCCTCTGTTGGTCCGAAGTAAGCCTCATAGAGGACCGCCCTCTGGGTGCCGCCCACATTGTGAAGGTTGGCAACAGACTGCCCCTTGGTAGCGGCAACCAGTTTGCGGTTTCCTGCGGCAGATCCTGTGATGAGAATAAAGGACTTGACCATATCTGCCTCCGTGAGGCCCGCAGCGCGGTCTTCTGCGCTGATGCGGATGTGTGCGGCCTCCACAACCTCTTCCTTGGTGTCTCCCCATACGACGGAAGTGGCGTCATCTCCTTTAATATAGAAATAGCGCTTCTTGCCATCCATCTCCGGCCTGATGTGCCAGGTCTTCGGGTCGATGTAGCCGCCGGTTACGAGAAAATCGGTTGTCCAGTGGCCGTATTTCGGGTTGAAGGATAGAACCATGCAAGGCTCTACGCCAGACGCGTCACGGTTACGGGAGAACATGTAGGCGAACATCTTGAACTGCTCGATGGCCGTAGCCTCGTCGATTCCGATGTATGCCGCCTGCTGTTTCTTGATGTACTCCTGGAAATCATCCCACTCCTTCGGGTTCTCCGGGTTGAAGTTGGCGTGTATCATCTGGATGGCGTTATTCCAGATGGGCCATGCGAAGGTGGGGAGTTCTCCGGAAGTCACCTCACACCCGGAGAATTCGCCCCAGACGGTAGATGCGTCACGGAACATGGACGTACCCTTGCTGGAGTCGAGTTTTCGGACGTTGATGAGACGGCCAGTGTAACCATACTTACCGACACCGTTTAATCCCTTGAGCATCATGCCGAAGGTTTTCCCGGACGTTGCCTGGCCGCAGATGAAGAACAGGTTTGCTTCGAGCCAGCACAGGTTCTCTTGCAGGCCATCCTGTGGGATGAGGTCAACCCCGTCACGAAGAACGAAATTGCCAACTTTATCCCAGCCCTTATCCTTCACGGTTGCGGTTTTCCGTTCCACGTGTTCGTAGAGCGGAGGGAATTCGGCATGTTCCTGTTTGAGTTTAAACATACCGCAAAGATACGAAAAAGGGGTGATTTTTTACAAATTACGTGCCAAACTTTGCTGATTTGAAAAAAATCTCCTATTTTTGCACCGGAATATCATTTCTAAATCACACATATATGTTCAAAGAAAAAATCGTAGAAGGACTCAGGGCGAAATCTGAAATCAAGCGTTTCGGGCTGAGTAACGAGGCTATTGACAGGATTGCCTCAGCGAGAGAAAAGACTGTCACCGAAGAGTCCCAGGTGGAAGCCGCCCTTACGGACGCCGAGACCATGAGGCTCGTTGCCGATGAGTTGATGAAGCATCGCGACCAGGAAATCACCAAGAGGACCACCACGCAGAGTGCTTTTGATGCTTACAAGGCAGCACACCCGGAATCTGGTTCCGGCGACGGTTCTGGCGGCGGCAGTGGCTCCGGCCACGGCGACAGCGGTTCTGGCAAAGGCGACATCGCCGCCATCGTCCAGGCCGCAGTAGCAGCAGCCGTCAAACCTCTCCAGGACAAGATTGACGGGTTCGAGTCGAATCAGGCAGCGAAGAACGCTCTTGAAACCGCCAGGGCCAAGTTCTTTGGTGGCGATTACGCCAAGCATTACAAAGATCAGGCCGACGAGGCATGGGAACGGGCGACTGAACTGAACGAGGCGACTGGCAGTAAGATGTCTGCCGACGAACTGTCCCAGAAGGCAGAAGGCTATTTCAACAAGGCCGTGTCCAAATTGGGCGTTGATACGAGCAAGCCTTTCGAGGCTGATCCGAACAACACCGAGAAGGGCGTGACCGACTGGAAGGCCGAGAAAGCCCGCCAGGACGCCCGTCACGGCGTCAAGCCTGCCGAGCAACAGTAGTTTTTAACCAGTAACCTTTCACAAAAATGGGAAACAATCTTGGAAACGTCCATTTTAAGCCGGTCGTAACCGCGTATCCTGCCGAAAGGATGCCCGTGTGGATCGAGGTGAAAGAGCGTAAACTTGCCGGTGGTACCGTCAGCCTTGTCGGTCTGCCCAAGGGTACGCAGATTCCTCTCGCACTTCCGGTTTACCTGCCCGTGATGGGTGGAAAGGCTGTGTTCCTGGATTCCTATGAGGTCCAGGAAGCCATCACTTCCGCTTCCACTTCCATCAAGCTGAAAGGAACCAATAACGCTGTCCCCGAGGAGGGCTTCATCCTCGGCGTCCTGAACGACAGCAAGGACGGCCTGACCAAGGCCGCTGCCATCGGCGCCTACGACGCCGAATCCGGTTCCTTCGCCATCGAGGCCAACTCCCTCGGTGCCCTCTCCAAAGGTGACAAGCTGTATGTGGCCAAGGCCGCTGGCAGCAATGTCGCTCTCCAGAAACCTACCGGTTTGTCCTGGCGTGAAATCTACGTCAGCAACGATGGTGCCTACGCTGGAACCGTCGCTGTCGTGACCAAGGGCCAGATCCTTGGAGACCGCATCCCCGAGATGCTCGACTTCTACAAGGAAGCCATCACCGGTATCACCTTCGAGTACGAAAACGAATAATAGGAGAAAAGAATTATGGCTCACAAGTACAATAAAGGGTTCCGCACCCTCATGGCAGAGGCCGGTATTCTTTCTGCCGAAAGTTTCGACCTCTACGTAACCGATGTTATCGGTTTCGGTAACTCTCAGGACATGGACCTCGACGGTTTCTCCTGGGATCCGTACTCCAGCATCACCTTCGACTTCAAGCAGCTGCTGATGTCCAACAAGCTCAAGGTGATGGCCACCTACGCCGACAAGGATTCCGAGGTCATCCCTCTGGGTACCAAGGGATTCGAGATGACGGAAGGCGTCATCCCTTGCCAGAAGGCCCGCTTCTTCTGGGATTCGGACGATTACCGGAACTATCTGGACGCCCTGTCCAAGATTCAGTTCCAGAATCAGACAGCCCGCGAGTATGCCCTGGATCTGCTCTTCAACGGCCTCACCGACATCAAGAACGCCCACGAACTGTCCATGCTGTATCAGCGTGACCAGATGGTTTCCAACCGTGGTCTCGTTCTGGACGCCAACAACAACCCTCGTGGTATCAAGGGTCTGGTGTTCATGGCCGCTGTCCCTGACGAGAACATCACCCGCACCGCGAACATGTTCTCCGACCCCGAGAACAAGACCGCCGATACGGCCAACCTCAACGTTGACCTCATCGCCGTCCTGCGCAAGACCATCCGCAACATGATCCGCAAGGGTTACGACAAGAGCACCATCATGATGGAGGTGGACGAACTGTCCTTCCTCGACGATATGGAGCATCCCGTGATCCGCAAGCAGATCGGTTATCGTATGCGTCGCGACCTGCTTCTGACTCCGGCCAATGACGCCAACGCCCTGATCGTTGGAAACAACGCCACCGACGAGGAAGTCAAGGTCAACTTCGCAGCCCTTATCGGCCTGCCTCTCGCGAACATCAAGTTCAAGAAGGGTCTCACCGCAGTCGAGCGCCTGGAAGGCAAGGGCATCAACGCCAAACTTGTCACCAAGGCTTTCCGCACCTTCAACGCCGACACCTACGTCCTCTATCCCGCAGGTCCTCTCGGCACCATCAAGACCGCTATGGCTCTGCTGCCCGACGGCGATGCCATCTACGCCACCTTCTTCGAGGGTCGCGGCATCATCCAGTACGAGTACGACGTGAAAGCGAAGACTCAGGACTGGTGGTCCGAGTTCTACGGTCTCTGCGTGCCTACCCGCCCGAAGGAGATGTTCTATGTCATCACCTACACCGCCCCGGAAGGCTCCGGCAGCGGCAGTGGCGGTGGCAGTGGTTCCGGTAGCGAACAGGGCGCGTAAACCTCTTAACCAGAAGAAAGTATGACTGTCGAAGATTACCTGCGTAGCCTGGTGCCCGGATATGACCTCCAGGCCAACGTGGTAGCCCGATGTGCAAGAAGTCCGAAGGAGGTGGGGCTTTCCCCACTTCCTCTGGACGAAGACATCGACTACTACGATGAGACTGTTACCGACCCGGAGACTGGTGAGGAAACGACCCAGAGGACGGAGAGGAACGACGAGGAGTACACTATGCGCCTCGACTACGCTGCTTCGACCGTGTACTATTCGATGTTGGGTGTTTTTGCTGGTGGCGGCTTCACCGAGCAGGTTGGCGATGTCCGCGCCTCCCGTGGTGGTTACACCATCACGATGGCTGACCGGAAACGGTTCAAGGACCTCGCCGACGCCCTGCGACAGAAATGGGGCTGGGAGACTGTTGACGATGGTGTCACCAGCAGCGAGATGTATGATGCAACGGCATTAAGGATGCGAATGTAATGTTGGCTATCGAGTTTCGTGATAAATGCGTCATCGAGCGCCTGACCGGAGTGAAGGATGAATGGGACAACCCTGTCCGTTCCGAGGTATATTCCGGGCCGTGCCTCTACGAAGAGGGCGGCACCGGATATTCCCGGAGCATCATAACCAGGAGTCCCACCGTCTATCTCAACGGAAATGACGTGATGGTGATGATAAACGATTCCATAACGGTCACGACTGAGCAGGGGCGCCAGATCAAGGCTATTGCCGAGATTGTCCGCGACATCAACCTGCCCTGGCGGGCCGGAATCAAATGCACGAGAATCGAACTTAAGCAGGCACAAGGAGACTAAGCAATGGGTTACACTCACGGAAGACATCTGCAAGGGTGGAAGAACGCAAGCGTGCAGTTCCAGAAGGAATTGCTCGCATGTGCCGATGGTGTAAACCGCACTGCTCAGGGCATCTTTGTGGATGCGAACAATAGGTTCATGGACTATGTTCAGCAGAATGAAAACCTGCTGCCGTATTACACCGCCAACCTTCACGACAGTATCGTGTCCGTCGTGTCTCAGAGCGGTCGCGTTGTACGCGCCGTTTACATGCCGAAAGAAGCAACCAGGCCGCAGAACGCCCCCGACAGGAAGAGGATTGTTGGTATGGAAGAGGCTATCCGCGCCGTCCGCAAGCAGGCTTACCCGCGCACTGGTGTTTCCTCGACCCTCATTGTTGCCGTCCCTTATGCGGAGGGCGCTAATGAGACGAGTAGGCGCAAGGGGTACCTGAACTGGCTCCAGAATTCCTTCGAGTCAGAAATGCGGACAGGCATGGAAGTCCTCAAGTACGTCAAGGCTCATCCTGGCGCAAGGCCCGTCGCGGCTGTCAACAGACGATTTGCCAAATGATACACGCAGCGGACATAAACCCGGATGTGGAACTGAGGGACTTCCTCCAGGGCCGCATCGTGGTTGGTAAGGCTGGCGGCGGCACTGCGCCCGTCACTGTTTACGGAGACTGGGAGCGTCCCACCAACAACCTGCCCGATGACTTTGTTGTGATCTACATCAATGGCAACGTAGGAGGCTTCGGACCAAAGGTGAACTACGCCGACGGCTACTTGATGGTGAGTCTGTACTGCAAGCTGAATGACGATGGCTCCGTCAAAAAGAACCGCGTCAAAAACATTCTCAAGCAGTTTGACACCATCGTCGAGAAGGCTAAGACGCAGAATTTCTTCTTCAAGTTCGACATGGAGCGTTTCGCCGCACCCACCACACCGAATCAGACTTCCGGTTACTCGACCACTTCGCTCAATCTCATGTGGCATACTAACAACAATTTTAACTCGCAATAATCATGTCTGTAAAGAATCTTGGTAGCTCTCAGCAGCTTTTCGCGGGGCAGGGTGACATCATAGTGTTCAGCGCCCCCACAGGCGGCATCACCGCCGACACCACGATTGCACAGTGCCTGACCAACGGCGCTAGCCTGGGCCAGGTTGTGCAGGACTCTACTTCCTGGGACGGTGAGGAGGTTTCCTTCGACAACCTTCTGGACGAGCAGGGTGATGTCATCACCTCCGTCGCCTCCAACGGCACCCACCAGTTCTCCTTCGACCTGGCCGATCTGGAGCCGGACTTCCTCAAGGTCTTCCTTGGCGCTGAGGAAATCGTTGCCTCCGAGTCCGGTATCACCGCCGTGTTCGGCAATGGCACCCACAAGGTCTATGGCTTCGGCCACAGGCTCCCTGTGAAGGTTCGTCCTATCCTCATCACCAACGACGAGGGTAACAAGGCACTGTTCTTCCCTAAGGCGAAGATGGCCGGTTCCCTCGCATGGGGTGACAAGATCTGGAAGATCCACGTGGTCGTGACCGCCGAATTCGTGGACACCGCCAACCTCAAGACCGTCATGCCTATCTTCGCTGGCAACGATGTTGCCTATGCCGATGGCAGCGTGACCGCTGAGGACCTTGACGGCAACGGCGGTGGCTCTGGCAACGGAGCTGGTGCCTAATCTCGGGTACGAGAACCTAATCCGAGGGGTGGAGGGTTGGACAAATCCCCACCCCTTTTCTAATTCAAAATCAGTAAGTTATGGCAGAAAGCAATAAAAAGAATGGCGGCAAAAAGCCCGCCGAAAAGCCGGAAGAGATTGACGCCGCAAAGGTGGAATCTGTTTCCGTGGTTGACGAAAAAGAAATTCCAGAGGGTGCCGATGTGAAGGATGAGGGTGTCGTGATTGTTGGTGACGAGGCTGAGGTTCAGCGCGTCATGGACGAGGCCAAAGCGGCTGTTATCAAGGACAGTATCCTGGTTGTCATTCCCTACCTGGCGTCTGCGGCCCAGGGCCGTGAACTGGAGTACGCCGTTTCCGGCTGGCGCAAGCACTTCAAGGAGCCGCATCACATCGTGATTGTCGGTGACTACCACCCCATCGTTGACACTGGCGATGATATCACGTTCATCGATTGTCCGCGTATCGAGCCGGTCGAGGGTCAGTACACCTGCCATTTGGATCACGTCCATAAGTTCCGCAAGGTGCGCGAGATGTTCCCGGACCACAAGGGCTTCATCTACGCCTGCGATGACATGTATGCCGTGAACAACTTCACGATGGTGGAGGTGCTGCTTCCGAAGATTGTCCAGCGAGACATGGGCGGTGACTTCAATAGCAGCAATCCCTGGCAGAGGGATATGGCGAAGACGCGCCTGCTGTGCGTAAACCACAACCTCCCGCTGCACAACTATGTCTGCCACCTTCCGGTTTACTACGAGTGGGACAAGCTGCTGGCCATCTACGACCAGTACGACTGCGACCACCAGTCCTACATCGTGGAGAACATCTACTTCAACACGTACTTTGCCGACCGGGTGCCGTTTGCCCTGGACTTCGATAAGGACAACTTCAAGTGTGGCGTGTATCGGAGCAATCCTCGCATCTGGTGCATCGAAAATGCTCTCAAGAGCAAGATTTGGATTCAGAACTCGCCCGAGGGCTGGATTCCCGAGTTGGACGAAATCCTGAGGAAACACTATGCGGAAATCGGATAAATTCATAGCCGGTGAGTACGAGACCATTAGCCAGGCTCCCTGCACCATCACGGTGCGGGGACGCCGCTATAAGGTGCGCCAGGTGGCCCAGGCAGTCAAGGAGCGCATCACCCTTCTGGAACAGGAGGCGCAGGTTCTGGAGGCCAAAGGGAAGGAAGGCGTATCACAGAAGGCCGCAAAGAGACTGACCCGGAAGCTATATTCGCTCCACTCCAAGAAAGCCGCATACTACCTGCTCGGGAACTGGGCAATCTTCTTCCCCTGGGTCTGGTGGATTAAATGGCACATCCTGCAACTGCGTGGCAACGAGGTCACGTTTATGATCAACGGAGCGGGGGCCGTCAGTGAAGACGTGGGTTTTTCCAAAGCCAACTGGCAACTCTCAAGGCAGGAACGCGAACTGTTTATGAGGCCGGTTGGCGAAGTCGCAAAAGAAGCGCACGAGAGGCTGGAGAACGTGATAAATATGCTGGAGAAGGACGCTTTGGGGATAAAAAAGGAAGACAAATAAACCCCGCCTTCGAGGCGAGCACACACAACGAGCGAATTAAAGGAATCTACGGGAACTACAACTTCTGGTCGTGGCTCCGCTACTGGTATCTGGACTCTGCTAATCTCGTCCAGATGTACCTGATAGACAAGGGGTACTACGACTACGACTATGAGAAGGAAGAAAAGCTGGTTCTCGTGTCGAAGACCAAGAAGTCCAAGAAGGAAATTAACCAAATTCTTCGTAACTTTGGACTGCCGGTCCAGGAGGAGACCGAAGACGAAAAATTGCAATCTTTCATAATCGAGGAGGAACAAAAACATGGCAGTTGAAATACCTGTTGTCATTGATATAGACAAGGCGTTTGCGGACGCCGCAGCGCGTGTGCCCAAGGCAATGGCTCCCCTGGAGAGCAGTGTTAACAAGTTGAATGATAGGCTTCTTAAAGCCCAGGAGAACTTGGCAAAATACAAGATCGGAAGCAAGAACTGGGAGAAAGCGGCAAAAGAGATACAACTTGTGTCTCAGGCTCTGGCTGCGGCAGATTACCAGTTCCGCCAATTTGCGTCCAATGATGGGAGCATACGAAAATTATCCAATACTCTGGCTTATCTTCGTGAGCAATGGGCCAATATGGGTTCCAAGCAGAAGTTTGACAAGAAGGGTAATTTGTCTGCTGAGGCCCAGCAAGTCCTGGCAAATTACAAGAAGGTCTCTGCCGAACTTGAACGTTCCGGGAAGACTCTTGAGCAGATGATTCAAGAGGAAAAACGCCTTATTGATCTAAAGAAGAAGGGCGCTCAGGCTCGTCAGTATGAGAACGCTATTCTTAATACGACGGTAAAGACGGTTCGTGTTTTGCAAGAGCAGGAACGTATTCTTACTGATAGACTGAATAAAGCCACCATTGGTTCGAGCAAATATGAGCAGTTGCGCAAGCAGTTGCAGGGCGTCCAGAAGGAGTTGCAGAAGGCTAAGGGGGCAACGGATAATTACACGGCATCTCTTGCAAGGCAGTCGAGTGTACTTGGCCGCCTTGCCGGACAATTTGCCGCATACGTCTCAATATATTCTCTGCTTCGGTTTGCGAAACAGATCCGAGACGTTACCGGAGAACTTGAGTATCAGAGAGTCGCATTGGGCCATCTTATCCAAGACGAGGAGTACGGCGCCCAGTTGTTTGAGAGGATTAAGGCGGCCGCCATAGAATCTCCGTTCAGGATCAAAGATTTGGTTACATACACCAAGCAACTCGCCGCATACAGGATTGAACAGGAGGAACTTTTCTCCACCATGACGAGGCTTGCAGACATATCTGCCGGTCTTGGCGTTGACATGAACCGCCTTATCCTTGCTTACGGCCAGGTTCGCGCCGCCTCTGTGCTTCGTGGTCAGGAACTCCGTCAGTTCACTGAGGCTGGCATACCGCTTGTTGATATGTTGGCTGAAAAGTTTACAGAACTCAACGGTAAGGTTGTCAAAACGAGTGATGTTTTTGAACTTATTTCCAAGCGTGCGGTTCCGTTCTCGATGATTGCAGAAATCTTTGAGGATCTAACCGAGAAGGGAGGAATGTTCTACAAGATGCAGGAGCAACAGGCCGCCACCCTTGCTGGTAGATGGGAGAAACTGAAAGATGCTTATGATATTGGCTTGCAGGCCGTTGGTAATACAAAGACGTTCGAGGTTTATAACAACATAATTCTCGGAACACTAAACTTCCTCGCCAAAAACCTTCGTCTCGTCCCGAAACTGATAGAAGGAGCGTCCGCTGCCTGGCTCATATACTATGCCGCAACGACAAAAGCGAGAATCGCGACCAGGCAGGCTGCAATGGCAGAGATTGAGGAGGCGACGGCAAAAGAGGCACAGTCTATTGCCAACGTTCGTGGAATCAAAAACGTAAACGCATATACATACGCCTTGATGCGTCAGAGGGTGGCGACAAATGCCCTTACACGTAGTTTTTGGAAGTTGTGGGCTGCTGTTGTTGCAAGTCCGGTTGCTGCTGCCGTTGCCGCCGTTGGCGCCATTGCTGCGGCACTATTTCTGTTCAGAAAAAGAACGGACGATGCTGCCAATAGTTTCCAGGAGTTTGATGAACTCATTGAGGGAACATCGGCAGGATTGAAGGAAGTGCAGCGTTTCGATAAACTGATCACTCGGTATGAAATTCTTGCAAGCAAGACGGAATTGACCGACAAGGAATCGAGGCGCTTGTATCAAACAATGTCTTTATTGCAGGAGAAGTTCCCTGAGGTTGGCATTGGTATCGACAACGAATCTGATGCTCTTGACGTCCAGATTGAAAAACTTCGCGAGTTAAATACTCAGCGAGAGGAGGAGATAAGGCTTCGTGGCGAGCAGAAACTTGACGCTGAACGCATCAAGAGAGAAGAGGTTGGAAAGGAAATCGAGAAACTCTATAAGAAACGCCAGAGGCTTGCAGAAAACGCCGCCAGACTCGAAAGAGAGTTGGCAATGAATGATCTATATCTGGACTCGAAGGAGTGGAAAAATGCGAAGAAAGATATTGATGATGTCAATGTTAGCATCGCAGAGCAGGAAGAACTTTATGATAAACTCGCCAAACGAATTGAGGCGCTTAACCGCATATTACATCCGGAGTTAATTGAAAGTAGCCTTAACGCCTGGCAAAAGCAAATTCAGAAAATGAGAGACATTACCGTTGGTGACACAACGTCTCCCATTTTCACGGACGACGAAATCGAAAAATGGAACACACTTGATGAGGCGCTCGATGCTATCGCAAAGAGAAAGAAGACTGTCAAGGAGCGTGAAGATTCCTTATCGGCATCCATTAAGGAGCAGACCGGAGAAATTCGTGATCAGATTCAATCTGAACTCGATTGGGCTGTTGCTGAGCGTGTTAGGCTTGAAGCGATGGAGGAGTTCTTTGCTTCTCAGAGCGTTTATGCGAAAGACATTGTTGATAACTTCCAAGGACTCTTGTTGAAGACTTATGATAAGGACGCAATGAAGCGCCTTGGAGAAGAGATGGTCGCTGCGTTTCCAAAGGCGACTGCGGACCTTCTTGCTCGTCCAATTATAGACGCCGCGAAACTCGTCGAGAAGGGCTGGGAGGACGCCGGTGATGGTATCGCCACTGTATTCTCCTCTGTCTATGACTTTGAGGACAACAAGGGGAAAAAGCATAACATTATGGTAACGCCGATTCTTCCTGATGGGACCGTCCTTTCTCCGGATGAATTGGATGCTTATGTACAGGAGATTATTGCATCTTCCGATTTTAAGGACGAACATGGTATTCTTCTTGGAATCGATGTGGATGAAGACGCTGGAGAGAAACTTCATCAGATGCAAGAGGAGTATTATAGCCTTGTCGCCCTTAATGAAAAATTGAGGGGTGATTCTGCGAATAAATACCTCATTACAGAAAAGGAACTTTCCGTCCTTGACGATGCGACCGACGTCATTGATCTTATAGATAAGAAAATCGGCGAAATAGACAAGGAAGTGGAGTCCTTGGCTAATGTAGAACTCGACCCGAATATAAGTGACGAGGCGAAGGAGGAGTTTGAGAACTTCAAACTGGATCTCCAGACGATATATGAATACTTTCAGGAGTTGCGAGGAAGATACACTTCCGATGTTTTCTCTGGTCTCGCCAAGAATGTTCAGTCTCTATTTCCTAATCTAATGGAGTCGGCCTTTAGTGGCTCCGATAAGGAGACGTTCTCGAAGATGGGGCTGTTTTCAAACAAGGACCTAAAAGACATCACAACCATCGTCGATTTGTATGGATTATGGTCGAGGAAGTACAAGTCCGTAAATGAGGAACTTGAGCATTATAACAAGCAACTGAAAGAGACGATAGATCTTGAACTCAAAGAAAAAATCGCAGCCACGATTTCGAGTCTTGAAGACCAGAAGAAGGCGCTTGAGGAAATGCAGAAGACTTACGGCTTCTTGTTGAAATCTACTGGAGGTGGTGGATATCAGCAGGACCCCTGGATCCTCATTTACAAAAACAGGACAAAGTTTGTACAGGACTTCCGAAAGAGCGTCGAGGACCTTGATGAATATATGGCACATAGCGAGGCTTTATCAAAAACTCGCGGTATTATGAGTGGCCGTGGCGCTGCACTTGGCTTTGATGTTGACGCAATGAGCGGTTCGCGCCAAGAGGTTCTTTCGTGGTACGACAAGACCATAGAAGAAATAACTAAAAAGATTCAAAAACTTGGTGGGAGAACGTGGGCCGGTCTTGGCGTCCAGGCTATCTTGGCGAAGGATACGAAAAGTCGCACATTAAAGGCTTGGCAGGACCTTCTTGCGGATATTTTCAAGGAACGCACCGATTTTGATTTGTCTCAACAGAAGGCTGATTTCGAGGCGGCTTTCATAAAAATGAAAGATGAATTAAAACAGTCAGAAATTGTTAGGGATTTTTATAACGATATTCTGTCCTCTACTGGCGATGCAGAACTCGCCACATCCTTAACCGTGTCTGTTTATGGCGATGTAGGGAATGATTTGAAGGAGCGTATTCAAACGATGCTCAATGAAGCGTTTAATACATTTGACGTATCTGATTATGACCTTTGGGATAAGATGCGTATTGCTATCAAGCAGCAAGACTGGGGCTTCATATTGAAGAATCTTGACAAGTTCAGCAAGGAGTGGCGTGAATCTGTCAAAGAAATGGCTTCTTATTCCCAGCAACAGGACGCAAAAATAGTCAAGAATTTTGCTGACATGGTTTCAAAGTACGGCAGTAGTGTGCAGAAGATTGCTGTAATTAGAAAACGTGCCGAAAATGAAATTACTCAGATACGCCAGGCTCTTACTATATCTCTGAAAAACCCGGAATTATCTGAGGACCAGAAAAAGGCTTTGCGGGATCAGGCCGAAGCAATCATTCGTGCGCTTGAGGGACAAATGAATCTTGATATCTTCAAGGAAAGTGATGATTATATCAAATTTTTCTCGGAGATAAACATGATGACGACGACAGAGGCGGCCACTGTTCGCGGGCAACTTCGTCAAGCCTATCTCGATGCTTTCAAGGCTGGTTCTATTGGCGCAGACGAACTCAGAAGGAATCTTCGTGCCGTTGACGAGCAGTTCAAAAAACTGAATGAGAACGCAAATTTGTTCCATTCTTATATGAAAGACGGATTGGATGGTGTAATCAGAAGGATGACGGATTATTCTGATACACTCCAGGTTATTTCCGCCAAAATGCAGCGTGGTGATTCTCTAAGCAGTAGTGAGACCGAGTGGGTTAATTCGATGATAAAGACGTTTGGGAAATCTTTTGGCGGGGAAAGCATGGAGAACATCGAAAACCTTGACGGTTTGATGCAATCACTTGGTGGTGATACTGCTGCTGCTGGAGAAGCGATGGGAGGAATGGCAGAAGGTATGGCTTCTGCTGGTGCAGAGGCGGCTTCCGTTATTATGATTATAGAACTTGTTGTACGCGCAGTTAACGACCTAATCACATCCACTCAGCAAATCATAGACCAGTTGAATGAGGTCCGGTCAGAAGAGAATAAAATAGGTGGGTGGTTTGACTTTGTGAGCGACTTCAATAAATATGCAGTAAAGGGTTGGAACGACTTAAAGTCCGGTAATGGATTTGCCGTTCTTGCTGATATCGCAGGGTCTATAATTTCTATAATCAACAACATTCAAAAGTTGAAGGTCAAGAAGTTAGATGATGAAATTAAGAACCAGCAAGATATAGTCAAAAACCTTGAGAAGGAGTACAATAGACTTGAAAAGGCTATTAAAGACTCGTTCGGAACAGACTATATCCACAACTATAATGCCTCCCTTGAAAAGCTAATGGCAACCGCTACCGCTTATCAACTTATGGCTGATAACGAAAGAGCAAAAGGCAAGTCTGCTGATGAGGATAAGGCCAAGAGTTACGAGGATATGAAGTACCAGATAGAGGAGCAGATTCGTGAAATGCAAGATGATCTCGCGAATTTCTTCTCTGGCACAGATGTCACTTCTGCCGCTAAATCTTTTGCAGAGGCGTGGATTGACGCTTATAAGTCTTTCGGAAACACGACCGGTGCTATTAAAGAGAAGTTTAAGGAGATGATTGATAATATGGTTATCAACTCTCTGGCCGCCGCCATCGTCCAGAAACAACTCCAGCCTATTTTTGACATGATTGACAAGATGTCAAAGGAGGGCGAGGAGTTATCTGAAAAGGATATTGCCGCCATAGCCGCAGAGACAGAAAAGAAGACTGAATTGATTAACGCGGAACTGACGGCCCTGATGCAGCGCCTTGCTTCTGCCGGAATAAACATGCGTGGAACAGGAAACAGCCTTACAGGCATATCAAAAGAACTTGCTGGTGCATCCGAGCAGAGCATAAATGGACTTGCCGCCGGTATCAATACCCAGAACTTCTATATGTCTTATATGCCGACCATCAGCGCAGACGTCGCGGCCATCCGTTCTGCCATCGAGGGTAAGGCTCCTGCAACCAGTCCCAATAGTAATCCCGTCGCCTCCGTAAGCACTTTTGGTGACGAAACGTTCCGTGGCCAGATGCAGCGGATTGACGAGAACCTGGCAGATATGCGGTCTATGCTCAAGAGCGTGATCACCCCGAAGGCCGCAAATACCAACACTCATTGCGTTGGAACAAAGTAAAAATTTTGTATCTTTGTGCCATGATGGATAACGAATGGAAAAGACAGTTGCGACGTGAGGCTTCGGCACACCACATGTGCCAGGAGAATCGCGATGCCCTTGAGGAGGTTAAATCAAGGGTAGAAGCGATTGGCTTGTACAAAAAGACGATAGATTGGGCGCTTGAGGAGGGCTATCCGAGTATGGAAACCCTCCGCAAGCACTTTGCCGATTGCGAGTTGGCCGGTGTATTCATCGACCACCACTTTGACGGCGATGTGCTTGACGCCCAGCAGGTCTATGTCTTCCACAACTGCACCGGGACGATCCGAACCGGCCTTAACGTCGAAAAGCAGATTATCCCGATGCTTTATTTTGCCAATGGCTGCGAGATGAGTGTAGAATGTGCCCACCGTTACGGCTCGACCACTCGTGTCCCTCTGTATGTCTTTGGTTCCAATACCGTCAATGGCGAGGACTCCGATGACATGAAGTGTATCACTTTTAATCAAGCGGTCAAATAAATGGAAGGAAGTCCTATCATACTGGATGTGCTTCGAGATGTAGCATTACCAGCAGTCACAGCAGTTTTGGGATGGTTCGCAAGCATCTGGCGGACCAAGCAGAAGAAGGAGGCAGATGTTCTCCAGAACGTATCCCAGATTCTTGAGATGCAGAAACAGTACATCGCGGACCAGGATATCGAGAATCGTAAGACGCGGGAGTACAACAAGCACCTTGAGAAGAAACTGGATGACAAGCGCGAGTCCATTCGTCGTGCTAATCATTGCCAGTACACTGCCGAGGGCGATGGTTGCCCCGTCCTTCGTCACGAGGATGAACTGGACAGCCAGTGTGAAAACTGCGAATTAAAGAAATTGCATCATGCTCACGGTCCGAATTAAAATAGGAGACGGTCAGATAAAAGACTCCATCGCCGGTTACAAGTTGTGGTACGTTTCGTCGGACCTCCGCTTGGGCGCCGACGTGAAGGACTTCGACACGACCACATACCCTGAGCAGGAAGGCGAGAACATCATCCCGAAGACGGTTGATGCTCCGTTTGATTATAAAGTGAAATTTTACGTCAAGGCCGACGGTTCCCTGGACAACGCCAACACCGTAATCAAGGCTTTCAACGACGCCCTGTACACGGCTGACTCCAATGGAGTCAAGACCTTCAAGCAGGTGTCTTTCTACAATGATTACAAGAAGGTGCTTATCGTGGGATACCCGAAGCCGATAGCCTTGGCCGCCCAGTTCTGGCGTGACAGCAAGGGCAACGATCATGATGTTGTGGTAGTAGAGTGGGTAATCCGCGTGAATAAGCCGAGCCTGTGCAACTTCAATCTTGGAGGAGCACAGCCCGGTTCTGGCTCCGGATCCTAACTCTATGACCTATGATTCCTGGAATAACTGAACATCTCCCCTCTTATGCGACTCTGACGCAAGCGACCGTCTCTTTTGAAGAGATGGGTGATCGCGTTATTACTACGCAGGTGAGGATTGACGGAGATGTGGTTCCGGACTTTCAGGGTACGGAATGGTGGGTTGAGTACAACGGCGAGAAGTTCACGCTGAACACACACACACCCCAGGCAACGAAGGACAATACAACCAGGTGCTCCGTCATCGACCTCACTTTCACGTCCTATCCAATCTCGGAGCTGAAGAGATATTTCTTCATCGAACTATCCGAGGTGGAGGTTGGTACGGTGATTGTGGACAAGTACATTGCCTCCCTGAGGCTGAACGCACAGAACTTTATCACGGCCTTCAATCGTGTTCTCAGTTACTACTTCGGGAACCTCTTCGAGATTCAGGTGGATTCCGGAACTACGCTTGATCCGGAGGTAAAGGAGGTCGAGATTGAGTACACCTATCTGTGGGACGTTCTACCGGCCATCTACGACGTGTACGGACTCATCTGGCGCATTGAGTGGAGTGAAGCCTACCAGAAGTACATCATCCATGTTGGAGGAACTGTTGACACCATCCAGGGCCACATCTTCCAGTATGGATACTCTGGTGGCCTCACCAAGATTGAGCGCCAGTTGCAGGATGCCGACATCTACAACCAGTTGCTTGGCCGTGGTGGCGAGCAGAACCTGCCTTACCGGTACTTCAAGAAGGCAGACCCGAACAACACCGCCTTCGACCCGGACCCTGACGCCTGCGCAGAGTTGGAGAACGTATATTTCGAGCGCCTGCTTGACATCAACTTCCGCTACTATGTGAAGGGATGGCTCCGCAACCCGAACAGACCGGCGAATCCGGATTATCCGGTTCCGTCCACTCCTGAGCCTTACGACGTCCAGTCGCACTGGGCATACCAGAAGGGCTTGACCGATACGAAGTTCTCTCCGGTAGAATATGTCAAGGATGATGATTCCATAGCCGAATACGGAGTCCGCCAGGGCAAACTGGAGGACGATGACACCATCTATCCGACCATCCAGGGTATTACGGTAAACCCTATGGGCCGCGTTGACGAGACGGTGGCCATTGGCACTATAACGGACGGCGATGACGGCGGCGCCTCGCAGGAGACCAGCCTGGATGACATGGTTGTCAACCACAATTTCGCGTCCGGAAACACGCTCAGGTCCCATACCTTCTACGGCCCGGAGTTCAAGGTTCCGAACAACCGCGTTGGCGAGATCCGGTATAACTGGCATCTCGGTTCCGACACGTCCGGCCTTTCCTACCCGAACTACGCCTATTCCTGCTCCATCAATACGCAGTATTCCAAGATTACTGCCATACGCACGAGCGACAACGCTGAGTTCCCCATCACAGCCCTGATGGGCGGCTTCACGTACAAACTCAAGATCGAGGCGTACATCAACGCATACCCGTATGACAAGATGACCATCCGCGAGGTTGGCATCAAGAACGTGCGCCTCATCTCGTCCTATGCTTCTGATGCCGGTGACAACCCCATGACCTTCAAGATCTGGGTAAAGAACATCTGGCAGACCACCCAGGGACAGAACGAGACTGACCTTGAGTACATGAAGCGCGTCTGGGAGCCTATCCTGGGAGACCGCGTTGGCAACGAGGCGAAGATCACTTTCTCTGATGGCTGGATGTCGGCCAGCAGCGACTATGAGTTCACCATTGTGGACTGGCCTACAGTGGATCGCTCCAAGACGCTCAATGGCGTCTCTTCTGAGTGGTGCCTGGTGCTGGCCAAGTCTGATGCAGACTTTGAGTCCACTGGTAAATATATCCCGAACGCTACCAGTCCGAAGCCTGTGGCCGGGGACCACTTCTTCTTCACCGGAATCGACATGCCCCACATCTATGTAGAGTGGGCCGAGAAGAAGGTGAACGAGAACAAGCAGAACGCCCTGGACGCAAAGTCCTATGCTAACCCGACATGGGCGGTCCAGTTGGATACCGTCCGTATCAACACGCTGGCCCAGGATGAGGAAGAGACGCTGATGAGCAAACTCAAGACCGGCGCGGTGATGGAGATTTACGATCCTCGCTTCTCCGGTGGTGAGATTCTGCAACTGGCCATCCGGTCCATGACTATCACGTGGGCCAACAACACCGTGATGCTGCCTACCGTCGAGGTGGTTCTTTCCGAGAGTGTGCTTGGGCGCTCTTCCGGCTCCGAAGCGCTTTCCCCCGAGCAGATCATCGCGAACGTAAACAACATCGTACAGAAGGCCCAGGCTGCGACCAGGGCGATGACGAAATCTTACCTGTCCAGGGAGCATGAGGATACGGCTGTCGGAAAGATCAACATGGCCGCCGGCACCTCCTTCGGTGACTACGCGGAAGGGCTGGCCGGCATGGGAGGTAATATCGACGAGTTTGGCCACGGTGAACTGGACTCCCTGACGCTCCGTAAGTGGCTGGAGGTTCCCGAACTGCGCTATAACAGAACATCCGTACAGGTCGGCAACCAGTGGCGTGCTCCGGGCGGTGGTATCATCGAGCAGGTCTATCCGGACTACGACGATAACGGCAACATGCTGAATACCGGCATCATCTACCTCCACCTGGAGGAAGGCGAGATTGGTCTGGTCGCTCTGGATGACATCTGCATGGGTATCTTCCACGACGGCATCAATGAGCAGACCAACGCTCTCGCAGATTCCGATGACGGTATTGGCAACTTTACCTTCTCTGGCTTCTATACCACTTACTTCCGCGTCACCGAGATTCTGGCCCAGGATAACCACTGCTTCCGCTACGCTATCCGTCCGGCCAGCGCCAGTTGGACAACCACTCACCACCCGTGCGCACAGATGCACTTCGTGGCCTACGGAAACTTCTCCGACACGACCCGCCAGACGTCCCGTTACAGCACCAGGACTTACGAGCGCTACTTGAAGGCGGTCAACTCTTGGGAGTTCACGGCGAACAACATCGGTGCCCAGTTCGGTGACTTGTCGAACCTGAACATCTTCGGCCTGAACATGTCCGGGTATTCGGCTTACCTGAACAACATCTACATGTCTGGCGTGATCAAGCAGTTCGAGGAACTGCCGTACCGGATAGACATTGACACGGAGGGCATGGACACGCTGGCTTACGGTGAGACCTTGCACGTGAGTTGCACGGTGTACAAGGGCTGGGAGGACAAGACCGCGAACGTAGTGGCCTGGGAGATTGAGAGGGATTCCGGTGATCCGGCGGCTGATGCGGCCTGGGCGCTTCTCCCGAAGGTGCAGAACTTCGCCGGTAACATTGATATCGTCCACACGCAGCAATACTCTGACCTGGCCACCATTGGTGTGAGCACGCTGTTCACCATCAGGGCGCTTGTGAACGACGGAACACAGACTGAATACAATTTAACGATATAGAGATATGCAAAGCAACAAGAAACGAATCAGGGTTGACTACGCTCCATTGAACGTAGCCGTTTCCATACAGTGCACTACGCCCACTCGCCCGGCTTTGCAGGTGTTCAATTCTCGAAATGTGCAGAGTCAGTACGAACCGGACCGTGAGGTCAACCCTTCCCAGTTCTGGCCGGAGGTGATTGCCAACGCTGCTGACGGGTCGTGGCACAATCAGTATGCGAACATGCTGCTGACGGAGATGCACTGGTACGTGAACGATGTGGAGATCTCTCAGCATCCTGACTGGCAGGGCAACAACGGTGCCGGTGATGCGAAGTACGAGATTGACACTTCGAGCACCAACTACCGTGGGGCCATCACTATCCGGCAGAACGTGTCTCCGGACAAGCAGTACAGCCTGCGCTTCGAGGGTGTGATTGCTGACAACCGCCTGGGCACGCTGATTCCAATCAAGACGGATGCCATCATCCTCTCGACGGAAGACGTGTCTGAGGACGGATTCAGCATCAGCATCGGCGAGGACCAGATCATCCAGTACAATCCCTTCAAGGACAAACTCCACCTGTACGAATACAAGGTGGCTCACGGGAAGATTATGGCCAGTGCTGCTGCCGAGGCTGCGGCCACTGACGAGAACGCATACAAGCGCACCATCCCGGTCCAGGTGTACAAGGGTGGCGAGGTCATCACGACCGGGTTCACCGTCAAGTTGTACCGGGTTGACGGGGCCAGCACGTTCACGGAACTAACGGCTGCGGCCAACAAGGAGGTGCTGAGCATCAGCAACTCGTCCATCGTCCTGGATCTGCGGCTCATCACCAAACAGGACTTCCTGGTGCGCGCCGTGCTGTCGAACAGCAACCATCCGAACCCGCAGTTGCAGTTCAGCGTGAACCGCGTCTATCAGGACTTCAACCCAGTGCCTATGAACGGCGCGAGCGTCCTTCCGAGCGACACGGAGCGCTACGACGAGGTAATGTGCTCCTCTGACGGCAAAGTGGTGGAGGAGCCTGAGAGCATCATTAAGATCGAATGGTACACGGACACCGTGAACAAACAGCATTTGTACCACAACGAGGGTCAGAAGACCATCTTCATGATCGAGAAGACTGGAATCGGCAAGACCTACAATGATTCCTGGATGGAGATCCAGGCTGAGGGCGAGATCAAGCCAGCCCACGATGTAGCCATCGACTCGAACGGTGACATCTTCGTTGACGAGAACGGTAACACCTTAATCTTCAATTAGTCATGTTGTACATCATAGCAGACCGACAGAAGACCGCTGGCGCCGGTATCTCCATCAAGGGGTGCCGTGTCAACGGCGATCGCGTCATAGTCAACGAGAAGGACCTGAACATCCTGCCCGGAGAGACGCTTGAGGAACGGGCGAGTGTCATCGACGGGAAGATCTATGACGTATTTGAAATCAAGCAACTAATCATAAAAGGAGACTGGTAATGGACAATTACAGCGCACAAAACAGTATCACGGTCAAGCGCCTGCGCAACGGTGATACCTTCTTCATCACTTTCGGTAACAACGGCGTGCCGCTCTACCAGGGCGTTGACCCCGTTACCGGCGTAGTCACCCCGTCCTGGGGAACCGGGACCGGCCAGGTGACTCCTATCATCACACCCCATGTCACGTCGGCCCGTGGCAACACAGTCACGCTGAGCCATCACGCCTGGTCCTACAACAACGTGGCCTTGACCTTCACGGGCAGCACGGTCACTATCGGTGGTGTCGTGTACACGAAGGCCAGCAACGACGGTCGTTTTGCAATGGCCCAGAGTGGCGCCCTTGCAATCATCGGGGACCTGGCGAGCACAACGAACGTGGCCTCCGACTCCCTCACCTATACCTGCGTGGCCGCAGGGGCCGGTGTCGAGTACAACCTGACCAAGAGCGTGGACATTCAGATCCAGAGCGTCGGTGCCTCCTCGTACTACGGCTCGATCAATGCGACCACCGAGCAGTTGACCGCATCCGTCACCCAGACCACCGTGAACACGGCCCTGTACCTGGGTGGAACCGTCCAGAGCGGCTACTACGTGAAGTGGTACAAGGACGATAAGCACTGGTCCGAGAAACTGGGCCAGGCCAGCATCACCGTCACCCGTGCGGACGTGGACGGCACCCAACTGTTCATCGCGGAGTTCTACAAGAGCCAGACGGACTACGAGAACGGAGCAGACCCCATCTACCGGTCCGGTATCCGCATCATCGACACGCTCGATGACTATCACGTGGAGCACCGTTACTGCAACTCAGACGGAACGACCACCGGAACGCCCAACCGCGAGGTTGACGCGAACAAGCCGGTCTATCTCCAGGCTTACGTGGTGAACGTGCGGACCAACACCGAACTGACCACCATCACGTCCGCCCACTGGGTGTCTCACGTCATGGACCCGGACGGCTGGGTGGAGCGCAAGAGGGTTCCCGCCTCCAGTTACAACACCGGGGCCACGAACCTGGTGAGCATAACCACCACGGAGACCGACATCCAGGGCGTCGAGAAGGACGTGGTTGTTGTGTCCGAGGTTGAATGGACAATGTAAACCAATTTCATAAGTTATGGCAAACAAGAATTTAGCAACAGCAACGTCTGTTTCGTCCATGCTGAAATCGAACAGCCTCATCGTCGAGATCGGCGGGTCCATCCGCCGAATCTCGATGGAGGACTTCGAGACGGCCATGAACGAAGGCCAGGCGGAACTTCTCCACCAGGTAGCGTGGGGATTCCCTCTCAAGGACGCAACGCAGACCAGCCCCGCCTGGGGCATGATCGGCAACATCGCGGCTTACAACTCCTACAAGGCAAAGGTGGGCCGGTATCTGATGGATGCCAACGGTCGTGCGGCCAAACTGCACAAGAACAACTCCGGTGTCTTCGCCGACGGTACGACCCTGGACGAGACCAGGGGTTCCGTGGTTGTCATCGCTCCCCGTCTGTACTACCTGGTGGTGACGGACGCCGAGACGAGCATCCCGTACCTGTGGTGCTCAGAGTTCCCCATCTCCGGCCACTATCTCGCGAACGCGGACAATGGAAAGCGGATGGTCATCGGCGCCTACAAAGGCTCCCTGGCCAGCGGAAAACTGGTGTCCCGTTCCGGTGTCACCTTCGACACCTCGTCCAAGACCATCAGCGACTATTTCAGCGCAGCCCAGTCCTTCGGTGCCAACTGGGGCCTCAAGGACTACGACTGCCTGCGCTGGTTCGAGATTATGTGCCTGTCTGAGGCCCAGGGTAACGCAAACGCACAGGCCAGCCTCGGTCAGGGCGTAGGTGGTGCCTCCGGTCTCTCCTGGGATACCGTGAACGCATCGACCGTCCTCAAGACTACCGGTCTGACGAAGGACCTGGGTGATGCCTCCGGTACGGTGGCCATCGCATCTGGTGCCAACGCCGATTCCACGCACGTCTCTGTTCTGGGTATCGAGGACTGGTGGAACCTCCAGTGGGAGTTTGTCCAGGGTATCTTCTTCGGTAACAGCGGCAACTCCGGGCAGGACGGTGACGAGGTGTATATCTACAAGGGCAACCGCCTTCCTTCTTCCTCCGAACTTGCCTCCCATCCGGACGGTGAGTTACGCGAACTGACTCGCCTGACCACCTCGGGATATGTCAAGGTCATGACCAAGGGTGAATACTTCGACATGATTGCCACTTCCGTGACGGGTGGCGACAGCAACAAGTCCTGGTCTGACTACTTCTATGGCAACGCCACAGGCCAGGTCTGCCTTGTCGGCGGCGGCTCGAATTACGGGTCGCAGTCGGGGCCGCTCTGCGTGAACTCGACCTACTCCTGGTTGGGCTCGGCCTCGGCCCTCGGCGCCCGCCCTGCATATTATGGTCCAGTGACCATTGTAGATGGGGCCGATCTGTAAAAATCAGTAGTTCTTTGAAACATCTTTACCAACCCAAATCCACAACGGACGCACGGGGCAGTCGCTCCTAAGGCGGCTGCATCCGCGCCCGATTTGTGGTAGGCAGGAGGGGGTATAGTACGCTCGGTGGTTCCAGTTCTTTCGGTCTGCCTCGTCGGCGGTGGCTCGATTATCGGGTCGGAGTCGGGGCCGCTCTACGTGAACTCGAACAACGCCTGGTCGAACGCGAACTCGAACATCGGCGCCCGCCATACAAAGTGAAAACCCTGTTTCATCGCCTTGCCGGATAGACACCGGCCGGCGAACCTCCTCAGCCTTGACCCCGGCGGCAGGTCGCGCCGGAGAGTCAGAACATCTCGTATGCGGGAGAGCGGCCCGGAGGTATGGGCCTGCGAGCGGGGCTAATGTAGGTTTGTCCGAGCGTGTGGTTCCCATTGACCGGCGCGTTGTAAGCGTCGTGCGTGGAACCCCGATGGACACTCTCGAACGTCCCGGGCAGTATCACTATTGCAGGGAATAAAAAAATGCGTATCTTTGTATGACGAAAAAAGTAGGGCATATCCTGGAGAAGGTTGCGGACGAGGATAACTTGCGGTTAGCCATCCAGCGCTCTCAGAAAGGCGGCAAGGCCAAGCGGTCGAAGAGGAAAGGAAATTATTGACAGTTACCGGGGCTTGTGCATGTATGGAGACTGCGCCCAACTCTGGAAAACAATAACAGGACAACCAATCATGGGATTCGCTGAGAAAGGAATATCTATCGAGAAGGCCAGTTCAAAGGACGGGAAGAAGTTCTTTGAGTGCCGGAAAGGTAACATCCTTGAGGTGCTGAACCAGCGCCTCACGGTCCTTGATTTTGAGGCCAACGTGCCAACGCCGGACCTGCGGGACCCGTCCAAGATGAACACCGACCGGTACATGGTCATGGTGAAGAAGGAAGACGGAGAGAAGATTAAGTTCACCATCAGTTCGTTCCAGATGAAGAACATCCTGGATGACTGCCGGAAGGCAGAGCAGGCCGGTCAAAAAGTGTTTCCGGTCGAAAACGTGGGCATCACCCGCGTCGATCTCGGAAGAGGAAAATTCACGTACAAATTTATAGACTTATGAAAGTATATGCTGATTACAACGGGGAAGTCCCCGCTGGCGTCGTAGTGCTCCGCGAGGGCGCTATCACCCGCATCAACTTCGATTACGACACGGAGACCAAGGAAGTGGACGGAGAGGAAATTGAAGTCCTGGTCTTCGAGAACGTGGACATCGAAGGGGCCGTCGAATACGGCAAGATCGTGTCTGCTATCGTCCGCGACAAGTTCCCTCAGGACCAGGTGGAGGCTATCCTGGCCAATGGCTCCGATACTCCCGAACACGCCGCCGAACTGGAGGCTTTCCAGGAGTGGAGGGCTAAAGCAAAGGAGATTGCCCATGTGGTCATGGATTCTCTCGATAATTAGGAGTCTTATGGCAGGCACGGTCAAGGTTAAAGGCAGTCAGACTGTCGCAAGGGCCAGAAAGGGTGATACCGGAAATGGAGGTATTACCTATCGTATTTCTCTCTGGGAAGACGGAAAGGAATACAGGAACGACTCTTCTCTTGAGACGGATGGTGTTCGCATAATTGACGTGGCTTGCAATATGGGAATGGCTATGATTGGCGATTCGTCTTTCGTGGCCAGAAAATGCAAGATTACACACCAGGCCGACCATCAGTTGATTCCTCTCAGTGACAACACGTACTGGGAGGATGTAAACCAGTTCCAGCCGATAGTAACGCCGGTTCTTCTGGCGCAGGCAATATCAGCAGACTATATCGACGTGAATAGCCTTGTAGCAAAACACGTTCAGGTCAAAAATGGTGATACCGTTGTGGCAGACATGGGCGGTGATACGAACTATCCTCTTTTTCTCGGTTCAACGCTTGCTGCTAATGCAAAAACCAAATTTGATAAAAATGGAAATCTATTTTGCAATGGCGGTGAATTTGCTGGAGGTCTTCGCATACCGTTTGTGGCTTTAGGTAATTCCGATTTAACTTATATGTATTCTGAGGTCGTGAACTATGGCTCGTCTCATAATACAACAGAAAATCATTATCAGTTGAAATCCACGTCGGCAAAATTTATTGACTTGACCGGCCAGGTGTCACAATACAGCGATGGTGTTCATATTCATATACCGGCGAACAGCGATCTCGATGGATGTAGGTTTTCTTTCCTTGTCCCATATTTCCCGTTTGGTTATGATTGGGGTGGCGGATTACATATAAACGTGACAAGTGGCGGGTATATTTGCAGTGACGCCATAAATATAGAGAACCAAGCATACATAAGGACGTCATTGAGTACGTATCGTAGGCCGAAAAACGGAGGGTTGATTGAGGTCGTTATTCGAGTGAATAACAGCCAATCTTATGCCTTTATTACGTCTGGAGATATTCCTAATTTACCTTGGGCTACGATAATTAGTAACATATAAAACATAGAAACAACTCACATAAATATGAAAATCTGGGTTGACAATGGCCACGGAATAGATACTCCCGGGAAATGTTCCCCGGACGCTTCCAATGGCCTCAAAAACAGCCCGCTCTACTTTCGCGAGTATGAGTGGGCGCGTAAGTGTGCTCAGGGCATCGTTTCTGTTCTCACGTTTGATGGATATGATGCAGAACTGCTCGTACCGGAAGACAGGGACGTCTCCCTGGAGGAGCGTGTGCGCCGCGCAAACAAGGTAAAGGATGCCATCCTGGTTTCCGTCCACGTGAACGCAGCCAAGTCGGACCGGCAGTGGCATGACGCCCAGGGATGGTGCGTCTATACGTCACCAGGGAAGACGAAAGCGGACGATCTGGCCACCTGTATCCATGCCGTTGCCGTCACCGAATTGGAGAAGGCAGGCTACACCAAAAAGTTCAAGAATGGCGGGAAGCAGAAGCCTATCAGAACGGACTATACCGACGGAGATCCTGACATTGAGTCTGCCTTCTACATCCTACGCCACACGTCATGCCCTGCCGTTCTCACAGAGAACCTGTTCCAGGACAACAAGGATGACGTTGAGTTTCTGAAATCCGATGCCGGCCTGGGCGCCATGATCCATATTCACGTCCAGGGCATTGAGGACTATATTGCCAAATATGGAAGGAAGTAGTCAGATAACGAAGGTAACACCTGGCATGGTATTCAACGTCGTTGGGTACGATGCCAGGCTCCTTTGCTTGACGTTCAACCTCGCCACAAGGATTCCATCTTAAAAATCGCATAACTATGGTAAAGTACAAATTCAGCGGCGAGGACGGCTCGGTCCTGACCATCTACGACAGTTATACTGTCCCGAAAGCGGATTTCCAGAAGACGCTCAACCAAATCAAGTCCATCCACGGAAAGAAGAAGATCTTCGAGCGGACGGACAATTCACTGAAAAAGGAGTGGGCGACTCACAATGCCCTATATGGCCTCCACTACAAGCGGAGTCAGACGAAGGATTGTGACTTCGACAACCCCTGTGACAAACCCGAGTGGCTTTACTGCGTCATCGGTACGCTGGTGTGGCCATTCATTAAATAATCTCAACTATGCTCAAAAAATTCGGTTATTTCTTTGGCCTTTGCGCCTATGCCGTGGGCGCCATCGGTGGCTTCGGCTACGCAGCCTACTGCAAAGCCTGGTTCATCGCCATCTGTGTCGTCGCTTTGGCCGCAATGGCCTTCCCTACGGCCAAGAAGTTCTTTAACGGTCTCATTGGATAATGGACAAGGTTAAAGACGTCCTCATCTTCCTTGGAATCCTGCTCCTGCTTTTCGGGGCAGGTTTCCTTTCTGGGCGCAGAAACGCGCTCAGGAACATTCCCGTGCCGCAGAAGGACACTGTTACCATCCGCGACACGATAACCGACTACAAGCCACAGGAGACGTCAATTCCGGCCGGATTCAAACTCGTCCCCGTTTCTCAGATCGAGGATTACGAGAAGGCCCTGGCCGAGTTCCGCGATTCTCTGTCTGCAAAGCCGAAGATCGTCACGTACCACGACACCTCTTACATCGCCGTCCCGATATCCAGGTATCACTTCACGGACAACAAGACCTACGAGTGCGAGGCTACTGGATATGATGTGAAGATGCTTTGGCACAAGTCCTTCCAGGAAACGAAGTATATCACCGATACCTATCCGGTTCCACCGAAGTTCGCGTTGTCTCCCTTCGTGGGCGGCCGCCTCTACCTTCCCGGGACTTTCTACCTGGGGGCCGGCATCCGGGCGGACTTCTGGTCCGGGCGCTGGCAGTTCTCGCCGTCCGTCGGCTACGGCATGACATTCGCCGACAAATCCTTCCAGCATGGCTTCTCGGCCGAGTTTACGGCCTCCTACAATCTGATTCTTAGGTAATGGGTAAAGCAGGCGTCAAAATAACGGCAAGGTCCGGCAAGAGTGGCACGAAAGTTGCAAGTAGCACTATTCGTGTCACCGGCGCCGCTGGGAAGCCAAAAGGAAAAAGGATGTTCCAGACAAAGGCGCAGTTGACCGTAAGGGTAGAGACTACGCAGAATGGACAACCAAGACCGAAGAGCAGATCTTAAAAGACTCGTTGATACGTTGCGCCGTGTAACAACAGCGGTGCAAGTTCTTCCTTTCGTCTATTCAGCGCTCAGCATCGTCACTCTGTCCGTCTATAATTTCATTCCAGAGGAGGCCCAATCGCAACTTGATACACTGTTCTACATTTCCCCTGTTTGTATCGTTGCGTTTTTAATTCTATCCAAACTCCTCCGCCTTTGTAAATGGCACAAGACAGCATGTATTCTTCCCGCAATTCCGCAAATTGTGGGCTTTATTGATTGCTATATCATAACCCTGACCGTATCGGAAGCATATATTATTAACGCGGTGATTATTGTTATGACTGTATTGCTTCTGATCGCGGCCTACAAAGTCTTTTTCAGATAATGGACGAGAAAATCGATTTCATCCTGGAGGTGTTCGACCTCCTTCGCGCAAAATTCAAGCGCGGTGATTGCACTAAGGAGCAGACAGACGCCATGTACCGCGTCCTTTCCGAAAACCTTCCAATCTGGGCCACGTCCGACGAGTTGGCCGAACACTACGGCAAATCGAAGGCTGCTGTCAACGGCATCATCAAGCGCAAGATGATCCCGAAGCCCCGGAGGAACGTCAGCATGTACTCCTTCAACGTCTTCCACAAACTTGTACCTAAGAACTGGACAAAACATCACTGATTGTCAGCGGCTTATCTTTATTTCGCCCACTCCTTCATAGGGGTGGGCTTTTTGCTGACCTTTGTATCGACGATAGCGCTATTCGTGGACCTAATTATTTAACAAAAAAGCTATTTACTATGGCAGAAGATAAAACCATCATCATGCCCGACAACCAGAACAATGGTTGGGGCAACATTCCCCTCGCCTTTGCGCTGAATGGCAACAATGGATTCGGTTGGGGTAACGGCTTCGGCTTCGGCGGTGGCGGTTTCCTGACCGGCATCCTGGGTGGCGTCCTCGGTGGACTGATCCCTGGATTCCTTGGTGGCAACGGCTTCGGTTGGGGCGGCAATGGCAACGGCAACGCTGCTGCGTCGCTCGGCGCCCAGGCTACGGCCAACGCGAACACCGACCTTATCATCCAGGCCATCAACGGCACGGACTCCGACGTCCGCCTGCTGGCTTCCACGCTGAACAGCGACATCGACAGCGTGCGCCTGGCCATCAACACCGTGCAGGGCGCAATCGCCACTGTCGGCGCCAACCTCGGCCTCACCGGCCAGCAGGTAATCAACGCCATCCAGAGCGGCAATGCAGCCATCGCCAGCCAGCTTTGTCAGTGCTGCTGCGAGATGCGCCAGCTTACCGTCGAGCAGGGCTATCAGAATCAGATTCGCACCATCGAGCAGACCAACACCCTCGGGTCCCAGGCTGACCGCAACACCGCCTCCATCGTAGGCGCCATCAACGGTCTCCACACCGACATGACCCGCGAGTTCTGCGCCGTGAAGGAACGCGAGATGCAGGCCGAGATCAACCGTCAGGCAGAGATTATCACCCAGCTTCGCAACGAAGCCGATAACGCCCGCCAGACCAACGCGATTGCGGCCATGCTCAGCCCCATTGCCCGCGAGGTGGATGACATCAAGTGCAAGATGCCCCAGACTGTTCCCGTCCAGTGGCCCCAGTTGGCCGCTGTGAACACCACTCCCTACGTGAATGGTGGCTTCTACGGAGGCTGGAACGGTTATGGCGGTTTCGGAGGAAACGGTTTCGTATTCTAAGGAGGGCAATGCTATGTTCGGATGCGTTAATGTAACGACGAACGCGAATGGCATCCCGTATCTTCGCACTACTGGTGTGACGGTCGGTTCCGACGCGGTGGATTTCACTCTGGGTTTCCGGAGGATTCCACCGGTCGGATACCTGACCATCAACATAGCAGACGCGATTCCAGAGGGTACGACCGGAACACTTCCGGTACGCCTGACGCTCAACGGGCAGACCCGTGCGCTGACGTCTTTCGGCGGGGTGGCAGTCACAGCCGCCGACCTGACAGGAACCGGCATTATCACAGTCTTCTACGACTGGTATAACGGTGTCCTTCAAACAACTTCACCAATCATTTAACAACAAACAACCATGCTCAGTAATTTACGTCCTGGGACGCCGGTGTTCGTCATTTTCAAGAATGGCCCGAGCGTCGCAACCGCGAAGGTCGCACAGCTAAGCAGTCAGTACCCTCCGCAGTTCAATTTCCAGATGCCGCAAGGCGGTATCAATAGTATGTCCCCGATGTTTGATCTCACGCTCGAAATGAACGGGAAGACCGAACTGTTCCAGAGGATTCCGACCAACGTTTCCATAGCCGAATTCCCCGACAGGGGCATTATCCTCAGCGAGACCAGAGATGGTGTCCTGAATGAGATAGGGGCTATGCGGAGCCAGGCCGCTTCCGAACTGGAAAAGAGGGGCTTCTACGAGAAGACCGTGAGCAACTGCGATGCGATTCTCCTTGAATTCCACCCGGAAATGAAAAGGGAGCGCGAGCAGTCTGCAAAGATCAACAAGCTGGAGGAGCAGATTGCCGGAATGAGCGACCAGATTGCGGCCTTGACCGGGATGATCTCGAAGACCCTGGGCAAGAAAACCAAGGAGGAATAAAAATGGGATACCGAGTTTACGATTTTGGCCGCAGGGAGCACAGCGGCTCCGAGGCCGAGGCTTTCTTCCGTGCGGCAGAAAAGGCCCGTGCAGCCGTCGAGGAAATGCACGACCTGGCCTGCGAAATGGAAGACCGCTACGGCGAGCGCTTCTACGGGATGCGTAACGACGGATACGGCATGAGGGAGAACTACCCTATGCACGATGGCTACGGCGAACGCGGAATGTGGGGAGAGCGCCGGATGCGCGACTCTCGCGGTCGGTTCATGTAGAAACAACCGGGGCGGGGAAACTCGCCCCTTAAAAAGAAACAACTATGTCAAGGTTAGACTCTTACGACATACTGCCTCAGGGTATGCGTGAATACCTGTCGTTTAATGACTTTCACTTCTCAAAGCCCATGTATCGCTGGGCTGTTTCCATGATGACGGACCAGAACGGGAAGAAGGCCGAATTCATGGAAAAGGAGCAGGTGATGGACGTCCTGAAACGGATCTCCGTCACTGTCGAGAAAGATATGGGGTATGACATCCCGTATGTTTATGCCATGGCCCGCTCGGACTACTTCGGCTCCTCGATCACCGACGAGGCCCACCTGGCGAAATTCGTCAAGGACTACATCGACGATCCCGACGGCTATGAGACGCGGGCTTTCGACGAGTTCCTGGCAAAACTGAACGCGAAGGGCGTTTCCGTTCCCTGGGAGGACCTGCTGTAATGATTGAAAGGCTCGTCCATATCCGGCGCTGGGATGTATTGTTCCTCTTCTGTTTTGACACAAGGGACCTGGAACGCATCCAGTCGGCCCTGCTCTGGGCAGACGCGCCAGATTCTATCATCCATCAGGTGTCAGAAAACGTCCGGGCCGGATATTTGAACGAGGGATTCACTTACAGCAATCCTCCCATAAGGAGGACGGTTTATGGCGTCGGGATGGCAAGCTCCGGTCCGCAGGTACTTGACTCCATCGTGCATGAGATAATCCATATCATACAGCACGTTGGGCAGGAGGATGGGATGGACCCGTATGGCGAGGAGGTTGCCTATCTTGGCGGCAATATATCAAGGGAAATATCAGACATTGTGTGTCAACTCTCGTGCCCGCATTGTCACGACCCGCAGATGTGATATCTCCGGGAAGAAGCCCCACCAGTTTTTGCGGTCTGGCGGGGCTTCTCTTTATTCAGGCTTGGCGGAGCGGTAGGCTTCAACCTCCTTCTGATACTCAGGCGTGTTGCAGAATCCGCAGCATCCCATCTCGGGGCAGAACCCTCGATAGACGCACTGTCGGACCATGACGGTGGCCAACTCTGGGTCAACTTCCTTCATCTTGTCCTTGACCATCTGCCACGCCTCTCTCGTTTCTTTCGACGCCTTGTTGCAGAGGCGCTTTCGTGAGATGTTGATGACGGCCTGGGCGTTGACGTAAAAGTCCTGGTCGTTAGGAGACCCTTGCGGCATCTCGTCCCTTGGAACCGGATTCTTGCGCCGGTCATCGCGCTGGGAGTGGATAAACGGAAGGATGAATGGGTGCCTGAGCAGATGAACGCCGATCCACTGCTTCAAGTCCTTGAAGGCGATTCGGTATTCCACAAGTTTGATCTGACTGTGCTCTGCGAACAGGCTTTTCAGTTTGAACTCGCGGCTCGGTTCCTTGTCGAGCGGTTCCTTGCCAACGGTGCGACGGGCCGCATTGAGCGCCCTCTTCCAGGAGGTCTCCTGTGTTACTTCTACTTCAAGCGCCATAGTCCTGCGGTTCAAACGATTCGACATACAGGCGGGCGGTCTTGTAGCCGGAGACCATCTGGAAAGCCTCGATGGTCTTCTGCTTCGGCCAGTTCTTGCCGATTTCAATCTTGTAGAGGGCCGTAGGCGTGATGTTGAGGGCTTGGGCCAGGGAGCGCTGCGTGATGCCCTTCTCCTCCCTGAATTTCTTGAATACCTTTCCTATGTTCATAGTGTCTGCTGGATGCCGCACACGTGCAGGATCCGCTGCAACTCGTGTACGTAGTTGATGTCTGTCTCCACCTTCGTCCCGTCCCGGTCGAACGAGATGTGGAAGTAAGGAATCCTCGACGGATAGTTGCACGGGGACCAGGCGATTGTGTCCGGCGTCGGAAACTCTATGGCCAGCGCTTCCTCGGACAGAGGGAGCGGTTCAATGTTGCTTCCGTTGCTCACGTATGGACCAGGCTTGTGCGGCCCGGGATTCACCGGAGAATACATGATCCGGTCCTCGGTGAGGCTGACGATTCTGGACGGAACCATCTGGCCGTAGAAGGGGGCCAGAACCAGGTCGTTGATTTGCAGTTCGGTAGGTTTCATCCTACATGTTTGCTATCTGGTTAATGACGCCTTCGATGGCCGCTTTCTGGTCGCGTACCTTCTTCTTGAGAAGGCCGTTGGCATCGGCCCGGTGCGCCTGCATCTCGAACTGAGGGATGAGGTTCAGGAGGCCCTGGATGATAGCGGCCTTGGACAGGTACTCCACGGTGTTCTCCTTGGTCATATCGTCCTGCTTCCTGTCGTATGCAGAACCGACAAAGCCGTTGTCATAGGCTCCTTGCAGTCTCACGAAAATCTTCGCGGGCTTCTTCACTTTGGGTGCTTCTTCTTGTTTCATAACTTCTTAAGATAAAAATTTTTCAAAACTTCCTCGGTTATAATACCCTCGCCCTTGAAGGACCGCAGGTGCTTGAACACCTCATTCACGTAGTCCATGTAGGGCGAAATGTCGGCCAGGAGGAGCACGAACCGAGCCAGTTCATTGGCCTGCTCCTGCCAGATCTGGACGTCCTTGTAGTTACGTTTCGACTCGTGCTCGTATATGTCCTGGCAGAGGTCTTCATTCAGGATGCAGGCGGTCTTCACGGCCTGCATGTAGCGGTTGAAGGTCTGCTTCTTCTGCTGCTTGAAGCACTCCTTGTTCTTTGCCATCCGGCGCTCGCAGTCCCTCATGATGAGGTCCATCGCCTGAGACATTAAATAAAGGCTGTTGGTCATCAGCCCAATGGTATCAGTCTCATTCATGCTCTATGAATTTCCAGCGAAGTATCTTCATGTCATCTGGTATGCCAAGCCAGCCACCTTCCCATATTCCCGCTATCTTCGGAACGTAGATCCACCAGCGTTCGTCGCAGTCGTACATCAGCACAACGTAGCGGCAAAATTCAAGGCCGGAAACCTCACAAAGGTAGTAAAAATTTCTGGTACTATCGTCAGGTTTCGGAGGCGCGTATTCCTCAAAATTGTGCCAAGGGTTATTCATGTTTCAGTTCTTTATAGTCTCTGTAAATCATTCCGAGGCGGGCGCAACGGAGCATCTTATCCTTCGCGCTCAGACACGGGTTGTTCTGCTCAACGTCGGCCACGATTCCAAGCGCTACGGCCTCCATATCAGCAGGAGAAAGGCTGGTATTACGCCAGCCTTCTGCGGTTGCGGGAATAGGTACGTATGCCATACTACAAACTCTGAACGTATTCCTTCATGTCTGCTACGTAGGTCTCTCGCTCCTCTTTCTCGATGTCTTTCAGTTCATCGTACAACTCCTCATCGAAGATGTCCGCGACGGCATCGTCCAGAAGTTCTATAAGTTTCTCCGGCTTCACGGCATCCAACTCAACCTGGCCCAGGCCGTCCCAGTTGGCAGAGCGGGAGTCCGTAACCTTCGTGGGAGCGGGCGGCAGGTGCCAGGCAATCACCTGGTCCTCGACGAGGCTGATGCGGCGAACCTCGATCTCCTCGCACCCGAGTTTCATGATGTTCTCCTTGAGCGCTCTCGGGATGTCCTCTCCGGACGGATCGTAGTCACCGAAATAGAGGATGATGGGCATCTTGCCGTGGTCAACAGCCTCCTGGAAGCGGATAGCAGCGTCGTGCAGGAAGGTGAGGGATGGGTAGCCCTTGCAGGCGCCAAGCGCAATTCCATGAGCGAGGCACGGCTTGTAGAAGACGCCCTCCAGGGCCTTCTTCTCGATGAATACCTCCGGGTAGTACGGCTGATTCTCCCACTTGTTGCGGTAGTAGTGTTCCATCCAGAGTTTGATCTGGCGCTTCGCCGTGGACTCTTCCTCCTCCAGGTCAACCGGATCGGCGATGGTGTTGCAGGCCAGCGCACGGTCGCGGTCACTGAAAGCGTCGAACCGGATGATGCCGTCCCATCTTGCCTGGCCGGTAGCAGCCACGACCCTCTTGTAATGCTGAATGTCATTCGTCATCCCACGGCTCACTAACTGGTAGTGAAGTCCACGGATGGTCAAAACACCTGGCTCATAGTTGCTCAGAATGTCAACTGAGTTCTCGATGATCCAGTCTCTCGTAAAAATGTCTTTAGTCCTTTGTGCCATTATTCTTATCCTTAAAGTGTTGACAAATATGGTCCAGTTCTCCGCACCGGTAGTACAACTGGATGCCATGATAAACCTCCTTCGGGCGCATCTTACATACCCAGGCGTCATAGTATGCACCCCTCTTATTCCGGCCCTCGATGCGGTTCTTGCAGTCCCGGCAGCGCTTGTCATCCGGCGCTATCCCTCTCGGTATGTACGGAACGACGTGGAGTACGCCATGAAGGACATAGCCCCTATAACCTGGCGCCATCCGGTAATCTCCCGGGCCAAGAATCTGTGTCTCGCTCGCTTTCATAATGCAACTATCGTGCCAACTTGCGCCCCTTCCTGTACGTCACCGTAACGAACTGGCCGATGCGAAGGTCGTGGCCTGGAAGTTTGAGCGCGTGAATTACCTCGTGACCCTCCGGATACCGGAAGGATAGTTCAACGATGTCATCATGGCATACGTCATAGACCATGCCAAGAGCCTCGAAGATGATGTCTTCGTCCTGGGCCTTCATCTTCTTCGGGCCGAGCAGGAAATTCAGCAGTTTTCTCATGGCTTCTTGATTCTAAAGATGATATCGCACTCCACCGGATCATTCGTCCACTTCACCGCGTCCCCGAACATGTCGCGGTGCGGTAGTTCCAGTTTATTGTACGGGTTGAAACACCGGCCATGCGGCCATGGATTTTCCCTGGACCACCAGACGTCCCGGTTTCGTTCCGGTTCCTCCCTGAAAAAATTTTCCTTCTTGTTTCTGTCCTTGGCCAGGTAGCCATGGATGGAAACCTCTACGTATTCCACCTTCTGTTTTTTGTGGAAGAGATTCTTAAAAAACTTAATCATTGTCAATCAGTTCTACGGTTATTCTTACTTTTTTCATCCGATACTTATCAAGCCTCGTTCCATCTGCGGGTAGAGGAACCTGATTGAACGGAAACAAAATGTCACGACCTGAACGAACGTGAACCTCCGGGCCTATCTGAGGATCCATCCACTGAAAGCCCGTAATGTGTCCTTCCGTCTTTGATATAATCATTTTACGAGTTCAAATTCATACGCATACACATAGGGATTGGACCCCCATGTTCCATTTCCGGACACCTTGTTGATGAGGACTGCGAAGGCATCGCGTGGAGTCATTGCGTACCATTGTGTCGTTTTTCCTCCCCATCCTTCAAAGGAATAGAAACCTTGCGGCACCTTTACAATCCCTTCCTTCATGCAGTCCTCATCGCTGATGTCCTTGAGCCTTTCCACCTTGATGTTCGTAATTCGGATTTGGTGAGGCATCATTGTCGGGTGAACAAACATTTTGTTCTTCCATCCTGCGTGGTACATTATTGGGGCTTCAACATATCCGAGAACCGGAAGGCCATCAGAAAAAGGAAGGATAGTAGGTTCCTTGATGTAAATAAACTGTAACATGTGCGGGTCATTTCCCGCATCCATATAACTCTGCGCCACGGCAACGACCTCGCCGGGCTTGAAAGAGGAAAACTCCAACAATGAATCTTCCACCGAAAGAGCATCGAGCGTATTATCAAAGTATTCTTGACGATACAAGCACGCCTTTTTGTTGATACACGCCGATACCGCTCTCCTCGTCATAGTCTTGCGGCCATCAAGGACGGCCTGTGTCAGACCGTACTGGTCATTGAACATTATCTTCTGCATGACTCTTTTCGTTTTTACTGTTGTCAATTACCTTGATAAACCGAATCGCCGGTACGAACCCGATGAGGATCACCAGGCCAAGCCAATGCCAGAAGTTCGTGAAAAAGAACTCGCAGAGATACTTAACTGTTTCCATGCTCCTGAACAAATTTTACACACTCATACATACTATGCTCATGATAGAAGTTGCTGGCCGCTTCCCGGCTCCCGAGAATATCTTCCAGATCGTCCAGCAAATAGCACGCCGTCTGGTCAGGTCCGCATCCCTCGTCATCGTATGGCTCGCGGTTCGACATCTCATAATCCGTACACTCCTCATGGGCCTTGAAGTCACAGAATCCATCATAGTCGTTGACCTGATGGAAATACCTGGTGCCCGGCTCGATGGCGCATCCGCAAATTTCGCAGACGTGCGTCTTCCTGGCTACCGGGTGGTCAGTGCGAATTATTGTCATCGCTTGTGCTTTTTGCGTTTCTTCTTTGGCGCAGTGTAGTTGGACCCGCGCCCTTCCTTGATTTCACCCGGAAATGTAACCTCGCAGAAGTTCATCCGGTACTTGAGAGAGGCCGAACACTTCTCGGCCCCGTAGTTGCTTTTCGGACAGCAATCACACCCCATCGAACAGCCCTCCTCCTTCCTTCTGGCTCTTTATCTCGGCGTCCACGATCTTCTCCAGTCGCTTCGATTCGTCCAGGTCGTACTGCTTCCGGAACGTGAAGAAATTGCGCTGGTGTTCGCGCATTTTCTCCACCAGGTCAACAAATTCCTTGTAACTCATTGGTCTCTCAATTCTTCTTGGAAAACCCAGTCGCGAAGTTGGTCGAAGGTGTCGTACAGTTGCTCCTCGCAGAAGCCCTGATACCGGTCAATGCCTTCAAGGTAGTATGTTACCCTTCCGAAATTCTCCGATCCGCCATTGGCGTCAATCTCTGCACCCTGGATGGTTATCTTTCGGATGGCTACGCGCTGAGGAAAATTCTCAACCATAATCCATACCTTGTCTCCGACTTCGTATTTGGTCTTAATATTGAACTCCATAACTGAAAGAAATTGGGGCGGCGGCGCGTGTCATAATGGTCTGATTTCACGGATTGTATTTTAGCGTAAAGTAACGCACCTGCCTGACTCACGCCAGGCTTTTCCGCCCCAGGTTAAACTATTCCTCCTCGGGTTCCTCCTCCATGCCGGGCAGGGTGGCATCCGTAACGATGGGCATGATGATAGCCATCGGGCCGGCCTTCTGGTCTTCCTCGTTGGTGGAGCGGATAAAAATCTTATCCTTGGCCGTAGTGAAGGCCATGTTGATGTGGTCCATATTGATAGCCTCGGCTATCTGCTTCAACCTGGACGGGCTGATACCGATCTGCTTGATAGGAGTGTGTCCGGTCTCGGTGGCCAGGATGGTCTCGAAGTTCTGAACGAACTCCTTGTCGGAACGCTCCAGGCGGAAGCGGATCTGCTGGCCCTGCCAGACAACCTTGATGTACACGACCTCTTCTGCCTGCTCCAGAAGGTTGCCGTAGGCATCTTCGGCGGCCATCGTGCGCTTGATGGTGACGACATCGAAATCGTACAGCATCTTGAGCAGTTTGTGGTGGATGCAGAAGCCGTTGAGGGCCTGGATCTCTTCGTCCTCGAACGTGGTGCAGTAGGCGAGCGGCACCTTCACCATGATGTGCGCGTCCGTAGCGTAGGCGTTTCCGCCCTGGAAGTACACACGTTCCATGTTCTGCCGCAGAGCGTCTTCCTTCTCGCAAGCCTTGAACAGTTTGTACTCCTTCAAGAAATTGTGTCTTTCTTTGCTCATAACTTTGGTATTTGGGTTTGTTTGAAAATTTCTTCTGTAAGGCGTGCTATGTCTTCCGAGAACTTTGCTTCTACTCCAGGGTTAAGTGGAAGCAATACGTTCGGGTCGGCTGGAATCTTTGGCGCTTTTTCTGCTCCATTGAGAAATAAAATCGGACGGGCGGACCTCTGGTACATCTCAATGGCCCTTCTGGACGTCTCGTCAATGCAGGAAGCGAGCCATTTCATCTCCTTCTCGAACATGTTCTGAAAGGACTCTGAGATTACGTCCGCAGGTTCGGTCTCTTCGTACATCCAGGCCACGTTCTCGTCAACGAATTTCTTCAACTTATCAGGCGTAAAGAGCGCCTTGATGTAGTCAAGCGTTGCCATAGATTTCCGGGTTTAGTTTCTTGATAATCTCCACCTCCTCGCGGTGTCTCTTGACGGCCTCCCTCACCCGGCTTCCCGGGCGCACCGCATACTCGATGAGCGGCTTCTGGACAACCACCACCTTCGCCTCCGGGAAGAGATATCTGATCCAGAACTCCCAGTCCTCGTACATAGTCCCGTCCCGGTATCCTCCGGCATACTGCCAACCGGCCCGTCTGAACATGCAGGAGTTCGGAAGGCAGTTGTTTTGCAGCAGAGAGTCATAACCCTTCCACTGGCGCCGGACGAGCCAGTCCTTCTCCGGACTGATGTGGTGGACCCACGGGACGATGAGGTCTGCATCCGGATTCTGTTGCACGGCCAGGGCATACTCGTATAAAGCCCGTGGAGCGAGTTTGTCATCCGCATCCAGGGGAAGTATCCACTCGGAGCACGAACGCTCAATAGCGGCGTTTCTGGCCGCTGCTACGCCTCCGTTCTCCTTATGTATCGCCGTGCACCTCTGGTCTTCTCCTATGGCCAGCAGGATCTGCTCCCACGAGCCGTCCGTGGAGCCATCGTCAACGACCACCAGGTTCCAGTTCTTGAACGTCTGGGCCTGGACGCTTCGGATGGCATCGCCCACGGTGCGCTCCATGTTATAGCAGGGAATTATTACTGTGACTGTGAACATAAATTCTCCTTTAATTCGTCATAGTCCTTCTCGGCCTTGTCCTTCTTGATGAGGTCGTAGATGAACTGCTTCAATTCGCCAACTTTGATATAATCTTCCATACTTAATCATCCTTTTTTGTGTTAAGTCCAAGTGCATAGAAATGGCGAGCAACATATTTAATCAATTGACTCTTGACGTGAAAATTCATAAACCTCTCGGCAATGCCCATCTACAACACCAGTATCTCCAGGCTTCCATTCTTGGTAATAACTTTTACCATTTATTTTTACTCTTGGTTTCATATCTAAATCAAAAAGGGTGCGTTCCTCAATATGGGAGAGCAGGTAGTTACATCGGGGTAATCTACATACCACGCACCCTACGGTTTTACATCAGTTTCTTGAGATCAGAGTATAAGGATTCAAGCAGTTTGATTTCACTATCACAAATAAGATTTGTTGCTAAACCGAGAGCTATCATCTACTCATCGCTCGACTTCCAATGAGGCTGAGGACGGAGGGACTTGATCATATTATAGAGTTCTTCCACACGCTCTTCTTCGTAATAATCATAAAGAGCACACTTTATATCACTAAGATTTTCCTCATCCTCCTCGCTCCACTCTTGCTTGGGTGGAAATACATTGATTTTGAACCAATCTATTTGGTGCTGGGTTAAACCAACTTCTTTTATGGCTTTGCGAATAATATTCTCGTCCCACTCTTGCTTTGATGAAAAATTAAATCTTTTTGGAAGGAACTTAAGCCAAGAAATTAACCTTGTGAAGTGCCTACTATAATCCGGTTGGTTCTTCTTGTCCTGTTCTAATTCTTTTAAAATAAGATTAACAACTGACTCATCTTCCCCACTCCACTCTGCGGGCTGCTCTACAAGTTCGTATTCACCTTCAAAACTGAATCCTATAAATCCTCCACCGTAAGTATCAACTGACTCTATATTATATCCGTCTTCTCTGATGTGCGTTATCTTCCATGGGTTTTCCCATTTCTCTTTTGTGGATTTTATAACAATATCTCCAACTCGGAATTTCGGAATAACAATCTTGATTTCTTGCTTCTGCTCTTTCTGCTTTTCGAGCCAAGCCGTCCATCTATCTGCGACATCCTTGTCAATGTCAAAGACTCTTGCTTTATCAACGGCATCTAATAACTCTTTCCTTATCCTCTCATCCTCGCTATCACACACCTTAATACTGTCAACGTACACATGTGCAAGGTACAGCTTACCGTCCTTGACGTAGAAGACCTTCCCGCAGATGGACGTGGGGTCCTCCTGGTCTTCGAGTTCGTATCCCTGGAACGTACCGCTTACGGTCACTTTTGTAGGACTCTCTTTCGCCGTGACCTTGGCGCCAATCTTGATTTTGCTCATATCTCAAAGTGTTATTTCGTATTCTATTCCACAGAGGCGAAGGGCGTTCTGGAGTTCGTGGACAAATTCCAAGTTTGCTGCACCTACGAAATCATCTCCTCCCTTCCTGTCAAAAATGGCAATATCAAGACCGTTTCTTGAAAACCCGTTCTTTTCCAAGATTTCGGGCGTGAGAGGAATCGGCTCAAGCGAACAAGGATCCACCAAAACGACAACGCCGTCATCGTACACAACCTCGACAGACTCATCCTCTCCGTCGAGAAACACGTTATCATGTATGTTGCGGACCCGTACAACCAGCCCGTTGTATAGGGCGTAGTTTCCGAGCATGAGTTGTTTTGCTTTCATCGTCTCTCTTCTTGAAATAATCGTTTAACACCTTGCAGAAGTCTCCGGCCTCAGCCACGCACTTCTTCTCATTCTTGTTCCAGTGCCAGCATCTCAGGCACCAATTTACCCCCCCCCCTCATATCAGTCACGCTCATCCGGATCGGGGCCATCATCCTCAACCACCTCCAATTCTCCCCAATCAAATTCCATGCCAGGATCGTCGCACTCGCCACAGGGGATGACGCATTTAATCTCGACATCATCCACGCTCTCAAGTTCGCATCCTCCCTCACCCTCGTAGCAATAATTGCTGGCCAGGTTTCTCGCCAATCCCTCATTATTGGCAGGTACAGTCACCGTCACCCGCTGGCTTGCGGGCGCGTCAATATCGTAGCATCCGCTGCCCCTCCACTGGGAAGGGCAGTGCGGATCCTCTTGTCTAACTGTTCCCCTCAGGAGAACGCATACTTCAAAGCACTCCATCGTAGTAGAATTTCTTGAAGATGTCGAAGAACTGCTTCCCGGCATAACGGGCGAGTTCCCCCGTCTTAAATGCAAGGCGGGCGCCGAGGCTCGAGCGCGCGTCCGACCAGGCGTCGAGCGAGCTCACGCAGAGCGGCCCCGACTTCGACCCGTCAGACGAGCTACCGCCGACGAGGCAGACCGTAGGCTCCAGTTCCTTCCGCCTGGATGCGCTCAGGCCCTCCCACTCGGACTTGGTGTAGTGCCAGTAGTAAGGGTAGTACCGAGTCTCACCATCCTCGAACGTGGGTTTCCATCCTTCGTTGAGGACGGCAACGATGATGCGCATCTTGAGGTATGCCAGCACGTCCGGCTCCATCTTATCCGTCTCATTCTCGGCCAGCCACTCCTCCTCGGACTTGCCGGTCACTTCGCGGCACGCATCGTCGAAGGTCTTGATGCGCTCCATCACGTTGTCATCTACCAGGACGTAGGCGCCGTCCTTGAACTTCAATGCCTTTCCCTCAGGGATTTCGATTGTAACTTTTTTCATGGTTCCTATGATTTTTGAATGTCTTTAATGTAATGGCTGAGGATGGCCGCAGTGAGCGGCCTCCCGTTCCGTGTGCAATATTTCTCCGGGTTTTTCTCGTAGAGTTCCCGGGCGTCGGCCACTATCTCCTTCCTCGGCCTGCGCTTGAGGACCTGGATAGTGACCCAGGAGTACAGAGCGGAATCATCTTTCCACTCCTGAGACTTACCGGCTGCAACCGCACCTGCGGCGGCTGTGGCCTTACTGGTGTCGCAGCCCTTGGACCGGCCAAGGTGCGTGACCCAGTTTCCGCTTTTAGAGAAGAAGCCGCCGTCTTCCTTGATCTGGCGCTGGCGCTCTGCAAGGGCAACCTTCGTATTGATCCTGCCCATGATAGCCTGGCGCTCCCACATGGCGAACATCACCGTGAGGATGAAGCGGTCGCAGGACGGAAGGTCACAGAATATCAGCCTGCGGTCCCCGACTGCATCCAAGATATCCAGCGCCTCCTGTACGTTACGGCATCTGTCCGTCTTCGCCACCACCAGAACGTAGTCCTTTTCCTTGCACTCTGCGATAGCGTCCCAGAGGCCGGAGCACTCCTTGAGTTTCGTACCTGACCTCACGTCCGTGTACGTCGCTACCGGCTCCCGGCCCATGAACGTCTTGGCGATGGTGCTCTGGGCAGACAGACCCAATTCGCTGTCACCCTGCTCCTTCGTCGAGACGCGGCGCCACAGTACGTATGGCCTGCGCTCATCAATGGTTTTTATTTCGACTCTTCTCTTTTTCATGGCAAATACTAATACCAGCCCCCGTGCGCATACACGTCGGGAACCTTGACTGTGAGATACGTCAAAGGAAGGCAATACCCGGTACTGCCGTCACTCTTGCGATACACTACGAACCGCGTGACGTAGAACATGTCGGGATCATCCTGCCTCTCGATAAACTTGTCAGCCGTGCGCTTCTGAGAGTAACACTTGACCTCCTCGGCATGGCAGGTACACTTAATGTCCTTCCTTTTGTAAACCTTGTAAACGTACTTTCCCATATTACTTTCTTCTGGCCAGCATGTCATCCAGATATGCCAGCAGCATAACTACAAAAAACATGCCTAATCTACCTCCACCACTTCAACTTTTACTTTTTCGGTCTCATAGACCTCTCCAAGAGTCGCGACGGATGCCCAGGAAGAAATCTCTATTGCAAGAGGAATTCCGTTCTGTGCAAGTTCGTCACCGACAACATCGCGGACGTCTTCATAGCACGCCTGCTCATTGTCACTGAAAGCGCTGACCAGGTATTTACCGGTCTTGTCTGTCACTTTGAACATTGTCATAGCCTTACCTTTTTTCGTTAAATATCTCTGGGATGAAGGCCAATCCGCAGATAATGAAGATTACGATATACATACCTGGTCGAGTTGATCGTGGTACGCACTAATAGCCGCATCACCCAGGTCCCAGCGGGACGTATTGGGCGGCGCCTCCACTGATACCGTCCAGACATGGTGGCCTCCGACCTGCCGGATCCGTACCAGGTTATTGAAGTCCTCGCGGGTTACGTTGAGGACGTACTTTTTGTGCTGGAATACGAATGTCTCACGCATCATCATCCTCCTTGTAGAAGTAAAAGTCGATGTTGTACCTTGACTGGGTGTCACCGTAACACTCGGTCCGCACCTTGATGTCCTTGTCGAGGAAGTGCTGCTCCATCTGGTACTTGAAGTTCTTGATGACCTCCTCCGGAAAGATAAGGGACTCCTTGTCCGTCTCGCACCGGACGGAGATGTCAGCCTCCTCATCCTTCCACTTGGCCTGCCACAACTTGTCATACTCGTAGAAGGCAACCCTGCGGATACCGTTGATATTGCGGCCAACCATGATGCTGTCCGCGAAGGAGAAAAGCCCGCCTTTCTGGATGAACCCGGGCTGGTCACACTTGATATCCTTTATGTAAACCCTGCGTGCCATGGCCTTACAGTTTTGCGTTGACGTCCCTGGGCTTATCCATGTAATCCATGTGCGGATCTGTGCAGATGGGGCACTCCTTAATGGTCAGGGAGTATTTCTTCCCATCCCGGCCACCCCACATGAAGTTGGTAAGGGTGGATTCCGGGTTGTGGTTTTCCTTTACGATGCGCTCCTTGTTAAGCTCGATGTCGGCAATAGCCAGACCGAGCGATGCGAACACGTTGACGGTGGCGCCGTCCTGGTCAACGATGAGATATACTTTTTCCATGATTAGCAATGTTGATCTATGTTGTGTTTTACCCAGTGGGCGAGGTCTTTACTGTAAGCCTCGCACTCCCGAAGCCCTTCCCCGATGACCATGGAGATGCACCCGCCCATACCGGCCCGGTGCATTTCATTCATGAGGGCGATGAATCTTTCCTTGTAGTCCATGGCCTTACGCCTTGAAACGGTTTCCCGCACGATTGATGGTCTCGCGTGTGAAGATCCAGGTGTCCATGATGATCATCTGGACGTAGGGTTCCTGTCGGAAGATGAACACGCACATGTGGCGCACATCCACCCTGGACGGACGCTGAGCCTCCAGCCGGATCTTATCATCACACCAGGGATAGGCAATATCAGCCTGGATGTTACCTTTGTTGCTCTTGAAGTGCTTGTCAAGAGCGGCGTTGATTTTTTCGATAATATTCATAGCGTTGAATTTTAATAGGATTCGTCGTAATGGTCATAACCACGGCCCCATGAGAAGAGCGTGGCCCAGTCCCGGCTCGTGCTGCCCTCCTGGACCCAGTGTCCGTTGGACCGGAACGTATAGATCTTGGTGCAGTGGTACAGCCCGCAGGCCGTGACCTCAATCTTCTTGGGCGATATCACACGGGTCACCTTGGCCTTGCTGCTGTCGGAATACCAGTGGATCGTGCCGGTGGCGCCCACCTCCGGGATAACGTGCGGGCGCATCTTCTCCATCCTCTCGTCAAGCTCGTGCCTCTCGTCCCACAGGTCACCCCATTTCTTGTGCTCCTCTGGGATGTCATGCCGGAGACCTTCCGTCTCCTTCTCTATCTCATCCCTCCGGTCCAGCACCCACAGAAAGTCCTTCCACGGTACATTGAGTTCTATCTTTTCGCGTTTCATGGCTAACAGAAATTGATTACCCTGGCCCACTGGCCGTATGAATAGTTTCCGTACATATCCCTGAGCGTATCCCGGTCCATGCCGGTCTGCTCCTGGGCGATGTCGAGCAGGTCCTTGTAGTCCCAGCTCAGAGGCAGGTAAGGCTCCAGCTTTCTCAACCTTTCTTGAAGTTCCTGTCTCATAGGGCGTCATTTTTAGCCATGATGAAGGTGTCAATCTCGTCGTAGTAGTCTCCGTTCCACACGTACCCTTCGTGCTTCTTCTCGAACTCCTTGCCCCACTCCTCGAAAAGGTTGAATATCTGGTCACGGGACATGTCTTTCTCGTCCTGGAGCCTACGATAGATACCAAAGTCGTAGGCTTGCAGGGTTATCTCTTGGATGGTTGTGATGGTGTTGATCATATCTGCTCTATTTGAACAAGTCTGTAATAGGTGTCACCACGCCCCCTCTTGGTGAGTTTGAGGGCCGTGATTGTCTTGTAGAAGGCGTTCCAAGCAGCGGTGGCCACCTGGCCGGTTCCTGGAAGACGGCCACTCGCATAGAGCGCGTCCGTAATCCTTGAATACTGGGCGTGGGTCTCGTCCCATTTCCGATTCTTCCGCACATTGACGGAGAAGCAGCGACCATTTGGGCTGGTCTGAATGGTGATCTTTTCTATCATAGCCTAACCCTCCACGCTGACGAGGTTGGCCACCGCGAACTGGCGCCACCACTGGGCCTCGATGTCGAAGTAGTCGATCTTCTCGGCACACTCCGGCTTAGCCTCTCCCTTGGGCGCCCACAGGCTCCCGTCCTTGAGTTTCATAAGCTCGCGCTTGAGGGTGCCGACGGCCTCGCGGATCGTGCCGTCCTTCTTGCGATAAGAGAACTTAACCGCCTGCTCCAGCATCTTGGATTCGAGGAGCATCACATTCTCGGCTTCTTTTTCAGTCAGGCCGAGGCTGACAAGTTGAACTTTCTGTTTCATGATTCTGTAAGTTTGTGTGTGTACTATTTCTCTACAATTTCCATGCCAACGCATTTGTTGTCAGGGCGCCCGGTCTTTCCGAACATTTCGTCGTGCCAGAAGATAGCATTGTCTATCCTCTCGATGGCCGTGTCCATGTTCTCCTTGATCTTGACCTCCGTGCTGCACGGAGCCGGGCTGGCATAAGGCCAGTACCCGCTGTTCTTGACTTCCCTGAGGAGGCGCCTGGCCTCCACCATCTTTTCCCTGTTTGTCATAACTTCACGAATTTGAGGATTGTTTCGAGGTCCTGATTGTCAGCAATGTGCATCAGGTAGTTCTCGGCATAGGCATCCCACTGCGACTGCAAGTCCGTGAACACGTAGTCCGTGTCAGCGCCTTCCGGCCAACTGAAAGCATCCGACTCCATGATCTCCTCCAAGTCGCGGTCGTAGAGGGCGATGAGGATGGTGCGGAACCGGTCATAACCTCTTGTCCACGCAGCATTGATTGCATCCACCAGCGCCCGGTCATGAGAATTGGTAGTGTCCATAACCTCACGCAGCACGCAAACCTCACCATACTTGAGGCACACATCATGAGGGGTGACGCACTTCGAGTCTTTCACGGCCCCGCAATACTCATCAATCTCCTCGATCTCCTCCTGCGTCAGGTCCTCGGTCTTCTTGTACTTCAACAGCAGGCCGTTGTCGCACACCGCGAATCCATCATAGATGCGGAAGTTGTAACCAACCTCATTGCCGGTGGTAGGCTCCGTAATGAGGATTTCAGCCTTCTCACTGTCCTTCACCCTACGGACCTCCAGCGTCCAGTCGAGGTTCCAAAGAATCTCATTCCCGTGAGAGTCAAACCACGAGTCCGGGAACTCCTCCTGCGTTTCGAGGCCCAGGCTGTTGCCCTGCGTCTCACAGATGCCGAACACGGCCAACTCGGCCCCGTCCACATCCACAATCTTGATGCTTGCGTCCTTATTCTTGAACCCGGCCAGGAAAGCCTCAAGGTCCCTTACTTTCATCCTTCTCATAACATTTCCTCCTGAAAGTCCAACATGATGCGGTTGTACTGCTCGTCATAGTGGGCACCGCTGATCCCACATGTCTGCCACTTGATGTCACACACCACGACGTTTGCGTCCGGGTGCTCCTGCAACAATTTGATGATTTCTTCTGCCTTCATATTTCGTACCTGTTAATTGTATCACATAGTCAATCCATGACGCGACCGTCACGAAATGCTTAACGCTTCCGCGCACGTCGCATTGATATCCGTGGGGGCCGTCCTCAAGGACGAACCCCCCGAACTTCAAAAGTTTCATACCATCGCCTCCTCGATAGAATTGATGGCTTCTTCAATAGAATCGGATGCAGTTTCGAGATTCCCTACGGCCTCCTCCATCTTCATTCCGTTCTCGGCACACTGCAAACCCTCACTGAGATTGTTGAACCCCTCCTGCTCCTCATCCTTGCACTGGTCCACGATCTCCTTGGCCTCCTCCAGCTTGGTCTTGGCCTCTTCAAGTTGCTTGCGTCTGTCTCTGTTCATTTCTTATTAGGTTTTTTACAATGGTCTGTCCATACAGTGCAGTTGAACACTGCAATCATTGCGAGTATCAGTCCTCCGATTCCTCCGTCCCACACGTGCCACTTCCATGCCACAATCAGAATCGGAAGGATGATAACCGCGTAGCCTATCCACTTCTTCATTTCTCCATCCTCCAGCACCAGATGTCGCAGTCCCCGTCATAGACTATCACGTCCGGCTCTCCAAACTCGTCGGCCACGTCCTTGAGGCCGGAGTTGTCGGTGTCATAGAAGTACACCCACTCACCGGGTGTGAACTTTCCTTTCTTGTAGGCGTCAATACCGAAGTATGTTTGAAGGTATCCTTCGTCTGTGTAATCTTCAACTTTGAGGTATCCCCCCTGGCCGAGGTCCAGGCTCCACCTGAACATGGCGATGATCATATTCCACGCTTTCATATTATCCGAGAATTACATGGGTTGGGACATCCTCCGAGAAGTTGTCATTAAGCATGACTGGCATCGAAATGCACACGCCCTTGTCCGTCTTAATGACAGCGGCCCTGCGGCCATCGCAGTGCAGGTAGATCTTGTCCGTTCCAAGAAAGTCCATGGCCTCAATCATGCGACAGAACCACTCAGCCTTGAAACCGCACGGACCAACCTTACAGAACCACGTCGGCAACCACTTGACGCCCTTTCCGTACTCGGCCTTGTGAGCGACGCGCAGGTCCTCAACCCACTTGAAGAACTTCTCGCGGTCGAACGTGTACGCATCGTACCCGCTCTTCTCGGTGCTGGGAATCACATCGCGCCACTTCGGGAAGATGGGATGGTTGTGACCGTCCTTGTCCACGTAGCTGGTGCGGTGCTTAATGGTGTTTGTCACGTGCCCCTCTGGGTCCAACACATTCTCCTCGATCTCAACGAAAGAGCCGTCTTTCAGGATTACAGTACCCTCGTGCTCTTCCGGGTACTCCTCCTTGATGGCAATCAAGAGATGAGAATCGCTGGCTACCTTCATGCCATTGTCATGGTACACGCCACACATGGCCGGACGGATCTCATCGTCGGCCACGTAGTTGTAGATATTGAACTTGCCTGCCTTCGCAGGAGTCATCGCCTCTGCCCGGATCACGTCTTGCAGTAGATCTGCCAACTTTGCGTACTCGCTGCCCTGCAAGGCCACATACACCTTGCTAATTTTGTCAATGCTTGTCTGTTTCATATTCTTGTAAGTTTTTGTTGGTTATGCTACTGCAATAATCGTGCCAACTTTGGCATAGTCACCTTTGATAAACGCATCGTAGATAGCCTGGGCGTTGGCTTTCACCCTCTCGGCCAACAGCGTCAGTTTCTTCTGATTCTTCCGCTCAGCCCTCTCGACCAGGTATCGCTTATACGGATAGTCCATGGCGAAAGAAATCATGTTGAAGTCACCGTACTTGCAAGGCTCGATCTTCACAGCCTTGATGGTCACGTAGTATCCACGATGGGTATAGTTGCAGCCTCCCTTATCGTATTCGGCTGAAATCTGAATATGTGTGCAGTCCAGAATCCCCTGCACCGGGATTGTTACTTTCTGTTCCATACTATCTCACTCTTGTCACGTAGTTTCCGTTTGGCGTATCTTCTGTAATCTCAGAGTAGTCGAGCAACCTCTGACCAAAGTTGTAAGAGTTGCAGATGCGCAGGGCCTCCTTTGCAGTCAGCCCGTCCTTTTCGTACTGAGTAACGGCCTGCTCGTATCCGTCAACAATGAACTGCCGTCCGAGTCCGTCCTTGCAGGCAAGAATCTCACTCTTGGGGACGAGGCAGAACGTGAACTCCGTCAGCACCCATCCTCTGTCCTCGTCGTGCCACAGGTATCCACTCACATGCAGCACCCCGTCCTCGATAGAATAGAACTCATAGGAATGAGGCTCATCGGTGATGCGGGCCAAGTTCTGTTCCGTTTCACACATGAACACATTCTCATCCATCTCAGGGCAGTACAGCGGATATTCCTCACTCTCATGATCCCACACCACAGGATTGCCAAAGAACGTCAGGCCAAGAGCCAACTGATACACATTGGCTGGCCAGCACTCAATCTCTCCACCGCTTTCCTTCTCCACTGTTATGATGTCATCGTCGGTGCAGTTGTACTGCTTGTACTCATCCGACCTATTGATAAGGCCAATCGTGCCCCATCCAGTCATGTGGTCCGCATTGTACCACACGCGCTCTCCGATTGTGAAAACTCTCTTTTGCATGTCTTTTCTATTTAAGTGATTTCCTCATGGCATCACAAATCTGACACCAAATTATAGGATTCTGATACCAGGCGATACCGCCCACGTAGTCGAAACACAGCACATCGCCATGCCCCTCATTGATGAATCCAACCCATGCCACACGGCAGAACTCAAAGTCACCGCCCGGCTTTTGCGACAGAACATAGACGCCATCCGGCATCTGAAACTCCCTCAGGTCGTGCTGGTAAAGCATTTGATAAATCTCTTCCTTAGCCTTGGCGTTGAGGGCGTCTATCTTTTCCTGATATGTCTTTCTCTTACTCATGACTCTATTACATTTTTACATCCGTCAATGAATCTCATGATGATTTCCATGCTCGGCTTTCCCGTCAAGACCATCTCATCTATTCTTTCTTCACACCCAGCATAGTAAGAACGGAAGTAACCAACAAGATATGCGCAGCCCTGGCCGTTTCTCGCTATATCGCGCCACGTTCCGAATCTGTTCCCATAATAGTCCTCGAAGCAGAAGAATATCTCTCCCCGCTCCGTCTTTGTCCTTGCTTTCATAGTTACGCAGGTATTGCTCGAAGGACTGGAGCGTCCTTTGAAAACCAATCTGTACGATACCGCAGGCGCCCGTCGAACCGCCTCGCCTGACCGCAGTCAATCAAATCCTGCGCATACTCCCTCAGACACTCAACCTCATCCTTGCAGAACTGGACGAACCCGTCCTCAGTGGTCTTGACTTCCTGTTCCTTGCACCGCTCATCATACAACTCCCACATAGCATCCTCCAGAGCATGTGCGTTCATAACGTGGCCGTGCCATACGACCTCAGGATCACTCCAATCGCCATGATAGACGAAACGGAATCCTCTGATGCCCATCCAAAGGGGCCAAATGTCTTTTGTCTTTCTCATAACTTCGTGCCGTAAGGAAGAGCCATGGCCAGTGTTGTCATGTCCACCTCTCTTCCGTTGTTATCCATAGACTCGTCGAGCCAGATAGTGATGCTTCCCCAGCCACTATTCTCCGCTGCATCATGGCTCCCATAGAAGGAATCGAGAATCATCCGCACGTCGCAGATGGTTGCCGGTGTTTCAGAGCACACGAGGAACTGTCCCTCATCGGAATAATCCTCGAACTCGCAGTTGTGCGCTTTTGCGCAGGCTTTCAGTGCCTTTTTCAGGTTTTTAATTGTCGCTTTCATGACTATCTAAGGTCAAAGTATTGATTCGCTATTTCCTCTGCATCCAAGCAGGCGTTTTCGATGTGCCAGCCGACCGGAATCTGTGCAATATCATACTCAATCACACACTCTTCCAAGTCAGGACTGATTCCAAGATAAGCAGGCTGCCAATCCTCGTCATCTCCGTAGAAATCGGCCTGCGCATCCGCTATCATTTCCTTGAGCAAGTTGAACTTTGCCCATACAACTCTACTTGCCATTTGCTATCTTCTTTAATAGGTTCACCTCCTCCTCAATCAAGGTGTCACTCACTGTGTAGTAACCCTCTCCCGTACTGTTCACGTTCTGTAAGAGGTTCCACGCCATCGTGCGCAGAGCCATCCATTCAAGGTTCGTCAGTTCCATGGCCTAAAAGATATAGTGGAACATGTGATCCTCCGGAGTGTCCTTTTTCTCCTTGACGATGTAGCACCAGAGCCTGCTATTCGTGCCGTACCACTCCTCACGGGCAATGTGATACCCTTTCTTCTTGAACTCGTCAAAAGCAGCCTGGCGCTCATCCATCGTGAACTCCACGAACTTGCGCTTGTCATTCTCTCCCCTCGGACCACTCCACTTGCCAGCAAAGCCCGGCTTGCCATCCATAGAAACGTACCAATCGCAGTAGTCAAGATGGCCTTTCTCAAACATAGCGGCCACCAATCGGTTGACCACATCTGGACGCACCTGAGGCGTCGTGTTATTAGGTAATTCAAACATAATTCTGTTACTCAAAGTTAATCGTTACTTTTAATCCCAGCGCCTCAGCATACTGATACATTCTCTTCAAGGTCAATCCGCCCCTACCATTCTCAATCTCACTGATGCGCTCCCTCGGTGTGCCCATCCTGCGGGCCAGTTCTCCGATGGAAACACCGGCCTCCTGCCGACGTGCCCTCAACTGTTCTATTACGCGCTCCATGTTATTTCTCAACAAAGACCGCCTGCTCCTTATCAAGCATACTCCTTCGCTCAGCGGTGGAATATCCGCACCACTGAGTGACGTGCTTGCAGGTTGTTTTGGAATACTCATGCTCCGGGTATAGGTACAGAGTTCCTTTACACCTGGCCTCTACCACGGTGTTGTACGATTGGAGTTGCGTTCCGTTCTCATAGACAAGGATGGTGGAACGGCTGCTGTCGCGAGTTGCCCGGACAAAAGTTCCGAGCATCGCCTGTAATTCGGATTTGTTGATGGTTTTCATTTGTAGATGTTTTTGATTTCAAACTTACAGTCCCTGGGGAAGTGCTTCATATCGACACTATTCACGAAGTCAACGAACTCCTCCTGCGTCCATTTCTTCTTGTACGTTGAAAATTGCGGATCGCTCCAGTTGAATACTACCGTATTCGTGTGGTCGTAGTAGATGATGTTATCGGTGGTTCCGAGCGTGTCGAACAGGTAGAGGAAAATTTCCTTCTTCACCTTGGCTTTCTTGATTGTCTCGTCGAATCTGTCCTCGATAGCCTTCCGCTCCTTCTCCATCACCGCCTTCCTCTTCGCCTCAATCCGCTCCATGATTGCCTTTGGCGTGTATAAACCCTTCTCGATGTCGGCCTTTACCTTCGCCACCTTCTCGTCAGATAGTCTCAAGACGAACCGCTCCTCCTCCGGCTTGTACGGGTTTACAAACTCAAACCCGGTCAGGGCCTCAAGGTGAGCAATCGCCGCCTTTGCCTCTCGCTCCCACTGCTCAATGATGCCCAGGGCGTACAGCTGATAGGCGAAGTAATCCTCGTCATCCTCGAATGTGTCAAGTTGCCGCGCGAGGGCGGTTGTGATTCGTAGATACTTTGCGCCCTCATTGATTCCTTTCTCCCTGATGATGTAAGGGCCGTTCTTGGTCGGATACATCGGCTGGCCGTAGAGGTTCGACAAGTGAAGGTCCACGAAGTCCCGAAACTCCGGCCACCACCTGAGGATCTGGTCATGGCAACAACCGCCACCAGCCTCAATCCACACGCCATTTTTCGCCTTCTCCCATATCATTCCAGTAATGGAGAAGTCGCAAACTCTATTCCCGCACTCGTCATTAAGCCGGACGCTCACCTCTACTTTCTTTCGCCCTCTCACCTTTGTCTCTTTGTACACGATACCACCGTTGCGCTTATACCCGCTCTTTGTATCGCTGATTTTGTTAAATGTCTGTTCCATATTCCTTTCAGTTTATGCTCTTACCAAATACGGCTTGAAACAGCCGTCGAAATACTTCGGACGAAACACCATCCCGTCCAACTCTATGTGCCCCTGCGGGCCATACTGCTCCAGCATCTCGTCCATCGTCTGCTCACACCGAGCGCTCCCGCACTGGCGCCACTTGCCATACATCGCCCCGTCCAACTTCTCCGCATCCTTGCAGGCCCGGTTCGGGCTTACCTCAAGCCAAAACTCGTCCCGGAAAGGCTCACCATCCCGGTGCTTTCCGAAAATGTGCAGGCTCTCCAGATAACCCCACTGGCTGTAATCCCATATCATCCCGATACGTTTTAAGTAAGAGAGGCCGCGCTTGTTCACGACCTCCCCACTCTTAAGATTACGCAAATACTCTTTAATCTTCATCGCTCATATCCTCCACGGCCTGCTCCTGCGCCTCAATCAGTTTCTCGGCCTCTACCTCAGTCAGTTCAACATCGAACCCGTTACGGGCCATCCTGACCAGTTCAACGGCGGTCACTCCGTTCGCAATCGTGCTCAGTATCAACAGAGCCACAATCGCCTTCTCAGCATTTTTGCTCATACGATTGGTTGTTTTAATTGTTGTCCATTCGCCTCAATCGTTTCTTTGCAGATGTGGCCGGTATCACCCAGCCACACCCGTGGCACCTACTTGATCACCGCAACCGGCTCACTGTTCACGTAGATGATGGCATCATCGCCCACCTTGTACTGGCTCTTGGCCCAGGCGATAGCAGCCATGATGTTCTCAGCGACCACATTGGCGTACTCGTTGCCGCCCTCGGCGTTCAGAAGATGAATAGTCCAATAACGCATTGTTCTCGTTGTTCGGTATTAAACCCCCGTCCCCGGCTTAAAGGTTGTTATTATTTGTTATCTCGTCACAGTTGACGTCCATAGTGTCCACGAACCGCCAGGGCAATTCGCCCCGTTCGCGCAGTCGGTCATACTCGGCAAACACCTCTTTGCGGCTGTTCGCCTCAATCTCAATGTTAACGGCAAATGCTGCCATCACGTTCAGTCGGTACTTCATCGTTTTGCCCTCCCTGAATATAATACCTCATGGCACTCGTCCCGTTCGGAGTCGTACCAACTCAGATAGTTCCTGCTGTCGGTCTGGATGTCCTTATACCGGTCGCAGTGGTTGCCCAGGTATTCGGCCATCGTTGAAAAATAATTCTCATATACGGGCGTGTTGCTCACACTCACCCCGTTCACAGAATGCTCCACAAAAATAGTTTTCATTTTGTTCGGCCCTCCTTCGGCCGTTGTTTATTAGTGACTTTGGACACTCGCCCACCGTGGGCGGTAACATTAAAGCGGAACAAACTGAAACAATTCGTGTGGTTCTGCCTACATCGTTGGACTCTTTCCAATTCCAACTGTTCCCATTCGGCCCACGCTCTACCCTTGTTTCCTCGTTGCTCCGCTCCCATCTGTTTTTGCATCGATATTGAACCCCGTCGATCGCTCGCGGTCAGACTTTTTCTATCATTAGTTCGGACTCACTCCCGTCATCGCGTCATTCGCCCTTCGTCTCTCGTTTCGGGCCACACCGCTCCTGGATGCCTACACTAATTCATTGGCACTTTATCCACGTTGTCCTCCCGTGGCTTTGTGCGCCCTCTCCCATGCTACTTTGCAAGTCTTTTTCCACTCATCCCGTTCGTGGTTCAGTCAGTCGAGATCGGGCCGTTCGGCCGTTCCTCTCGTTCCGTCGCCAGTCCCCGTCTGGGTGTACTTATCCCATGCGTTTCCTGAGTCGGGCTGTACTGCTTACCTATAACCCCATCGCAGCACTAACGGGGTGCCTCTTGTTTAGTCGTGCAATAGGTTTTGTCTTGTTCGTGCACGTGTGTGCAGTCCCTTTCGAAAATTCTTGCAGTCCCAAAAAGTGCAGAATTTGAACCCGTGCAAAGTTTCACCCGTGCACGGGTTATGTTTTACGGGTTTATTCCGTTACGGGTTCAACTATTGTAACAAGTTCCGTTTTACGGCCTGTCTTGTAGTCAATAAAGTTGCAGACGGCCGTTTTTACAACGTTGTAAGCCGTTGCAGTTCCTTTCAAATTCTTGATTTTATACCCGTCTTTCGTTTTGGTGCAGAGTTCACCCATTGCAGTTTGGTACGGGTAACAATTTACGACCACAGCAAGTGCAGTTTTATATGTACCCTTGCAAGCATTTGCCGCATTTCTTGCAGTTGAACCCGTTGCAGTCAGTTGTTTATAGGCACTTTCAATGCTTAAAACATAATCCGCAAGAGTTGCACGAACGTTGCGTTTTTCAGTTGCACGGCCGTTGTTGATTTCCTTTTTAGTCAGGTTTTCAATTCCATTGTAAATAGTGTGTTTCATAATGTAGAATTATTAAAAATGTTTATAAATGTTGTGTTGTGTTGTCGTGTTGTGTTTTCCGTGTTTGCCTATACTATTGCACAACCCGTGCCAAAAACGGCACAATTAGGGAAAAAAGTTGTAACTTATTGATATACAAGTAGTTACAAGTTTGGCACGGCATTTTTGGCGTGGACTGACAAAATGGCAGGAACCTGACAATCTGGCAGGAAACTGACAAAATGGCAGCACTTCTTAAAAAATTTTAAGAACTCGCAACTAATTGATACTCAATGAGTTACGAAAAATGTAAAAAAGCATTACGACCGTTTCAAGTGCGTATCTCATTGATTTACAAAGGGTTACGGGGGTTTTGAGGCAAACAAGGGGCGACGCCACATGGGAGTAAAAAATATTTTTTTTATTTTTTTCTGAGCCTGGCACGCTTTTTGCATTACAATGCCCCCTTGCCATGCCAAAATCGGCACGATGAATCAATATTCTTGGGTTGTATGAAACTACATCACCCCACCCGACCTTTACATACTTATTTATCAATCACTTGCCTTACTTGATGAAGAAATGTAGTTTTATACAAGTTAGAAAAGTAGTGCTTATCTGGAGAGGGGGTGACTGTATGAATTCTGGGGTATATATAGGGAAATTTTTTACATTTTTTCATCGGGCCTTTTCGACCATTGATTATCAGCACTTTACGCGATGTAGTCTTATACCGAATAGGAAACTTTTCTACATTTTCGTGCCATTTTCGGCACATTCTGAGCCGGATTCGCTTTGATTCGTCCATTTTTGGCCCTAAATTTGCAGGCGGGAAAACGCAAAATTAGGCGCATGGCAAAACAGGTAATTGTGGCTCCGGGCCACGTCTTTGAAAATCTTGAGGAGGCTGCTGCCTTCCTGGGCGTCACGGTCGGCACTGTATCAAGGGCTATCCGCGATGTCCGTCCCGTCAATAATATCCCGCTCAGGTATGCGCAACGCGTGTACGTGATCAAGGTGAAGAAACAAGAGGAGTGGGTGGCCGCTGTCATGGACTCCAGCAACCGGCGATTCGTGACGGTCGGCCAGTCCCTCAGGAAAATCGCCCGGAAGGACGTGGACCAGGTGAAGGACATTACCGCCTCCTGGTACTTCAACTCTGGCACGGAATTTGCTGGGAGGGACACCCAATAAATTTGAGTGAATTATGACATACCTTTTCTTCGACACAGAGACTACCGGGCTTCCGAGGAACTACTCGGCGCCTACTACCGACCTGGAAAACTGGGGAGCGGCACGGCTCGTGCAACTCGGATGGATACTGGAAGATGACCGGAAGGGAGTGCTCAGCAAGGCCAACATCATCGTCAGGCCGGAGGGGTTCGTCATCCCGGAGGCAGCGTCCAACGTGCATGGCATCACAACCGAGGAGGCAATCAAGGTGGGCGTGGGGTGCAAGCAGGCAGTGTACTACTTCCTCGGAGCTGCCCGGCTGGCTGACGTCCTGGTCGGACATAACGTCGATTACGATACCCACGTGGTAGGATCCGAACTGGTGCGGCAGTGGGGAAAGGACTATATCGACGGCATGAGGACTATCGACACTATGAAGAGTAGCGTCGATTTTTGCGCTATTCCATCCGCACGCGGGTACAAGTGGCCGAAGCTCATCGAGCTGCACAACAAGCTCTTCGGATGCGACTTCGAGGATGCGCATGACGCCTTCGCCGACATCATCGCCACCAGGAAGTGCTTCTGGGAACTCGTGAAACTGGGAATTATCAAACTGTAAGTATATGGACAAGAGTAAGTTTCATCTGGGCCAGGTCCTGACGTATGACGGACAGAAGGCCATCGTGGATGCTCTGACACAGAGTATGATTGCTCTCCGGGTAGGAGGGCAATATATCGTAGAGGACTGGGATAACCTGCCGATGCTGGTGAGCCATGTTGGGGCTTGAGCGCATCAGGGAAAAGCGCCTGGATGACAGGTACTCGGTCCGTGAGGACGGGTCTGTGCTCAGTAACGGCATGGCCCTCACCCCGGTCCGGGGTGTCTGGGTGTCCCTGCACGGGGAACGGAGGTACGTGGCCTACCTGGTGGCGAGAGCCTTCGTACCGAACCCGGAAGGGAGGCCCTTCGTGGTGCATAAGGACGGCAACCCGGAGAACAATGTGGCCGATAACCTGGAGTGGTCCGAGGAGAAGGAGCCGGACAGGAGGGCCGGTCCGAAGCCCAGGGCGTTCCTCTTCGGCCAGTTCGAGTCGGACGGGACCATGGTGAACAGGTGGGGGAGCGTGAAGGAGGCGGCAGCGGCAACGGGTCTTGCCCCGCAGGCCATCCGGGCGGCGTTACAGAGACATAATGGGAGGAGCGGAAAATGGTATTGGATGTACTTATAGTTCATTTCAACACACCGGAGTTGACGCAGGCTCTGGTGAAGAGCATCCGGAAGTTTGGCCGGAAGGAGGTGCGCATCAACGTGTTCGACAATTCGGACAAGAGGCCCTTTCCTCCTATGAATGGTGTCCGGATTATAGACAACACGAAGGGTCAGTTGATTGACTTCAAGAGATTCCTTGCCGGGTTTCCGGAGAGGTTCGGTGACACGGAGCGGAAGAACGACTGGGGGAGCGCGAAGCACAGCAAGACGATTGACTACTGCTTCGACCTGTTCCCGGACGGATTCATCCTGATGGACTCTGATATCCTGCTCAAGCAGGACTATACCTGGATGGCCGACACGAGGTTTGCCTGGTCCGGGTGGCGCCGGGTGTACAAGACGCCATACGGGTACAAGGAGAGGGTGTGGCCCTTCCTCTGCTGGATCAACGTCCCGATGCTGAGGGAGTGTGGAATCCGGTACTTCAATGAGAGGCACACGTGGAAGCTGATGCCTGGGCCTGGGGCCTATGACGATACCGGAGCTTGGGTGCTTAGGGCGTGCCAGGGCGCCGGTCTGCCCGGCAAGGAGGTGTATATTGATGATTATATGGTTCACTTCGGGAGTGCGAGTTGGGGTAAGACACACAGTGTGCAGGAGAACCAGCGGAAGTGGCTTGATGACAATAGGATGTACTGGGAATGAATTTTGAGTTGAGACGGAACCGTGATATCGTAGCGTCTATCACGTGCGATGTAAACATAGAGAATTTGAAGGCGCTGATTCCTGAGATGACCGATGAACAGAAGCGTCTTGACGCCTGGGCGAGAATGAAACGCGCCGAGGCGGAGAAGCTGATATGGCAGGCGGTCCAGGATATTCACATGAAAGACCTTGATGGTGCGGAAATCACGCCTGATACTCATGAAATCGGGTACGATTGGGAAGAGCCGGACGATAGGGGTGTGTGCAATGCGAAGATTTGCTGGATCCGTCCTAAAATCTCCGAATTTGAGCGAAAATAGCCGATTTTGGTACGATTTTTGCCTGAAAGTGTGCTAAAATTGCAAAAAATGTGCGAAAACGAGAAAATTGGGCTGTTTGACATGGATGGCAACCCTGTGAAGTTCGTCCCTCCGGAAGAACCCCGCGTTGACATTGAATTTGTACCTTTTGAGATTGTCGCGATGCTTCGTGAGGCTAAGGAGAAGCATCTTCCTGTAATGATCACCAATGAGGATAATACCAGGGCGCTCTTGATTAAGGACGCGAATACCTTGAAGTGCAAGATAAGTATAAACGGAATACCTTTTGAAGAAATATAGACAATGGACACAAGTTTTCAGAAGACAGTGGGTACCGACGAGTGGGGAACCCCGTGGGAGATAGTGAACGCCCTGGGTAAGTTCGACCTGGATCCTTGCGCCTGCGAGTGTAATGCGAAGGCGGAGACCTTCTTTACAAAGGAGCAGGACGGCCTCTCCCGGGAGTGGTTCGGGCGCGTGTGGTGCAATCCGCCTTACAGCCAGCCTCTCCTCGGCCAGTTCTGCGCGAAGATGGCTGAGTATGGGAACGGGATTCTCCTGATCTTCGCCAGGACTGGTAACAAGGTGTGGCAGGAGAGCGTGCTGCCGAAGGCAGACGCCATCCTATTTCTCCGGCGCCGGGTGCGATTCTGCCTTCCTGATGGGGCCCCGGGAGGAAGCGCCGGGTGCGATTCTGCCTTCCTGATGGGGCCCCGGGAGGAAGCGCCGGGTGCGATTCTGCCCTTGTGGCCTACGGGTACCAAAATGTCGAAGCCCTTAGGAATTCTGGACTGGAGGGAACTTTGGTCGTGATGGGTAAGACGGAATGGATTGGAAAATGAGAAATTATTAGTATATTTGCGACCGATGATGGAAGTAACAAAAACAGCCAGCAGTGTTGACGAGGTGTCGGCAGTGACTGAGGCAGTCCTTGAGGAGTTGAAGGATCGAATGTGGAACGAGGTCTGGAAGGAGTGCATCGACCTGCCGCAGGCGAAGGTTGAGGTGCGAAGTATTCCTGGCGGAGGCTTCCAGATTACCGCAAAGATATGACACCTGAGGAATTAGCGCAGAGAAGTGCTGATGACATACTGAGAATTCTTGGCCGTGATGAAAAGACCTTGCAGCGCATGCTCCATGAGAAGCAGCGCGGTGGTTGGCGCTGGACCGATGAGGAAATTGAGAATGAACTGATGCTGGTGGCTGTTGTTAGGGTATTGAAGGGCCCAGAGAAGCAGACCGACGAGCCGCACCGGATGAATCCTGAGCAGTTAAAGAAGGAGATATCCAGGATTATGGACAGGTTGTTCATTTTGCGCCAGGAGTTGAGCCGGAAGACCGGAGATGTACCAGCAGGAAGGAAAGACATTAACTTTGAAAAATACGTAACAGAATGACACTGAATGAGTATCAGGAGCACGCCCTGGAGACTGCGGTTTATCCCGAGAAGTACAAAGTCGTGTATCCCGCTCTTGGATTGGCCGGAGAGGCCGGTGAGACAGCGGACAAGATCAAGAAGGTTCTCCGTGGTGATGACGGCGGAGTGCTGACGGATGAGAAGCGTCAGGCTGTGGCTATGGAGATTGGTGACGTTCTCTGGTACTGCGCCACCCTGGCCCACGACCTCGGCTACGACCTGGACACTATCGCCAAGATGAACTATGCGAAACTCAAGAGCCGCCAGGAACGCGGAAAGTTGTCGGGTTCCGGTGACAACCGATAAGTTTGGCATGGTATTTGAAGATGAAACAACCGAATTCAAACCTTAATACAAATAACATCATGATTGAGATCAAGTACAACATTTGCGACGAGGTGTTCTACTTCAATGACGCCTCCCAGAAGATTGAGTCGAATACCGTCCAGGGGGTCCGCGTGACCGCCACCAGTATTCATGCCAACGAGCAGGGTAAGGACGTTCTCGATTCCTTCGTCATCCTCTACACCCTCAAGAACGGCATCACTCTGACCGAGAACGCCGCTTTCACGAGCAAGGAGGAGTGCGCCCAGCACTACGCCGCCCTGTTCGCGAGCATTTAGGCTGGATAGCCGGTTGGCACAGTGGTTAGTGCGCCGGGGTGTTAACCCGGAGGCGGGGGTTCGATTCCTTCACCGGCTACAAGAGGTTCCCTGGGCAATAAAGCGGGGGTTGCAACCGTCAACGCCGTCTTGGTTAGGCTCATAATATGGGGAAACGGGTCCCTCGGGGCTTTTACCTGGATGGGTTTGTGCCTGGTATTAACTCGTTTCTTTCGGATGAAAGCGGCCCGGGGGTAATGGTCCATACCG